>Ga0209083_1001577_pt1 | contig 25400 bp, 14 predicted proteins | sample AM7aDNAmetaG_FD_184132 | JGI IMG/M metagenome (GOLD analysis project Ga0209083, IMG submission 184132) | Freshwater microbial communities from Finland to study Microbial Dark Matter (Phase II) - AM7a DNA metaG (SPAdes) (version 3) | ecosystem: Environmental > Aquatic > Freshwater > Lake ...
TTTCTGCTGATATTCCCTTGTTTTAAATCCTGATTTCGACCATATTTCACTATCAATCAGCCTATTAAATGGAGGTATGGTGAATATCAGTATGTCAAAGATACAATTTGAAAGCAAATCACAACGATATGGTGTAAGTGTCAATTCAACCTTAAGGTGAATATCAGTATGTCAAAGATACAATTTGAAAGCAAATCACAACTAATACTTCCATGGCAGAAATTTTGTGCTAGGTGAATATCAGTATGTCAAAGATACAATTTGAAAGCAAATCACAACTCTAGGCTGCAAACGTTGTATTTTTACATCGGTGAATATCAGTATGTCAAAGATACAATTTGAAAGCAAATCACAACAACCAATAACGGGCAGGTAGTTGCAGGTGTGGTGAATATCAGTATGTCAAAGATACAATTTGAAAGCAAATCACAACTGTACCATGCGCGGCTCATGAATACGTTCAGGTGAATATCAGTATGTCAAAGATACAATTTGAAAGCAAATCACAACCGGTTTTGCAATCAATTCAATCAACAAAATGGTGAATATCAGTATGTCAAAGATACAATTTGAAAGCAAATCACAACGAATATAAGAAAGGAAATTTTTATTGATTTGGTGAATATCAGTATGTCAAAGATACAATTTGAAAGCAAATCACAACAGGTAGCCCTTTCAAAGCTCCCTTCTGAGGGTGAATATCAGTATGTCAAAGATACAATTTGAAAGCAAATCACAACTCATCACCCTATACAACCAGCTCGAAGATCGGTGAATATCAGTATGTCAAAGATACAATTTGAAAGCAAATCACAACCGACATTGACAATTCGGCTATTCCATCAAGGGTGAATATCAGTATGTCAAAGATACAATTTGAAAGCAAATCACAACCAGTGGTGCGTCGGGTTATACTTAAAGTGGGGTTAAAAGTTTATTTATCGTAATAATGTCCGCATAACGAAACAATATGAAGATCCTGTCCAACAACTTCATAGACCAACCGGTTCTTTTTATCAATTTCACGTGACCATAAGCCGCTAAGCTCATATTTTAATCCTTCTGGCTTCCCTAATCCTGTGTATGGGTGTCGAAGGATATCTTCCACCAGTTTGGTAATTTTGTTTTGAATTATTTTTTTACCACTTGTTTTCCAAAATTTAATGTCTTCAAGAGCTTTGTCTTTATAGATTACTTCCATAAATCTGCAGTTTTTATGGCCTTTCCTTTGCTTGAACGTGATTTTAGAATTTCTTTTACAAATTCGGGATTATAAGGGCTTTCCTCAGTTCCTGAAATTTCGATATTTTTATCGCCTTTCGCAATCTCACCTATAAGCCCCAACAAATACTGTGTTTTTCTTGTACTGGCGTTAATCTTAATTGTCACTGTTGTCATAAGTTGATATTTTATTACACAAACTTAATAATTATTTTTTAATCGTGCATAGAATATGGGATTGCTTCACCGGTATCTAATTATTAGCTAACCATTTAATGTTAATTACCGGTTCGCAATGACAGCCCGGGAGGAAGATCGAACTTAATAAAATCTCAAAACCAACTTTGGGACACGACCTGTCAGCGTGCGAAGCTCCTGACAGCGTCATGGAACAAAATTGGAAGTGGCGACCTGTCAGCATGCGCCGCCCCTTAAAGCGTCTTTTACAATTTCCCCCCACCCTTTATTTAATAAACTGTAAAACCAATAAAGCAAACGACAGGATGACCAAAACGGACACCGCCGACCATCCGATAAAGTTGTTCACCGGTTTGTTGACATACTCGCCCATGATTTTCTTGTTGTTCACCAAAAAGATCATGCACAACAGCACCACTGGCAGGAACATCCCGTTCAGGACCTGCGACCACAACGAAATCAGGATCAACGGGGCATTTGGCAAAAGGATAATTCCGGCAGAAAGGATCAGGATCCCGGTATAGAGGGTATAAAATTCTTTTGCTTCGTTCCAGGTCTTGTCGATGCCAGCTTCAAATCCAAACGCTTCGCTCACGTAAAATGCACAAGCCAAAGGCAATATCGTAGCCGAAAAGATGGAGGCAATAAACAATCCGAAAGCAAATACCTGAGCGGCTAGGGCGCCCGCAAGCGGTTTCAACGCCAGGGCAGCATCTTTTGCTTCATTGATCACAACCCCGTTCACATGCAAGGTCGAGGCACAAGCCACAATAATAAAAAATGCAACAATTACCGTGACAAGGCAACCCACCACAATATCGATCAGGGTGTATTTGTAGTTCTTCATTTTCAGCCCCTTTTCGATCACCGACGATTGCATGTAAAACTGCATCCATGGCGCAATCGTTGTTCCGATCAATCCAATAATGATCGCAAGGCTTTGCGTATTGATTTCCAATTCGGGATGGACAAGCGAATGGCCAATTTCGCCCCATTGTGGTTTACCCATCAATGCCGAAACAACATACATCAATAATGAAACACTGAATATCAGGAAGATACGTTCAGCACTCTTGTAGGTTCCCTTCACTACCGAGATCCAGACAAGGAATCCCACAATGGGTACAGAAATGTACTTGCTGACGCCAAATACCTCCATACTTCCGGCAACCCCGGCAAACTCGGTCGTCGTATTGCCAATGTCGGCAATCAGCAATCCCGTAAAAATAAAAAAAGTGATTTTCACCCCTGCGTTTTCACGGATCAGGCAGGCCAATCCTTTACCGGTTACGATGCCCATACGGGCATTCATCTCCTGGATCACCACAAGCACAATGAACGAAGGGATCAATGTCCACAACAGGTTATATCCGTACAAGGCACCTGCCACCGAATAGGTTGTGATTCCACCCGCATCGTTGTCAACGCTCCCGGTAATGATTCCCGGGCCCAAAATCGCAAGAAAAAATCCCAACCTGCGAAAAAGTGTTTTTCTATTTTTGAACATATGGCAACACTCCTATTTATTTGTCCTGCGTTTGTTAATTAAATCCTCTACCACGTCACCGATGACGACCATCCCCTGCAAAATCCCTTTTTTGTCCAATACCGGAATGGCCAGCATGTTGTATTTTGAAATGATCTCGGCAATATCATCGACCTTGAGGAAGTCGTACAAGTGGACGGGTGAAGGCTTCATAAACTGACTGATTTTCGCTTCAGGCAATGCCAGTACAAGGTCGCGCAACGAAAAACTGGCAATCAGCTCATCATTCTCGCCTGTGACAAAAAGGCTGAACAGCTCTTCAGCCTCAGGCCGCTTGTTCCGTAAATCATGGATCACCTGTTCAACGGTCTCATTTTCCTTGTAGCACAATATCTCAGTTGACATGATGCTCCCCACGGTATTGTCGGGATATTCGAGAAGTTCGCGGACTTCTTCGGATGTATCTTTCTCCATCTCTTTCAACAGGAGTTCAACCTTTTCATCCTCAAGGGCATCCATGATGTCAGCAACTTCATCGGCAGGCATCTTCTCCAGTACGTCGGCTACTTTTTCGATCGGCAAACTTTCAATCAGGTGAACCTGAGCCTCGGTGTTCAATTCTTCCAAAACATCGGCAGCCTGTTCTTCATCCAACTGCGAAAAGACGTTTGTCCTTGATTTTTTGTCGAGTTCCTCAATAATATCGGCAAGGTCGGAAGGATGCAGCGTCTGAAGTTTGGAATAACTCTTTGAAAGTTTGATGTTCAGGTTGGAATAATCAATGGCTTCAACCTCTTCCCAAAGGATAAATTTGGAAGGAACCGATTTGCCGAAAATCGAGAACAGTGCTTTTAATGGTTTCACGATCCCGATCCTGCGGAGCAGACCTTCAATACCGATATCAACAGCCACAACGTATGTGCCCTCCACCAGCGATACGAGCCGGACATCGTTTGCCCGTACAAGCTTGTGTCCATAAAGGTCAACAATCTGTTTATCAAGTATTACCTGAGCCAAAAACAAATCGTTTTCAATACTTTCAGCCGACATTTCGGCCAGTTTCTCGCATGTGATGATGATTGTGCCATTTCCCTTGGTGATCCGAAAGGATTGAAAAGAATAACATTTGACATCTTTGCCCTGTTTGAGTTGGATGCCGCTTACAAATGGTTTCCCGGAGGTTTCAAATGAATAATTTGAATCGACCAACAAATCTTTAACGACGCCAATGAACTCACCATTGGCATCAAACACTTTTTTGCCGATCACACGGCTTAAATAAAATGTGGTGAAAGATTTCATATGCTTCTCCTTTTTGTTAAAGATATAAGGAGAAAGCACGCACAAAATGGCCCTGCTAACCCTTTACATCAAGGTTTAAAAATATACTATCCGCCGGCCCTTCGTCCATTTGAAACAAATATTGGTTTGCGCCGCAAAAGTAATTTTTTTTTATTACAAATAATTAAAACTTATCTGAATCATCTATGTTATAACTTATCAATGGTGAAAATTTGTTAAAAAATAATTATTAATTTTACAGGGTAACTAACGGTCAGGTCGTCTTTAAGTGAAATATGAAAACCTTAATACGTGCAGAAAATGCGAACATCAGATTCTTTATATTTATACACATCAACTAAACATCAAAATTGTTTTGCCTATGAAATGAACGACCAGCATGAATAACTATCTGATTTCAGTACGAATAGTCCCATCTATCTCTGCTGTATAAAAGCCGGAAGGCGAAAACGAACAACATTTTGTTAAATTAAAACATTCAATTGTATGAAAAAAAAACCGATTCCGAACATGGGGCGAAATCTCATGTTAAAGAAAATTTCACGATTCATGAAGCTTTGCCTGTTAATTTTTGTGATGACAGTCGTGCAGGTGACTGCAAATGTATATTCCCTGCAAGCTGGTGAAAACCTCACCGCCAGCCAGCAGGCTGGAAAGAAGGTTTCCGGTAAAGTTACCGACTTATCGGGAGGTTCTTTGCCAGGTGTTTCCGTAGTTGTAAAAGGGACCACAAATGGTGTAATTACCGATAATGGTGGTAATTTCTCGCTCAACAATGTCCCCGACAATGCAACCCTTCAATTCTCATTTGTGGGAATGAAAGCACAGGAAGTTGCTGTTGGTGGAAAATCAACTGTAAATGTTCAACTTGCCGAAGAGACGATCGGTATTGAAGAGGTAGTCGCCATCGGATATGGTACTGTCAAGAAAAGTGACGCTACCGGTGCTGTAAACGCTGTTGCTGCTACAAGGTTAATGGATAAACCAGCAACCAACCTTGGTCAGGCACTACAAGGAAAAGTCTCAGGGGTACAGGTTATCAATATGGGTGGTGGTATCCCGGGTGGTAACCCGATGATCCGTATCCGTGGATCGAACTCGATCAATACGAACAACGACCCATTGTTCGTCGTTGACGGTATCGTAGGTGTTGGTAACGTTTTATCGAACCTAAACCCTGACGACATTGTCAGTACCGACATCTTAAAAGATGCTTCTGCAACCGCTATATATGGTGCAAGGGGTGCCAACGGTGTTGTATTGATCACAACAAAACGTGGTGTTGCCGGACAAACACAGGTGGACTATAAAGGTAGTGTGTCTGTTGGTGTTATGCAAAGACATTTGTACTCGATGACTTCTGAGCAATTGATGTACACTTATGAGCAGGCAATGGCCAATGGAACAAAATACGGAACGATCAACAGCACAAAGGACTTCCGCGGATCAACAGGCGGTTCACAATCCTATTCCGAAATGCCTTGGTTGTTTATCCCAAATGACGGAACCTTTTCTGTAAACCTGACAGGTAAGGATGGCAAGCAATATATGCCGCGCTACAACAACAACTGGGAAAGTATTGTTTTCAAACCGTCGGTATCCCAAAACCATTACTTCGACGTAAGAGGTGGTAACGACAAAGCCAAATACTCTGTTTCAATAGGTTATACCAATCAACAGGGTATTATGAAGGATTCATATTTCAAACGTTACAACGGAAGTTTGACCGGTGATGTCAAAGTGTTCAAATGGCTTGATTTAAGCACCCAATTGGGCTTTATGCAAAGTATCCAGACTTATGATGATGGGATCACCAGGTCAACTGCCGAGGTTTGGCCAATCGTTCCGATCACCTACCCGAATGATCCGGCTACTTTTGGCATTTATGCATCACGCTGGGGTACCAATGCCGACTTCAACGTTGGGGAACAATGGTACAACATCATTTTCAGAAGAAACCAGAATTTTGGCTTGACCTACAGAAACCAGGCAACCGGTAGTATGGTCCTGAAAGCCCAGATCACAAAGGATTTAAGTTTCAAGAGCGACTTCTCTTTTGACTTCAACAACTACAAATACGATTATTACAGTGGTAAATTTTATGGTGGTGACGGTTCCGCATCCATGAACAACAACTACGGGATGTACTGGCAAAACCAAAACTATTTCAACTACGATAAAACTTTTGGAGGGGACCATACCGTCAACGCAATGGTTGGTCTTTCATGGTCAAGGTATAAATATGAAAACCTGAGTGCTTCAAACAGCGTGTTCTTTACTAACTTCTATGCATACCATAATTTAGGTGCAGGAGCAGCCGCAAGACCAGGTGTTGGAAGTAGTGATGGTTTCAATGCACTTGCCTCCTACTTTGCCAGGGCCAATTACAGTTACAAAGGAAAATACATGGCTACCTTCACAGGCCGTATGGACGGTTCCTCCAGATTTGGTGAAAACTCAAAATATGGGTTCTTCCCATCTGCCGCATTGGCATGGAAAGCTTCTTCCGAAGATTTTGTCAAAAATATTGCCGCTATTTCCAACCTGAAGATCCGTACCAGTGTCGGAAAAACAGGTAACCAGGAAATTGGTAGTTATGTAACCCAAAGGTATGTAGGTGTTAACAGTTCAATCGCAATGGGAACCACATCGTTGACAGGTATTTATCCAAGTTCGGTGGGTAACCCCGACCTTAAATGGGAAACCACAACACAGTATGATGGAGGTATCGATTTAGGCCTTTTCAAAGATCGTATCACCTTGTCGTTTGACGTTTACCGCAAACAGACAACCGATATGTTGCTTTCTGTACCACTCCCATTGTCAACAACTGTTGGTTCGGTAACCGAGAACTATGGTTCTGTTCAGAACCAGGGTTTTGAAATTGAACTGAATACCCGCAATATAGCAAAAGGTGACTTAAAATGGAATACTACCTTTACATTGAGCAACAACCAAAACAAGATAACAGCGCTCGGGCCAACAGGTGCACCTATCTATGTTCAGCTTGGCGCCGGTAATGCAACCACCATTTACAAGATTGGGTATCCTATCGGATCCTTCTTTGGATTAAACCGCTTGGGTACGTGGAGCACAAGTGAAGCCGCAGAAGCCGCCCGTTATGGGATGAGGCCAGGTGACTTGAAATTCTATGACAAAAACAATGATGGAAAAATCGATTTGCAGTCGGACGGTGATATCATCGGTAATGCATTCCCAAAATTCATCGTTGGGTTCAACAACACCTTTTCTTATAAGAACTTTGATCTGGCAATCGATATCGCGATCGTTCAGGGTGTGAACAAAGCATTCATCCACGAATCGGCCGAGGACCGTCAGTTGGTATCAGGAGGCTTGAATTCAACACTTACTGCATGGCGTCCAGATAATCAAAATTCGCAGGTAGCCCAGATTCGTCCGGGAAATGGCGGGGCTTATTATCAATCGTATGCCGATACGCACATGCTTTCTGATGCATCGTTCATCAGGGGCAACAATTTAACTTTAGGTTATACTTTACCCGGTTCGTTGACAAAAACGATCAAACTTGAAAAGGTACGGTTCTATCTTAGTGCAGCAAATTTCTTCCTGATTACCAAAGTTGAAGGATATGATCCTGAAGGTAGTTCATTGGATAAGAGTTTCGCTACAGCTCCAAACTCCGATAAATATCAGTATCCGAATCCATCAACATACTCCTTTGGAGTTAACGTCAGTTTCTAAATTCTAAAAAAATTATGATTATGGAAAATAAAAATAAAAATAGTATGGTAATGAGATACTTCATATTATTAGCCGCACTCATGATTGGGTTTAGTGGCTGTAAGGATTTCCTTGTTGAAAAGCCTACAGGGTCACTTACCGACAAATCAACATACACCAGCGATGAGGACCTTACTGCTTTGACAATGGGGCCATATCGCCAGTTGCCCAACTGGACCGGGGGAGCAACCGACTGGGGCAACAACCTCCCACAAACCCTTGAATTCCCAACAGGTGAAGCCTGGACTGTTGAAGCACACGCTTTATATTGGAGGTTCCAGACCAACCAGGTATCGGGTGACTTGCTTGACGACTTTAACAATCAGTGGAACAACTGGTTTACAGGTGTAAGGGATGCCAATTTCTCGATCCAGATGATCGAAGGGATGACAGGGATTGCCAGCGACAAAATTTCAAAAGCCCTTGGTGAAGTAAAGACCTTGCGTGCCTGGTACTATTTTAACCTTGTCCGTTACTGGGGTGATGTGCCACAGATCACAAAGATCCTTGAAAATGTGGCAGATGCTGAATTGCCAAGGACTTCCCTTAAGAAGATCTATGACGAGGTCATTATCCCTGACCTTGAATTTGCGATCGCAAGTAGTTTGACCGATACCAAATCGACAAACGGGCGCATCACGAAATATTCCGCAAGGGCAATTTTGGCCGATGTTTACCTCACTTGTGCCGGTTATCCTTATCAGGAAGTCAATGCAACCCCAACCAAAGAGTTTTGCGTTAGCGGTGCATGGACAATGAAAGGTTATCCTGTTGCAACTGGTAAGGTATTCCTGCAAAAAGCAAAGGCACAGCTTGATATCCTTTATGGAAAATGGAGCCTTGCTGGTAGTACCTATGACGATTTGCGTAATCCTTCAAAGAACAACCAGGGTGAATTTATCTTCCAGGCCCAGTATTTGTCTGGGGTTACAAACAATGGGGAAATCCCTTGCGCTTTGCCTTTGATCAGCCATATTTCGATGTATGGTGACGAAAATGGGACTTTTATCCCAAGTATGAACTATATCAATTCATACAATCCTGCTGATAAGCGCGTTCAGGAAAAGCAATTTTTCTTTACAACAGACAACCTCTCAACCAAGTATGACCCTACCCAGAGTCCTGCCCCAAAATTTGACAGGCCTTATCTGTACAAACTGTATGATACGGACGCGATTAAAAACACTGCAAAATCAGGATTGAACTGGACATTCTATCGTTATGCTGATGTCCTTTTACAGCTTACCGAGGTAAACTGGGCTTTAAAGACGTTGGGTGATGCTATTTCAGATGACGATATTACCAAAGGGATCAACGAAGTCAGAACCAGAGCCTTGTTACCTACATACCGTGCATCCGACATTTCATTGAAGGAAATTATGGCCGAACGTGCCTATGAATTGATCTTCGAGAGCAAAATGTTATGGGATCAGCGCCGTACCAGGATGTGCCTTATCGATGGATCTGGTACATTTGCAGGAATCCACGATTTCATTGGCCATAAAGCTGGTGAATTCAGCTTCTCATTCGGTCCGATGAACTTGATCTCGCCAATGCCTGGAAGTGAGATCCTGAACAACAAGAAGTGCTTACAGAGCTTTGGGTATCTTCCAAAACAAGTAGGACAATAAACGGAACTATTAATTTAATAATTAATTCTGCAAATATGAAAACAAGAAAAATCATATTATTAACGTTAATCAGTTCAATGGCGTTAATCATGAGTTGTACGAAACAACCCTATTATGAAATTCCCAAAGATGCTAGTGGTAAAGCAATCATTACCACTGTGTCAACAACGACAACTGCGGGTATTACCGCTTTGGATGCCAGCTTTACAGTCAACTCAACTTTGCCGAACGCAAAATCGGGCGATGTAATGACTGCACAATTGGAGAAGTTGCAGGTTCCTTCATGGGATGCCGCAGGTGCCAAGCAAAACCTTCCTTTGGCAGGTACGACCAAGACAGCTACTGTCAGTTCAGGTCTTACCACTTCGATTACCTATACAAGGGCTGAAGCCCAAATGGTGACAGTAGGTGATTATGTTACCTTTACCCTCGCGGGGGCAACCGAAAGCGGTTATATCTCAACGATTACGCTCACAAGCGCAATGACCGTTGGAGCTACAATGTCATCAACAGGCAAAACTGTCAATGTTGTCCGTACTCCTGAATCTGCTTACATTAAGGTTACCGTTGCACCAAAGATTGCAGCTTATGCGGGTTCTCTCGTTGTACAAAAAAGGAACAGTGCCCTGGCAAGTTGGTCAACGGTTTCTGGACCATTTACATCAAACCCGTTCCAGGTTCCAATCGCAGGAAGCGATTTTACTGCAGGGAAAGACACCATGTACTTCCAGTTTTCTGCTACCGTTGGGGCTTATTCAGAAGTTGCCACGACCAAAGTTGTTGTTAGCGATCCTTTCTTCTTCCTGAAAAAATCGGCTACCACAACTATTGGCGGTTCATCAGCAGGTAGGAATTTATTCCTCAATTCTGCAGTTTCAGCAACCGATGCAAACGCAATTATTGCGATGGATGGTGGCTCGCTTAATCTCCATGGTGGCACAGCCTGGGCCGTTGGTGGCAAGAGCATCACTTTTGTGCCTGGTACAAAAGCATTGTATGATGGAAACAGCGTAAATGCAGCAAAAGCTGCCTTTGCCGCAGGAATATCAACAAATATTGCTGATCCAAGTGTTCCCTATTACATCTTCAAGATCGTAAATGGTGCCAGTTCTACAGACATCTATTACGGTATGATCCAGATGATCACCATCGTTCCTGGCGTTTCTGTTGCATACGAATATAGGATTGCTGACCAATATGCACATCTTAATGTAGCTCAGTAATTCAGAATTTTTTATAAAAGGGGCACTGCCGGTTTTCCGGTGGTGCTTTTTTTTGATTTATTTAGCCAGAAAAAACTCCAAATTCAAAATGTCATATTTGATATATTGAGGTTTTACGTCAACAAATCAAAACTTCTATTTAAGATGATTGTCCATATTAAAAGTTAGGATGATTTTGAATTTCTATATTCCAATGCATTAGATATTTAAACACATAAGGAACATAGGTTAAAAATTAGGCACATAGGGGGATCAATCAGGAAAGGGGCGGACACAAAAGGAAAGGGCGGACACACAGGTCCGCCCCCACGCATTTTCAAATTCAATTCCCCTCGTTTTTAACGAGGGGTTGATGGCTTGTCGTTTGTAACGATTTTTCATTAAAAGGCTGGACACACAGAACAGCCTCTACATCTTTTTCAAATTTTCAAATTGATACATTTTCAAATCATTAGAAATGACATTGTGCTTCAATATCCTGCTCCCCTGCCTTCAGGCGTTGTGCTATCTGCTTGCGCTTCCTTGGGCGACAACAGGACAATGGCGGCAGCAGCCGTGAAGGCAGCATATTTCCCAGCTTTTTTAAGGGCCTCCTTTCGGTTGATGCTTGTCCCCTTTTCTACTTCTTTTCCTTCTATGTTGGTTTTCATATCTTTAGTTTTATATCTTTAACTGTTCTTCCCTTTACCCCGACTTATAGACCGTGGCTGAGCGGCGGTAGCTGAGCGTAGCCGAAGCTAGCCGAAGCCAGAAGCTCTATGCTCAAAGCTATATGCCCCTTGCCCCAAGCCCCTCGCTCTACGCCACTACTTCCGCTTCCAACTGAACTTCTTCGTTTCCACTCCCTTTCCCGATTCGACCTTCAATAGATAAACACCTGTATTACAATTGTTCAGTGCAATGGCGTTTTCAATTTGTGCCGTAAGTGCCGATGTTGCCACCAATTTTCCGTTCATATCATAGACCATCGCCCTTGCAGGAAGTTCAAAATTGCCAATAATCCTGACCAAATGCTGTTCGGGAATTGGGACAACTTTAAATTCAACAAGAAGCGCATTGTCAACGGCAGAGACAATTTCGTTTGTGTGCAGGTAGAACCTTCCTGTCCCGTTGCTTGCAGCTTCGAGCGATACTGTATAAGAACTGTTGGACCCGTCCAATTGGGTGAATGCACCTGTCACCTTGTCCTCAAGATAGACCTTATAATTGACAGGGAGGTTGGCAGCCGTGGCACTGAAAGTAACAGTGGCACCTTTTGCCGCAACAAGTCCAACTGGGACAACCATGCTTTCGAGGTTGTTGTCGGGCAAGGCCTGTATCGTAAAGTTAACCCCATTGTCTTCAACCAACCTTGTAAACAGGCTGAAAGATGAAGCTGTACCATTGAACAGACCTGCATCCTTCCCAGGGTCGAGCCCTTTGGTCGCACCACCAACGTATTGGACAGTTGTCCCTAATTTCCCGTTGCCGTCTTCCACGGTCAATTGAATGGTTGGATTGTCAATCGTTACAGCTTTGAAAGCAGCAGAAATGCTTGATTTCATGTCAGTGGTAAAACTGACCTTCCCGCCACCTGTCACTGTCCTGATAAAGAAACCTTCGCCCGGGGCCAGTTTAAGCCCTGCGGTGTTTGGGACATAGCCATAAGCTGTTACGTCTGAAATATTTGACACATAGATATACTGATAACTTGGATCGAGAAGTCCGGTATTTGCCGCGATGAAAGCTGAAACATCCAACGCACATGGGTAGGGGTTGCCGATCAGGTTCCAACCGTAACCCGATTTGGTGACCGCGATGTTTTGGCCAGCCCCCGCAAGTGTTCCTTTAAAGGTCAACTTGCCGTTATCGCCATTATTTCCCTTCCCGGTGCCGGTACCAAATGCGCGAAGTACCTGGAAACCTTGGGCAGGGGAGCCAAACAGGCCGCTGTTGGACCCCGCAACTTTATAATAATCCCATTTTCCGGTTCCTTCGAGCCATGGGGCGAGGGCATAATTGTTGCCGTTCCGTGCGACACGGTTGTCGTTTTGGGTCATACCCACAAAACTGACGACCGTTTCCCCTGCGGTTGCTGCCGGCGAAATCAAGTGCCAGTAATCGCCAGATACATAACGTTCCACAGTCCCAAGCACACCCGCCGTACTGTTGATCAACGAACCGGTCCCATCGGAAGCATCGGATGTGGACTGGACAACCAAACCTGCGATGTCGGCATTGTTTGTCAATGTGCCGGTTACTGCAAGTGCTTTGCCCGCAGGAATTGTAAGTATGGCTCCCGCCTGGAGGGTAAGGTCTTTGCAGATGGCCGGGGAAGCAGCGGTAAGGTTTACGATCGGGTCGTTGGCCACATCCGGGATAACCACATTGTCCGTTGCTGTGGGGACTGTGTTGCCGCTCCAATTGGCGGCATTGCTCCAGTCCCTGCTTTCGGAGCCGTCCCAGTAAAGGAAAGTAATAGGTTCAGTATATTTACCAAAATAGGCAGAATTTTTACCACCCGCAAACAAAAAATAACCACCACAATAAACCAAATTATTGTAAGTTTTAATAGCTGTTAGGATACCATCTGTGCCTGAACCTAAGTTTGACCATGCTGAGCCGTTCCATTTTGCAATTTGGTTTGCCGGGACTCCATCGGCTTCTGTAAACACACCACCTGCATAAACATTTCCACTACCGTCAATTGCCAATGACAAAACATGACTACTCATACCAGTACCAAGTGAAGACCATGCCGAGCCATTCCATTTTGCAATAAACGCTGTATTTGAAACTCCACCTACGTTTGTAAAACCGCCACCTGCAAAAACATTCCCGCTACCGTCAATGGCCAATGCATAAACATCACTGTTCATCCCAGTTCCAAGTGCTGACCATATCGAGCCGTTCCATTTGGCAATTCTGTTTGCAGAAACTCCTCCTACTGTTGTAAAACCACCACCGGCATAAACATTTCCGCTACCGTCAATGGCCAATGCATGAACATAATTATTCATCCCAGTTCCAAGGGCTGACCATACCGAGCCGTCCCATTTGGCTATTCTGATTGCAGAAACCTCACCGGCTGTTGTAAACGCACCAGCTGCATAAACATTTCCGGTGCCGTCAATTGCCAATGCTTCGACAGTATTATCCATACCCGTTTCAAGTGAAGACCAAACAGACCCGTTCCATTTTGCAATTTTGTTTGCAGAAACTCCTCCTGCTGTTGTAAACCCACCACCGGCATAAACATTTCCGCTACCGTCAATGGCCAATGCCAATACACTGGCATTCATCCCTGTTCCAAGAGCAGACCATACAGAACCGTTCCATTTGGCAATATAGTTTGCAGCAACACCACCTGCTGTTGTAAATTTGCCACCTGCATATACATTTCCGCTACCATCAATTGCCAATGCATTAATATAATTGTTCATACCTTTTCCAATCGCGGACCATGCCGAGCCGTTCCATTTTGCAATTCTGCTTGCAGCTACTCCACTAGCTGATAAAAAGTTACCACCCGCATAAACATCACCGCTACCGTCAATTGTTAATGCGTAAACCACCTGATTCATTCCTGTTCCAAATGCCGACCATGCTGTACCGTCCCATTTTGCAATATAATTTGCAGCAACTCCACCTGCTGATGTAAAATAGCCACCTGCATATACATTTCCGCTACCGTCAATAGCCAATGCTCCAACATCGCCATTCAGACCTGTTCCAAGAGCCGACCATACCGAGCCGTTCCATTTTGCAATAGATTTTGCAGCAACACCATCTGCTGTTGTAAACCCACCACCTGCATAAACATTTCCGGAACCATCAATTGCCAATGCACTGACAAAATTATTCATGCCTGTTCCAAGAGACGACCATACCGAGCCGTTCCATTTTGCAATATATTTTGCAGCAACACCACCTGCTGTTGTAAACCCACCACCTGCATAAACATTTCCGCTACCGTCAATGGCCAATGTGTAAACATAATTATTCATGCCTGTTCCAAAAGCCGACCATGCCGAGCCGTCCCATTTTGCAATATATTTTGCAGCAACACCACCGGCTGTTGTGAAACTGCCACCTGCATATACATTTCCGCTACCGTCAATAGCCAATGCTCCAACCTCGCCATTCAGACCTGTTCCAAGAGCCGACCATACCGAACCGTTCCATTTGGTAATATATTTTGCAGAAAATCCACCTGCTGTTGTAAACCCACCACCTGCATAAACATTTCCGCTACCGTCGATGGCCAATGCAAATACAGGGGCATTCATCCCTTTTCCAAGAGCCGACCATGCCAAGCCGTTCCATTTTGCTATATAGTTTGCAGCCACACCACATACTACAGTGAAAGAGCCTCCTATATAAATATTATTGGAAGCATCTTTTGCAATTGCATAAACAACATTGTTGGCACCGGAAGGTCCGGGGAATGGGTCGCTCCAGTTTTCGTCGCCTGTAATGCCTCCCTTTAACTCAAATACAGGGGCGCCGTTAGCAGCGTAGGTCATTTGGTAACCGTTTACATCAAAACTGCCGATTGCATTGGAGTTCTGATTTATTGTACCATCGCTGTTAAGAACTTGTGCCAGGGGGGTTAGGGCTTGATTAGTAGCATTTTGCCTTTTGTTACTCACTTCATTTCCGTTCCGTGCCAAAGCTTTGAAACCAAATGCCGCAAACAACAGCACAATTAGAAAAAGCATTTTTCTTTGCGCAATTGCCCCCCACCCAACAAACAAAAATGCCAATAAAAGCACCCATTTTTTAAGAATTACGTTTTTCATAGGATGAAATTTTAAATTTAAAAATATATAAGGTTTTGTGTCGTACATTTGTTTTCAAATTCCAGAAAAAAATACACCCATATTCACAAATATTTCATGGTACCCTGTTGAAAGTTAGGTGTTTTTGTGATATGATAAGGTATTCTTCTTAATACCCCTCGTTTGAAAGGGGGTAAGGGTTCAATAGTATGGAACAATTTTATAGAAAAAGATGGAACAATCAGGTAAAGGCGGACACAAAAGGAAAAGGTTTATACAAAAGTATAGGGTTTATACAAAAGTATAGGGCGGACACACAGGTCCGCCCCTACGGCATTTTCAAATTTTCAAATCATTTCCTCATCATCACCTTAATTGTTTGGGTTGATCCTTTATCTTTGATATTCATCACCTAAATACCAGAATCAGGGTTTGGCAAACTTAATTTACAACCTCTGTTTTATTGGAGACCAAAAAATATTTAATTATACTTGTAGTCTGATTGACCAATTCTTCTGAGTTAAAAACTAAAATCGCAAGGCTATGGATTTTGAACCTGATTACCGGCAGATTGAAAAAGTGTTGTACAACCAACGTCCAGAAAGGTTGCCCATTTATGAGCACCATATTGATAAGCCATTTATTGAAAAAGTATTGGGCCGGGAAATTACTTTGCAGGGAACAAAACCTGCTGATTATGAGGATTATTACCGGCAGATCATTGGTTTCTGGAAAGCGATGACCTACGATGCTTTCGATTATGAAGCAGCCATCTGTGACATTATCCCAGGTCACGGTGCCATTATGGGCGGAATGTTGGGGCCAATTCAAACAAGGAAAGATTTTGATACCTATCCGTGGGACGAAATCCCGGAGATCTTCTGGAAAACCTATACGCCCCATCTTGAGGCGATCAGAAACGCATTGCCTGCCGGGATGAAAGCTTTCGGTGGGTGCGGATATGGGATTTTTGAATCGAGCGAAGACTTGGTTGGTTACCAATACATTGCCACACTGCAATATACAGATCCCGATCTTTTCAGGGACCTCTTTGTTAAAATCGGCGATTTGTACGAAATCCTATGGTCGGAAATGATCAAACGTTACGATGACCTGTTTGTCTTTTATCGTATGGGCGATGACCTGGGGTTCAAATCGTCCACACTCCTTGAACCACAAACCATCCGTGACCATATTTTTCCACAATACAAGCGGGTTATCGACCTCATTCATGCCTCAGGCAAGAAATTCCTCCTGCACAGTTGTGGAAATATTTTTGAAATTATGGATGAAATCATCGCATTGGGCATTGATGCAAAACATTCTAATGAAGATGAGATCGCCCCTTTTGAAAAATGGATCGAGCTTTATGGTCAGCGGATTGGCGTGTTTGGCGGGATCGATGTGAACACGATCTGCCTCAACAACTATGATGTTGTTTTTAAAACTGTTTATGATAAAGGTTTGAAATTCAGGAATTCAACCAACGGGTATGGCCTTGGCTCGGGAAATTCGATAGCCGGCTATGTTCCCGTCGATGGCTTTATGGGGATGATCGATGCCGTAAAAGCCATCCGCAAATCCGAAATCAGGTAAAAATGGAACGAATATTAAAGGGTCCATCAAGTTTAACCTCTACGAGGTAAACCCTGTTATTATCTTTCTTTTTCTACAATAGTGAATCTCCTACGGAGAATTTTCAGAAGTGTGATAGAAGTTCTGCAATATTCAATCTCTTGGTGGAAATTTCAGTAGAGTGATAGAAGCTCGGCAATTTTGAATCTCTTGCAGGGAAATTTCATCAGAGTGATATATGTTATTAATAATCAATCTTTTGCAGGGTATTTTCAGCGTAGCTGATAAAGTATTGTAGAGAAACAGCGGATATTCATGTCGTTTTCCGCGTAGCGGATAAACATCATTGGTTTTACATCATCTTATTCTGAAATAACAATTAATTAATTAACTTACTAGAGATTCTATAATGCTGAAAACCATTCTGTTAATTGTCATAAATGCCTTATTCGTCCAACTTACTACCGCATTGGCCCAACCCAAACTTACCCCTGTTCCCGCCAACCAAATGCAAAAAGTTTACGAAGAGGTGAAGACCCCTTTTAAATATGGGTTGGTCTTGGTTCCCCCAACCGCGAAGAAAAAGGTGGACTGCCCCTCCATTTTCCGCAAAGGTGAAATGTGGTATATGACCTATATTGTCTATGACGGCCGGGGCTACGAAACCTGGCTGGCCAAAAGCAACAACCTCCTCTATTGGGAAACCATGGGGCCAATCCTCTCATTTTCTGCCGATACCACACGGTGGGACAGCAACCAGAAAGGCGGATACATCGCATTGCAGGACCCTGAATGGGGAGGAAGTTATCAATGGCCCGATTACAATGGAAAACACTGGATGTCGTACCTTGGCGGGAACAAACGGGGCTATGAAGCTGGACAACTCTCAATCGGAATGGCATTTACAGAAAAAGATCCTTCAACCGTACATGAATGGCAACTTTTTGACCACCCAGTTTTGGCGAGTACCGACAAGGATGTCCGTTGGTGGGAAAATGTCACACAATACAAAAGTTCCGTGGTTTGGGACAAGCAGAAACTCACCGGCCACGAATTTGTGATGTACTATAACGCCAATGGTGACAGTTTAAACAGCAAGAAAGGTGCTGAGCGGATTGGCATGGCCGTTTCGGACGATATGCTTAACTGGAAACGGTTCCTCAAAGATCCGGTCCTGAACCATCACCGGGGCATTACTGGCGATGCAACCCTTCAAAAGATGGGTGATCTTTGGGTGATGTTCTATTTTGGGGCCTTCTGGCCAGAGGGGAGAAAAGATGCCTTCGACCGTTTTGCCTGCTCCTACGACCTTGTCAACTGGACCGACTGGACAGGCGATGACCTGATCAAGCCTTCCGAAAATTATGACGAAGTTTATGCACACAAACCTTGTGTTGTCAAATGGAAAGGCGTTGTTTATCACTTCTATTGTTCGGTCGATAAAAAAGACAACAGGGGAATTGCAGTGGCCACCTCGCTGGACAAGGGAGTAAGCAACCTTTATTATAAGTCTGAATATTAATTAATTAATTAGCAAATCATATGAAAAAGAACCTTTTTGTACTGATGGTATTAATCCTGTCCTGCACATTCGCTGGACATTCACAAACGCCTGAAAAGATGGGTGTTGCTTTTAAAAATGCCCCGGTCTTGTTTAAGCTAAACGGCAAAATGTTTCAACAGCTTATTGCAGAAATAAAGGCCGACGGGAGTTCCGAAATTTCGTTTTACAATTCCAGTAAGGAACTCAAAAAAGCAACCCTTAAAAAAGGGGACAACAAGATTTTATTGGATGTAGCATCGGTCTCCTCCCCCAAGAAAATAATTGTAACAGTGAAAGGTGATCAAAAATATGCTGGAAATTACCCTGTTACAATGATTCCTGTAAAGAAATGGCAGGTGTACTTTGTACAACATTCACATACCGATATTGGCTATACCCGTCCCCAATCCGAGATCCTTGCGGAACACATGCGGTACATTGACTACGCCCTCGATTATTGCGACAAGACCGACAACCTCCCCGATGATGCCAAGTTCAGGTGGACCTGCGAATCGGCCTGGGTCACACGCGAATACTTGCGTTCAAGACCTGCATCCCAGATTAAAAGGTTTATGCAGCGGATCTCCGAAGGACGGATCGAGGTCACCGGGATGTATGCCAACATGGCCGAGATCTCGGATGAAAACCTGATGTACGACTTTCTTCAGCCCCTCAAGGAATTCAGCAAGTTGAACATTCCCGTAAAAACGACCATGCAGAACGATGTGAACGGAATTGCCTGGTGTATGCCCGACTATTTTAAAAACACAGGGATCAAATACCTCAACATGGGCATCAACGAAACGCGCTCCGTCCTGCCGTTCGACAAACCCACAGCCTTTTGGTGGGAATCGCCATCTGGGGAAAAAGTCCTTGCCTTCCGGGCCGACCATTACATGACAGGCAATTTCATGGGAATGGAGACCCAGGAACTTAAGGCCGCAAACATGTTGGGCCACCTAGCTGATCTTGATGCCAAAAACTTTCCGTTCGACCGGATTGCCATCCAGTTTTCGGGCTATTTTACCGACAATGCACCTCCTTCGACGGCAGCTTGTGAGTTGGTAAAGCAATGGAACGCCAAATACGAATCCCCAAAGCTCAGGCTATCGGTGGTCAGTGAATTTTTTGAATATGTTGAGAAAAAGTATGCAAACCAATTGCCGGTTTGCCGCAATGCCTGGCTCGATTGGTGGACAGATGGTTATGGCTCGACATCGCGCGAAACCGCCGAAGTTCGCAAGACACAGAATTTAAAACAGGTTGACGAAGGGCTCTTTGCGATGGTTTCGCTGATGGGCGGCGAATTGAGCCCAGCCCTGGAAACAAATCTGGATCATATCAGCGAGAATGCGATCTTTTTCGACGAGCATACCTGTGGAGCCGACGAAAGCATCAGTCACCCCTATTCCGAAAATTCTACCAAACAATGGCTCATGAAAGGCGCCTATTCGTGGGAAGCGTTAAAGAAGGTGACCCTGATCAACGAAGAGGCATTGGCCCGCTTCCAGCCATTCCTGAAAAAGGCAGGTTTCCCATTGATTTACGCCATGAATTCCATGGGTTGGCCACGTTCGGGGGATATTCAGTTATTTATTGATTATGAAGTACTTCCAATTAAGAACAAAGTGAAGATCATCGACATCGCCACGGGTAAGGAAGTCCCTGCCCAGATCTTGTCAAAACGTGCCGAAGGTGCATGGTGGGTACTGGAAGTCAACGATATCCCGGCAATGGGATACAAAGCGCTTAAGATTGAATTGGGAAACGAAGGGATGAAGGAGGAAACAAATGGAAATATAGAAATAATTGAAAATCAATTCTATAAAATTGTCATCAACAAAGAGACTGGTGCAATCAGTAGTTTGATGGACAAAGCCCTTGATCAGGAACTTGCCGACAAGGCCAATCCATACAACCTGGGGCAGATGGTCCGCGAGACTTCCCAAAAACGCGATGTAGCCCCATTTGTCCATACGACTGTTTCCAACGTTAAGATCGACAAAGGAACAAATGGACAGGTTTGGGAAAGTGTGAAAATCACATCCGATCTCGAAGGGTGCGAAAAAAGCAAGGATGGAACTCCTAAAGGGATTGACCTGGAAATCAGGCTATATAAAAATGTAAAGAAAATTGAGTTCAAATACATGGCGCATAAACTGATCATTACCGATCCGGAGGCACTTTATGTCGCCTTCCCGATATCGCTTCCCGACTCAAGGATCGTTTTTGAAACGATAGGTGGTGCATTGACACAAGGGCAGCAACTTCCAGGATCATCGTCCGACTGGAACGTGGCCCAAAACTTTGTATCTGTCAGGGGCAAAAAAGGGCAGGTCGTGGTGGTCAGCAATGAGGTCCCACTCTGGCATTTCAGCGATTTCAACATGAACAAATACGAGCGCCATCCCAAACAGGGGAAAACCTGGCTCTATTCGTGGGTGATGAACAATTACTGGATGACAAATTTCAGGGCTTACCAGGAAGGTGCGTTCAGCTGGAGCTACCAGATCACCTCTTCGGCTGATACGACCAATACCTTTGCCACAAAATATACCTGGGGTGTCAGGAATCCGTTCCCGACACGGACATTTCCGGCTGGGGCTGATGAGTTGAAATCACCATTGCTGGAGACCTTGAAAATATCGGGATCACCCAATGCCATGCTGGTCAACAGCCGCCCTGCCTTTAAGGGAAATGGATCGGTCCTGCTCCACTTCCGTGAATTGGAGGGTCAATCTGCCGAAGTGAAATTGTCATTGGCCGTTCCCGGGAAGTCGATCAAAAAGCTCACAGAAGTGAACGTTGTTGGAAAACAGATCGGGCAACCGCTCAGTTCGATACAGCTCAAACCTTATGAGGTGAAGTTTATCGAGGTGGAATTTTGATAAGAATTTGATTATAGAAAAATGTTTTGCACAATAGATAGAAAAACAAACAACAAAATAATAAATAGAAATATATGGGCGGAAGTAATTATCAATCTACGCGATCCCCAAAACAAATCGGTGACTTTGGAGAAAAACTTGTTAATTATGTTTTAATTCGGAAAGGACACGAGGTTACAAATGCAGACCACGTTGGTGCAGACTTGAATTCGATATTTGAGGACAAGAGATATGCAATCTCCGTTAAAACAAGAAATTTCTGGAAAGGGACACCAGAGAGCAAAATGTACACAATAACAGACAAGGATCTTGAACATTTAAAGAATTACTCAGAAAAATTTAATTTCATTTCGTTATTTGCGGTAGTAATTTGTTATGAAGACATAAATAAGATATATGTATTTATCTTGCCAGCGGACAAAATTGGAGGAATCTTAGACAAATCTTTGCATGGATATTCACTTAATTTTAGCGACAGACATATTCAAAAGTTAAAAGACAATAAGTTTATTGATTTTTCCTATTGGGAAAATGAAACTATTGGTAACAAAATATTATAAAATCTACTGTGCGTAACCAAGGCTTGCTATCACTACAGCAGACAGTTTATAGGATAGAAAGTCTCAACCGAACTATGCCACAAAGACACCAAGTCTCTAAGATTCACAAAGTATTATAATATAGACTTTTGTGAAGCTTTGTGCCTTCGAGCCTTTGTGGCAGAAGCGAGTTTCTCCATTTAGCTCAATTAATTGGTATTTAGGCTATTATAATTTGGCACATTTAAAGAAATTACTTCATGAAAATAAATAAACTGCTTTTCATCCTGACACTCGTCATGGTGGGCTGCAACAATGTTGATGTTACAAAATATGTCGATCCGAATATCGGAGGGGTGGCACCTTTGCTGACCACAAAAAACCCGACTGTCCACCGGCCGCATGGAATGGCAAGAGTTTATCCGGTTACGCGACCGGGGCTTGGCGACCGTTACCTTTCGGACAAGATCTATGGTTTTGCAGTCAATATGCCAGCATACAGGAATGGGCATGTCACAGAATTGATGGCCACCAAAGGGGAAGTTTCAGCCAATCAGACCACCAATGCTGCAACTTACGACCATGATCTCGAAGAGGTGCATCCCTGGCACCATCAGGTATGGCTCGAAGAACCCAATATTGTCGCCGACTGGACCACAACGGAAAAGGCGGTTATCTATCGCTTCAATTTTGAGGATAAAGAAAAATCGAATGTCATTTTCCGCTCCAACGGAAATGCCTCATTTACAATTGATGGGAAAGATGCAATCAAAGGTTGGGAAGAATCGGAAGGAACCAAACAATTTTTCTATGCCCAATTTTCAAGACCTTTCGACCAGAACGGGACATTTGCAAATGGAAAGGTTTTGGAAGGCGATTCGATCATCAAAGGGAAGAAAATTGGCAGCTACGCGACTTTCAATGAAATTGCGATACCACTCGAAGTTCGGATTGGCATCTCCTATATTGATGAAAATCAGGCAAAAGACAATCTTTATCGTGAAACCGAAGGTAAACTCTTTGAACAGGTTGCAGACGAAAGTTACAAAATATGGAAAGATGCACTGGATCGTATTCAGGTAACCGGCGGCACCGAACGGCAGTTAAGGATCTTTTATACTTCACTTTACCGTGGTCTTGAACGGATGGTGAATATTTCGGAAAATGGCAGGTATTTCAGCGGATATGACAAAAAAGTCCACGATGACAATGGCCGTCCTTTTTATGTTGACGACTGGTTATGGGACACCTTCAGGAGCCATCACCCCTTGCTTTTTCTTTTGGAACCCGAAAAAGAGGTGGATATGGTAGAGTCGTATGTAAAGATGTATGAACAAAGCGGTTGGATGCCATCTTTTCCTCAGTTCTATGGCGATTTTTCTGCCATGATCGGGTTCCATTCGGCAGCCCTGCTGTGGGACACCTATCAGAAGGGTGGGACTGGTTTCGATGTCGAGAAGGGGTACGAAGGGTTGCGGAAAAATGCGGTCAGTGGTACGATGCTCCCCTGGCGGTCAGGCCCGATGTGTTCGCTCGACAGTTTTTATCTTAAAAATGGTTGGTATCCTGCCTTGCCGGAAGGTGCGCCTGAACCTGTGCCAATGGTTCAGGACTTTGAAAAACGTCAATCGGTGTCGGTAACCTTGGAACATAGTTTCGACGACTGGTGCCTTGCACAACTCGCAAATTCTCTCGGTAAGACAGAGGATTACAATTATTTCAGTAAACGTTCCCAGAATTACTGCAATGTGTATAATCCTGCAAATGGTTTCATGTCGCCCAAAATGGCAGATGGCAATTGGGTAACACCTTTTGATCCGCAAACATCGGGTGGGATTGGCAGCAGGATGTATTTTACGGAAAACAATGCCTACATCTGGAATTTCAACGTTTTGCACGATATTCCTGGTCTGATCGGACTCATGGGTGGGCCAGAACCTTTTACCCAAAAACTGGATAACCTGTTCAACGAACCTACAAGGATGTCGAAATGGCAATTTATGGGAAAGTCACCCGATTCTTCAGGCTTGAACGGCATGTTCCCTGCAGGAAACGAACCTTCATTCCATGTTCCCTATTTGTACAATTATGTTGGAAAGGCATGGAAAACCCAGCGTAGGATCCGGGAAATCATGGAGATGTGGTTTGATGATACGCCCCTGGGATTATCGGGTGATGAGGATGGCGGTGCGCTTTGCTCGTGGTATGTTTTCTCTGCAATGGGATTTTATCCTGTGACCCCGGGCAGTGGGTTGTATGCGATCGGGAGTCCCTTCTTCCCAAAAGTTGAAATCAAACTTCCTAATAATATGACATTTACGATTATAGCGGAGAATGTTTCAAAACGGAATAAATACATCCAATCGGCAACTCTGAACGGCGAAGAGCTGAACACGGCGTGGATCAAACATGCGGATATCATAGCCGGAGGAACCCTTGAATTTGTGATGGGCGACCACCCGAACAAAAATTGGGGAACAGAACAGGTAAAGTGACCCTTGTGTAATTTCGCGCAAAGCTCGCTATGACCGCAAAGTATCTAATAAACAAGCCTTTGCGTAACTCTGCGTACTTTGCGAGACATAAAAAAGAACTAATTTCACGCAAAGACCGCTAAGATCGCAAAGGATCTAATAAACAAGACTTTGCGTAACTTCGCGTACTTTGCGAGACATATAAAAAAGTTTCGCGCAAAGCTCGCTAAGACCGCAAAGGATCTAAAAAACAAGCCTTTGCGTAACTCTGCGTACTTTCCGAGACATAATAGGCAATAATTTCGCGCAAAGATCGTTAAGAACGCAAAGGATTTAAATATGAAAGCCTTTGCGTAACTCTACGTACTTTGCGAGACATAAAAAGCAATAATTTCGCGCTAAGCTCGCTAAGACCGCAAAGGATCTAATAAACAAGACTTTGCGTAACTTCGCGTACTTTGCGAGACATAAAAAAGCACTAATTTCGCGCAAAGACCGCTAAGACCGCAAAGAATCTATGAAACAAGCCTTTGCGTAACTTCGCGTACTTTGCGAGACATAATAGGCAATAATTTCACGCAAAGACCGCTAAGATCGCAAAGAATCTAATAAACAAGCCTTTGCGTAACTTCGCGTACTTTGCGAGACATAAAAAAGGCAATAATTTCGCGCAAAGCTCGCTAAGACAGCGATTCAGCCTGGGAAAAAAGTAATTGAGAAATAAGTAGTTGCAGTGAGTTGAAAAATATTTTTTTCCGGCTATTTTTGTGCGTTGGGACATAAAGGGGCTTCAGCCCC
>Ga0209083_1001578_pt1 | contig 25389 bp, 21 predicted proteins | sample AM7aDNAmetaG_FD_184132 | JGI IMG/M metagenome (GOLD analysis project Ga0209083, IMG submission 184132) | Freshwater microbial communities from Finland to study Microbial Dark Matter (Phase II) - AM7a DNA metaG (SPAdes) (version 3) | ecosystem: Environmental > Aquatic > Freshwater > Lake ...
CAGAGTGCTCGTACTCGACAGGGGCGGAACGGCCCCCAGGTATCCCGGCCTTTCCTATGCACCGGTGCCAGCGTTCCCCGCAGGGGGTAGTCTCGAGTCCGACCAGGGCATGCTCGAAGAGGTCTGCCGTCGGTATGAGGCCAGCCTTTTCGCTTCGACGTACTACACCTTCCCACGAGAGACTCCCTCGTTGTTCGTGGCCTACGACATGATCCCGGAGGTCACGGGGATGGACTTGGCTACAGAGCAATGGGAGCGCAAGCATATGGCCATACAGCACGCCTCTGGCTTCGTGGCTATCTCCGGCAGCACTGCCGATGATCTGGCCGGGTGCTTCCCCAGCATCCGCCGGCAGCAGATTGCTGTGGCGCGCTGTGCGGTGGGGAGGGAGTTCTTCGTTCCGCCTCCAGAAGAGGTTCAAGCATTCCGGACCCAGTACGGGCTGCCGACGCACTACTACCTCTTCCTCGGCGATCGCACCGGCTACAAGAACTGCAGGCTTCTTCTAGAGGCCTTCGCCTCAATCGACAGACTAGATCAGCACGGACTCCTGCTCGTGGGAGGCCCTCCCATCCTGGAAGTCGAGTTCGAGTCGCTGGTGCGTGGCCGCGCCGTCGTCATGGCAGCGCTGAGCGACGCGGAGCTTCGTCTCGCGTACGCTGCTGCGACAGCGCTGGTCTTTCCGTCCAGATACGAGGGCTTCGGTTTGCCGATTCTCGAGGCTATGGCATGTGGGTGCCCCGTTATCACGTGCTCCAATTCCTCCATCCCCGAAGTTGCCGGAGACGCGGCGATCTATGTGGGCGAATCCGACCCTCGTCAACTCGCGGACGCCATGATGGCGGTCCGAGATGCCGGCGTACGTTCTGGCCTCAGGGACGCTGGGCTGACGCGCGTCCGTGGCTTCTCCTGGGCGCGCATGGCCGAGACCGTGCAGCGAGAAATCGAGCGCGTCTGCGAGCGGTGTGTTCGATAACGGAACAACTGAGCACCTCAACAGCGCCTGTGCGGTCGGCCGCGTTCCCGCTTTCGAGACGATGGCTACGGGAGCAGGGGCTGCAAAGAGGGCGGTAGCGGCGATGCTCTTGGTGGCATGGCTGGGCACGCAGAACTGGCCGTGGCAACATCTCCCCGTTGGATGCTTCGGCTGTGTCACAGCTCGGTCGAGATCTGTTCCCGCCCAATCCAGTAGATCACGGGCTGAGTAGCACGCGTATGCTGAACGACGGCCTTCGCATCTCGCGGACCCACCTCCTTCCCGTTGGCGGCAGTGTGGGCCTGGTCCCGGCGACTCTGGTGGCCGCGACTCTCGGCCTTGTCGTGGTCGCGGCCTACAGTGGGAGGCTGCGCGATGCGCTGGCCACTATTGTGCTCCTCCTCCTCATCCCGCTGTTCATCAGGCGACCTCTCCTGTTGGTGCTTGCCTACCTTCTCATCTCAGGCAATCTGTTCGAGACCATCCCCTTGCGATCCATTGAACTCGTGAGGCTGGGCCCGGGGCTGACATTCAAATCCGCCGACGTCCTCGTCGCGCTTATGCTTGTGGTTGCGCTTGTCCGCCTGCGAGAACGCGGTCAACGTCCGATGTTTCTGGGGTTCGTGGTCCTGTGGAGTGCGTATGTGGTATTCCGCTTCCTGCTTGGATCTATTGTTGGTGAGACAGGGTTGGACCTCGCGACTAACATGGCTCAGGAACAACTCGGCTGGGTCATGTATCTCTTGCTTGTTGGGTTGATCGATTCACGCCGCGATTTGAGGTTCTTTGGATGGTTCTTCATTTCCATGATGGCCGTTGCTTCCTTGTATCAGGTTGCAGAATACGCCCACGGAAGCAGGATTCTTCTGTTTCCCGTGGCTGTCACGGACTCGAACTACTACACCATTACCCCTATGCTAACTGTTGGGAACGTTGCAGTGCCCTACCTGTGGTCGCGAGCCATGTCGGCGACCGTCGTGGGCTTCTTCCTGGTGTTTGCCGCCGCGTTGGAAGGCAAGCGCTTCCTGCTCTACGGGATCCTGGCCAGCGCTGGTCTGCTGAGCGTCGTCATGACGCAGATTCGCGCCGCCTACTTCGGCGTCGCTGTTGGTGTTCTTGCCGTCCTCATCGTGCGCCGCTGGAGTGCGCGGAGCTCGCTGCGGCTCCTCATGCTGGTCGCCATTCTGGCGCTGATGGTAGCGCTGCTGACGCCTGCGCTCGCTTCGTCTTTCGGCCAAGACCCAGTGGGGACTTGGCTCACACGGGCGTCGGGCCTAATGGACCCCGGCGCACAGGCCAACTGGACCTACCGGGTCGATCAGGCCAAGTCGATCTTGGGAGTGATGCGGGAGTCGCCGCTGCTCGGCTTTGGGTGGGGCGCGACGTATCTCAGAGAGCGCGGGGAGTCCGGACTCAACGTCCTCCTTGTCCATGGGTTCCTCGGCACAGCCATCATCTTGGTCATGTTCCTTACTGTGCTCCTTACGGCTGTGCGGCTTGCGCGCCGGCTGAAGCCGTCTCTTGAACAAGCATGGCTGTTCGGGCTTGTCGGCGTCATGGTGGCGAACCTGGCGATGAGTCCGACCCAGGATTCGTTGATGAGCGGCGGTTTCGCAGTTGTGGCCGCTGTCTTCGTGGATCGCATCAGCGCTTTCAACGCTGATGGTTCTCTGGACAATGCGGGCACCGCAACCTCGTCAGATGGCGATGCATGATAGCGGGGGTCCCACCATCCCCGATGGCGTCCATCGTGGTGTCGATCTTTCGAAGCGAGCGGTACATCCGTCGGTTTGCGCGCAATGTCCATAGGTTTGCGCGCGATCTGGATGCTTTTCCTGCACTGCGTGCCGAGCTCGTTGTCATTCTCAACTCGCCGAGCACAAGGGAGCGTCGGGTCATCGGCGATCTCCACACTCTTGGCTGCCCGCAGCTCCGCTTCCAGATGGCAGTTGTTCCGCGCGAAACACTCTATGCATCGTGGAACCGGGGGATCCATCTGGCGCGGGGAGATGCGCTCGGCTTCTGGAATGTCGACGACTGCCGGTACTCGTCGGCGGTCGCTGAGGCGATAGCCGGTATGCGCGCGGGCGCCAGCCTCATGTATTTCCCGTTTGTCATCGACCATCGATGGCGCAAGTGGGGGTTCGTCCCGCGGCGTAGGCGCACGCCGTATCCTGCCGTGGAGTTCGACCGCGGAGCCTTCCAGACCACCTTCCGCGTTGGACCCTTCTTCATGTTCGCGAGAGCCCTGTACGACGCTGTCGGGCCGTTCGATGAGCAGTTCCGCATCTCGGGTGACCTGGACTGGTGCCTGAGGGCTTTGAGACAGACATCGTTCACACCTGGCTCGCAGGTGGCGGGGGTGTTCCTCAATGAGCATCGAGGCCTAAGCATGGCGGGATCACAGCGAGCGATCGCTGAGCACAATGCCATCTACGTTCGGCACGGCCTCGCCGATCTCGTTCAGCCCGTAGACGGATCCCTCTCGGCAGAGTACGACGCGCGCAGGGTTCGCGTTGGTTCGGCATGGCTCGAGATTCCTGGGTTCCGCGGCGTGACCGAGGCCGTCTAGTGCGCGTTCTCTACGTCGGTGCGAACGATGTCGCCGGCGGGCGCTTCAACGGGTACGCGATCCTCTGCGCCCGGGAGTCAGTGGATGGGTTTGCCGCCGACATGGCCGTCTGGCAGAAAGAGAGCACGCGTCGCGACGTGTTCGAGCTCCGTCAGGGCTTGGTGCGCTACGGAAACGCAGTTACCTGGAGGATCGCGCAGCCTCTTGGGTTGGATAGCTTGTTGGGGCCATCCGGCGCTGCGCTCCTCCGGCACCCAGCGTTCCTGGCCGCGGACGTCGTCCACCTCCAGGTGACCCACAATGGGTCGTTCTTCAGCATCGCGTGGCTGGCTGCGCTTTGTCGGCTCAAGCCAGTCGTGTGGACGATCCACGACATGTGGCCACTGACCGGCACGTGTCAGCACGCCGCGTCCTGTGAGAAATGGCTGACAGGCTGCGGCGGTCGCTGCCCGCGGCCGATGGGCAGGAGTCCGATCGACAGTTACTCACCCGCTCTACTCTGGCGCGCCAAGCAGTTGGCCTACGCACTCTCGGATTGCACTCTGGTCGTGGCTTCGGACTGGATGCGCGTTTGCGTTGAACGGAGTCCCCTGCTCCGCCGGTTCCCTCGGGTGCAGATCCCATTCGGGGTTGACTTGGCAGCGTTCTCTCCCCGCGAGCGGGACGCGGCCCGAAGGGAGCTCGGTCTTGCAGACGGAGAGCGCGCTATCGCCTTCAGAGGCGTCGCGCGAGACAAAGACAATGTCAAGGGCATGGTGTGGATGCGGAGAGCCTTGCGCGCCCTTCGGCCAAGTCGTCCCACCGCCCTGTTGATCGTCGGCGACGGCAGTGCGTTCGCGCATCTGGGTGGTCAGTTCGCGGTGCACCACCTGGGCTGGCTCTCACAACCCGCTCTGAGCCGCGTGTTAGCCGCCGCGGACGTCTTCGTGATGCCGTCGGAGCAGGAGTCTTTCGGCATGATGGCGGTCGAGGCGATGGCTTCGGGAACTCCGGTCGTGGCCTTCGACAATACCGCCGTGGCGGAAGTCATTCGCCCGCCAAAGGGAGGCATCGTCGTCTCTGCCTCAGATCATGTCGCACTCGCGGGCGCCGTCCGCAGCTTGCTGGACGATGACGAACTGCGGCAGGGCATGCGGCGCTCGGCGCGAAGACTCGCGGTCAGGGAATACGATTTCCGCCTCTACATGGGCAGCCACCTCGCGCTGTACGAGATGCTTGTCGCTTCACGGACCGCCGGACAAGCGACGCAAGACGTCGAGGCGTCCGGTTTCGTGTTGGGGTGAATCGAACCGTGCTACAGTTCGCGGAGGATGACTGGGGACTAGACATCGGGCCGGACAACAACAGAAGCGCCGCATGGAGATATTTCTCCGATGGGCTGAATACCGAGTTTGGCAGGCAGGGCCTGGAGCACTGTTCCCACCTCAACGGCCAGCAGTTCGCGGTCACCCCGGGGGTGCTTAGAGCCTGCGGTTCGGCAACCCATGCGAAGGGCTCTCCGGCAATCTGCAGCTATACCGAACCCACTGTCTCTTCGGAGGAGTTCCTCACCGGCCTTGCGCAGGTCATTCGCGAGAACCAAGCCGAAACCGGACCTTGCGTCGGATGCCGCAATCTGGTTGCCACCGCAGTACCGAGAAGATTCGTCGCGAGCTTCTTCACGTCGATATCGCTTCACGATTTCTGTGGATGCAACGCACACTGCGTCTACTGCGCGGGCAGTGAATATCAGCTCCCGCAGAAGTACGTTGCGACGTTCGATCACCAAGTACTCTTCCGGGACCTGCTGGCCGACCGAATGGTCCGCCCTGCCGCGACCTCGGTCTCGTGGGGAGGGGGAGAGCCCACGTTGGTCAACAGCTTCGACGGGACGGTCGACTTCCTGAGCGAGAATCGCATACGCCAGATCATCAACACCTCAGGCATCAGATTCAGCTCGTCTGGCGAGAAGGCACTGGTGAGGCGCACCGCCAGTGTCTGTATCAGTGTCGATAGCGGAACGAATGAGACTTACGCAAGAGTCAAGCAGAACCACCACTGCGACGACGTCTGGGAGTCCATCCGCCGCTACGCTGCCACCGGCGGAGCTATGGTCGTCAAGTACATCATCTTCTCGATGAACTCCAACCTTGAGGAGGTTGAGGCCTTCGTCGGCCGATGCCAGAAGGCTGGAGTGAGAAGAATCCGCATCTCCGCCGATGCGCGCTCCGTCTTCGATTCAGGCGCCGAGGTAGAGCCGGTCACGGAAAAGGAGCTATCCGCGGCTGCGTCAATGCGCAATCTCGCTATGGAGAAGGGCATCGAGGCAATGTGGGACGACATCTGGACGTCGCAGCACCTGCAGAGGATCGGGGATGTGGGGGGATTCGATGTGCACCGCAAGCCTAGCCGGCTCCGTCGGATACGGCGCGTCTCCTCACTTGCCGACGCCCGCGAGCTGGTTGAATCGGCCGTGGAAGTTGTGCGCAGGAAGCTCTGATGCCACTCCGCTGTCAACGCCGGGAGGAGCGACGGGCATATCAGGGTTTGGGTGCAATACACAATGCGGGCTTCCTGCTCGAGAAGCATCGCTACAGCGCGTTTCAGCGATGCCCGGTGAGAGGGTGGGAGGATGTCGCACATGGAGGCAGCTGAGGAATTCGACGGGCGCATCGCAAGGCTCGACTGCGCGCTTCTTGGCAGGATAGAATCGCAGTCTTCCGAAGGGGACCGCAGGTCCTGGCTCTCGCTTCAGCGTGCGACTCGAGACGCGAAGCACAGTTTCGTCTACCTGGAAATCGGATCATTCCTTGGCGGCAGCATCCAGCAGTACATCGGCGACCCCAAATGCACGCGAATCTACTCGATTGACGAGAGACCCCCCGGCTTCCCCGCCGCACGTGAGATGCTTGACGCTCTGCGCGAGGTGGCCCCCAACGACATGCACAAACTCGTGTGCTTCGAGCGCGACGCTCGTGCCGTGGATCGCTCCTTGGTTGTCAATGCGCCGGACCTGTGTTTCATTGACGGTCTACACACACCTGAAGCTGTGGTGAGTGACTTTCTCTTTTGCTTGGCCGTGTGCGCGCCCGATGCAGCAATCTACTTTCATGACGACGGGCTCCTGTGTTCGGCGATCGGCAAGTGCTTGGGTGTGTTGAAGCGCAGCAACCGAGAATGCGCTGCATACAAGCTGCCCGGCGACACATTCGCAATTGCCCTCGCCGATTCCCCTGTGAACACCGATGTCCGCGTCAGCCGCATGGCCGTGGATGGGAAACGTTGGGCAGCAGCCATGACATTCAGTGAGAGCGCTCGTGGGTGGGTGCCGCCCGCCATGAGGCCAGCACTCGGCCGCGTTCGCGACAGATGGCTTGGGTGTCGTGGCTTGCCACGATAGAAACGATGGAGTACTCAGGCCAATGCCTCCCGCGTTGGCGGCAGGGTCCCCCAAACGGACGCAGTCACAAATAGATGCCGTCTCCATGGCCCAAGGTAGTGTAGAGCATCAAGGCGCAAGCGAAGCAGCGAGGGGGGGCTGCCTGCAATGACGATGATCTCGCTTCCCAAGAAGCTGCTCCGGCCGATCGTGCGGCCTCTCCGGCGCACTCTCAAGGAGACGGGCTTTCACCGTCTCCGGGACGTTGCTATCTACCACGACTTTGAGGCCGCCGGGCTTGTGAGTCACTTCTCCGAGATCATGCAGCAGGACAGGCCTCTGTTCGTTGGCCGCATAGGCGGGAGCGACTACGATCTCCTGCCACCCTACTTCAACGACAGGGAGTTCTTCGCATCCGACAAGAGGTACGGCTATGGAGTGGGGCGCGTGAGGGAGTTCAATGGCTACTTCGATGTGGAGAATCGCCATGAGAACTTCATTAAGTTCCTTGATGACTTTGCTGCCTACTACATGAGCGCCGATTGTCTGACGTATTGCGGCAGCAGACTAATAGGTCGTTTTCGGCGAAATCGCTTCAGGAAGGCAGAAGCCAACTTCCTGAACACTGTCTGTGCGGGCAAGGAGCTGATCAGCTACGAGTTCATCGAGTACCTCCGGCCCTTCCTCAGGTCATTTCTGGATTGGGGTGCAGGGAAGACGATTCTCGTCGTTAGTCCTTTTGCCGAGAGTGTCCGCATCCAGTATGGAAGAAGGGGCCAGCTGATGAGGGACTACCGCTTCCCCGATTTCCAGCTGGCTACCTACAACTCCAAAGTGACCTACAGCACACAGGACGACACAAGCATGACGTTGCACGTGGGCACGAAGAACTGGCACGAGGAATGCGCAGAGATGGCCAGTGCGATTGCAGAGATCGACTTCGACGTCGCGTTCCTCAGTTGCGCATCGTACTCTATGTATCTTGGCAACTTTATCAAGAACCGCATGGGCAAGAAGGCACTTTATCTTGGTGGTACTCTAAGTCCCATGTTCAATATATATGCGCCAAGGTACGACTTTGACTATTTCAACGACCTCATGAACCTCGATTTCCAGATAGATGCGGTGGAGAATGCGCATGTCGAGCATCTCGCGGCAGGCAGAAGCACCCAGAGCGAGGCCCTGAACGCGTACTTCGGGAGGCGGCCACGTTAGTCTTGGCAGCGAGGACCAGGCTTCGTTCGTGGGCGGGGCAGCAGCACAAATGGGATACGGCCCCACCAGCAAGTGCCGGCAGCGCTGTTCGATGCGCCGTGCTATGGCTGAGCACGCGGCGTAGTTGGCGAGCTCGCCAGGAGCCTTCTCTGACGGGACAGTTCCCAAGATGTCTCGGTGGAGGGTGGGCAAGGTCATTCGCGCATACGCTGCTGCGGACGCCGACCTGATGGTACGGCAATGAGGCCGACGCGCGCATCCACGCTGCGACCGAAGGTGCGCGGCGCCTGCGTGCGACTGGGCAGGGGCCTGCTGGGCTTGGCGGTTGCCGCGGCCGCTCCGATTGTCGCGCCCGCCGCGCGCCGCGGCATTGGCTCTGCCGCGTGTCTGCGATTGGGGTTCCTGCCGGTGCCGGTCCACTTCTACTCTCCGATACCCGACGTGGAGGACCTGCGGAGGCGCCGCGTATGGGACGCGCGCAGCGAGCTGCCCGGGGTGGCCTTCAATCGCGAACATCAACTGGAGCTGCTTGAGTCCTTGGGCGCGGAGTTCGGTGACGAGTGCGCTTGGCCGGCCAACCAGCGCCCGTCGGCAGACGCCGGCGACTCTGACTTCCATACCGAGAACGGTTCCTTCAGCTTCGGCTGTGCAGCGAGTACTCACTGCATGATTCGCCGATCCAAGCCCAGTCTCGTGGTCGAGATCGGCTCGGGTCAATCGTCAATTGTCATCAGCCAGGCTCTGGCCGCGAACTCCATGGAGACCGGAGCGCCGGCAAGACACTGCGTAGTCGACCCCTATCCGTCGCCAGCCCTCGCGCAGAACGCGGGCGTGCCTGCGGAGCTGACACTCTCGCGTGTCGAGTTCCTCAGCCCCGACTGGTTCGCCGCCCTTTCTGCCGGCGACGTCCTGTTCATAGACTCAGGCCACACGGCACGCATCGGCGGGGACGTCAACTTCCTCTTCCTCGAGGTCCTGCCCAGGGTTGCTCCGGGAGTGTTGGTGCACGTTCACGATATTCCCCTTCCGTGGGACTACCCGCCCGCGTATTCAACGGGACCGGGGCTGCGGCATTTCTGGACGGAGGCCTATCTGCTTCAGGCCTTCCTGGCCTTCAACTCCACGTTCGAGGTGATGCTCGCGATGAGGTACCTCATGACTGACGAGCGCGAGGCCTTCCAGAGAGCGTTTCGTCACTTCGACCCCCTCTCTCACCAGTCGGTAAGCGGGAGCTTCTGGCTGCGAAGAGTGAGTTGAGATGGTCAACCCTGTCCGCGAGTGCCTGCGGCGGTTTTGGTCGCGAGTCAAAGGCTTGGGGAGGCGCGCAGGCATCAGGCTATGCTACGGTCCGGTCGAAACGTGCGTCACGCGCCGCTCGGCAACCAGGCTCGAGGAGGCAGGCGAGGAGCGACTTGGGTTTGAGCGCAGGTTCTGGACGGCCGCACCCCGCATGTCACCAGGTATCCATGCGGGCACCTGAGCTGAGCTCCGCTGAGGAGCTGCCGCTCGTGTCAATCGTAACGGCCGTGCGAAACGGGTCGCGCTACCTCAGCGCCCTGATTGAGAGCGTAGTGGCACAAGACTACCCGCGCATCGAGCATATCGTGATCGACGACGGTTCAGACGACGGCGGCGCCACGATTCGAGTACTGCAGCGGTATCCTCATCTCAGGTGGTGGACGCGGGAGAACCAAGGGCAGTACGCCACGCAGAATGAGGGTCTTGCGGCTGCGACCGGCTCGATCGTCAGCGTCATTTGCGGCGACGACTGCTACGTGACGCCTGGTGCCGTTGGCCTCGCCGTCGATCACCTCCTCGCGCATCCGGAGCACGGTTGCGTGTTCGGCAGGACCCTCGACATTGGAGAGGATGGAGACCTGCTCGAAGCCCAGACACGCATTTATGGCCGCCTGGCTGCAAGGCTGCTCAGATACCACTGCACGGTCTTGCACTGCGCGCTCTTCGTACGCACGGATGACCTCGTGGAAGCCGGCGGGATGTTCGACCCTTGGTATCGCCTGGCCGGCGACTGGGAGTGGATGCTGCGCCTGAAACGGAACAAGGTGGCCTTTGGGCATATCGATCAGCCGGTCGCGCTGTTCCGCGTTCACGACACGCAAACGAGCCAGAATCGAGATCAGCTTCGGCTTGAAGAGGAAACGCGACGAATCTTTCGGATCTATGGTGACAACGCTTTGGCTCGGCGGTCCGTCGGGGTGTTTCTGGACCTGCACAACTTGGTTTTGAGGGCAGCGCTGAGCTTCCGGCGCGGGGGACCTCGTGCGCTCTGGGCAGACCTGAGAGAGTGGGCATCGCGACGATTCGTGGGGCGTTGGGAATCGTGGACTCTACGCCGCTGAGCCGCTGGGGGTTGCGTTGGCTTGTACCGGCGCGCGGTGCAAGAGGTGGTACGGCTCAATGGGATGGCGGCGTCGCGACGAGCTGCTGCATCATGCGCGTGCGCGATCTCAAGCGCGCCTTGGGAGTGAGCGGATTCTGAGAATCCTTATTGATATTGCCTGCTTGGGCCAGGGCGGTCAGGAGCGCCAGGTGGTTCAGCTTGCGGCGGGCCTGAAAGCGCGGGGGCATCAGGTTCTTCTGGTCGTGCAGAAGGACATCCGCGCATACCGCAGCGACCTCCTTGCTGGCTCCATCGACGCGATCGAGTGCTGGCGACTGTCGCCGTATGACCCCCTCATTCTTCTGGATCTAGTCGCAGCTATCCGCGCTTTCCGTGCGGACGTGGTACTTGCGACTGCCTTCTCTGCGACTCTGTGGGGCCGGCTGGCTGCGATCGTATCCTGCCGCCCGGTCATCACGGCCGAGCACTCTGCGTCTCTGCGAGGGCCATGGAAGGTGCTCGTTGCGAATCGTCTCCTCGCACCCTGGACCTCGGCCACGGTGGCCGTCGCGCGCGGTCAGATTCCACATCTCGTTTCCTCTGGATCGCCGCGGTGCCACTTGCGGGTCGTGCACAACTGTGTGGACGCAAGTCATTTCTCTGCGGACGCGTCAGGGGCCTTGGAGTTCCGGGAGCGACACGGCATTCCGCGAGACGCCTCTGTGCTCGGACTTGTTGCAGCACATCGGCCCGAGAAGCGACACGACCGCTTCATCAGACTGGTAGAGCAGATGAATCGGGGCGGACTCGATGTGTGGGGGTGCTTGATCGGGGGCGGACCGTTGCTTGCCGCCAACTCACGGCTGTGTGCAGCGAGTTCGGCCAGGGAGAGACTGGTCGTGACTGGAGCCGTGGACGCGATGCCCGCCGCGTACACGGCACTCGACGTGGTGTGCCTCGTTTCCGACGACGTGGAGTCTTTCGGATTGTGCCTTGTAGAAGCGCAGGCATGCGAAAGACCCGTCGTGGCGATGGATTGCGGTGGCGTGAGCGAGGCTTTTGTTGCCGGCTGCACCGGCTTCCTCATTCGCCAGGGCGATGAAGACGGTCTCCTGAAGGCAGCAGAGAGACTCATCTTGAGTGAGGGACTTCGCCGCCTGATGGGCAAGGCCGGTCGCGAGTGGGTGAGATCGGAGATGACCATGGACAAGATGGCTGAGGGGTACGAGCACATCTTCACCGAGGCCGCCTTGGCCGGACCGCGGCGCCCGCTGCCTTGCATGCAGAGAGTTGTGCGCGACATGCAACTGATGTGACGAGCAGGGCCGTGCGGAGGCGTAGCTTGGAACAGTCTCAAGGCCCCCGTTGGGAGGGTCCGGCTTGGAGCGGAATGCGCGGCCGCACACCGCGGAAGGCACATCAGAGGCGCGCGTGAACGAAGGACGGAAGTCGGTGCACATGAGGGTGCTCATGACGGGGCCGGTTCTCGACGCCAAGGGCGGGATTGCCGCGTGCGCAAGCGTGCTCGTGGAGCACATGTCAGCGGACTCCCGTGTGGCCAAGGTCGACTACGTCGGCCTTGCTCCCCGCCTGACGACTGACCACTTGAGCAAGATTCGCTTGGCGTTACGCGGCTATCTCGCCGTCGCCGGCACTCTCGCGAAGCAACCTGATGTAGCTCATGTTCACACCGCAGGGGGGAGGGACTTCTTGAGGAGCCTGCCACTGATCTGGCTCGCGCACCTCTGCCGAGTCCCACTTGTGCTCCATGTCCATCCGCCTGATTCATTCGCGGCCTTCCTTGGACGTGGCCCCCGACCGGTTCGCAGACTGAAGGTGGGCACGGTCCACCTCGCCGGGCTGGTGGTGGTCCCATCGGACTTGGGACGAGTCGCGATGGAGTGCGTGGGAATTCGGTCGCGTGTCACCGTTGTTCCCAACCCGATCGACTTGAGCCATTACCGTGCGGCGCCGCTCCAGGAGCGGCGCCAGGATCTCGTGTATCTCGGCTGGCTGGTTCCCGACAAAGGCATCGACGACCTGCTGGCCGTTCTGCCTCAACTGGTCCGCAGACTCCCATCGATCCGGATTCGTTTGTGCGGCCCCTACGGCGCGCAGAGGGTGCGACGAGTCGTTGAAGGCCTTGGCCTCGCACAGGCAGTACGCGTTGACGACTGGGTGCAGGGTGCAGAGAAGACGGAACTGCTCGGACGAGCACGCGTCCTCGTCCTACCGTCGTACTCGGAGGGACTTCCGGTCGTGTTGCTCGAGGCGATGGCGTCAGGCACGCCGTGCGTCGCCACGTCTGTGGGGGGCATCCCCGAGGTCGTGAAGGACGGCGAGACCGGCTACTTGATCGAACCCGGCGATCGGGAAGCCCTCCAGAATCGTATTGAGTACCTTTTTTCAAATGACGAGGCTTGGGAGAGACTGAGTGAGGCAGCTCTAGTGTCTGCTCAGACATACGACGCTGCCGCCGTAGTCTCGCGGCTTGTAGACGAGTACGAGCGCGTGGTGAACACGAGAGCCCCACGAGTCACGTGCCGCAGTCAACTCTCGACGAGGCGCTCCCGCAAGCCATGACTGCCTGATGTGCGGCATCTGCGGCAGCGCCGGCTTCGTCGACCGTGAGGCGCTCGGGCGCATGACAGAAGCGCTGGTGCACCGCGGCCCCGACGACGGCGGGGTCTACGTCGACGCCGCCGCCGGCATCGGGCTCGGCAATCGCCGCCTCGCCATTCTCGACCTGTCGCCCAATGGGCACATGCCGATGACGTCGGCGGAGACCGGCGCGACGATCACCTACAACGGCGAGGTGTATAACTACCGCGCGCTGCGCCGCGAGCTGGCGGCGCGCGGTCACGCCTTCGTCTCGGGCACCGATACCGAGGTGATCCTTCGCGGCTACGAGGAGTGGGGCAGAGGCGTCCTACCTCGCCTCAACGGCATCTTCGCGCTCGCCATCTGGGATTGCCGCGCCGGGGAGCTGATCGTCGCTCGCGACCGCTTCGGCGTGAAGCCGCTGTACTACACGGCGGACGGCGCCGCCTTGACGTTCGCGTCTGAGGTCAAGGCCCTCATCGCCGGCGGCTACCGCCCCCAGGGCCTCGACCCGGTGGCGCTGCATCGCTACCTCGCGTACCTCTGGGTGCCGGCGCCGCGCACGATGTTCCCCGGCGTCAAGAAGCTTGAGCCCGCCACGTGTCTTGTGTGGAAGGCGGGGCATGTGACCCACGAGACGTACTGGCGGCCGGAGTTCACGCCACGCCGCGACGCCGTCACCTCAGACCTGGCCGACGAGCTGCGTGAGCTGCTCCTGGAAGCGGTGCGGCGTCAGCTTCGCAGCGACGTGCCACTCGGCGTGTTCCTCAGCGGCGGCCTGGATTCCACAGCGCTGCTCGCCCTGGCCTCCTGCGTGTCTTCAGGGCCGCCGCGCTGCTACACCATCGCCTTCCGCAGCGAGGATTCCACGCTGGAGCAGTCTGCGGACGACGCCACGTACGCAGCATTCGCCGCCGATGCCTACGGCGCGGAGCTGGAGCGCATCGAGGTGGCGCCAGACGTTGTCGAACTGCTGCCGAGAGTCGTCTGGCAGCTCGACGAGCCGGTGGCCGACCCCGCGGCCATCGCCACCCTGCTCATCAGCGAGGCCGCCCGGCCCACCTCCACCGTGCTGCTCAGCGGTCAGGGCGCCGACGAGGTATTCGCCGGGTATCGCGTCCACCAGATGCACCGCTGGGCCCAGGCGCTCGCGGCGCTGCCGCCGTCTGTGGCGGCGCGCGCGCTGCCCTGGGCGCTGGATCTGGCGCGGCCTCACGCGGGCCAGATCCCGGGAGTCCGTGAGGGCTTCGCTCTCGCCGTCGACCGCTACGTGCGCAAGCTGGCGGCCGGCGTGTCGCTGCCGGCGGACGCGCGCTACGCCTTCTACCGCTCCTACTACAGCGACGCGCAGCTCCTCGACCTGTACAGCCCCGAGCTGCGTTACGAGCTTGCCCATGAGCGCGCCTGGTCGGAGCACGAGGCGTACATGCGCGAAGCTCCGGCCGCCGACTTCCTCGACAAGATGCTCTACACCGACTGGAAGACGTTTCTGCCGGAGCTCAACCTCGCCTACAGCGACAAGCTCAGCATGGCTGCGTCGGTCGAGACCCGGGTGCCCTACCTCGACAACGAGATCGTCGACTTCATGTGTACCGTGCCGCCCGAGCTCAAGATCCGCGGGCTCACCTCCAAATACCTCCTGCGAGAGGCGGTCAAAGACCTGGTGCCCGCGCCGATCCTTCATCGTCGCAAGGCCGGCTTCGGAGCGCCCATCCGCACGTGGCTGCGGCGCGACTTGCGCGAGATGGTCGACGACCTGCTGAGCCCACAGCGCATCGCCGCGCGAGGGTACTTTGACGCCGCGGCCGTGCGTCGCATGATCGACGACGACAGGCAGGGCCGCGCCGACAACACGTACCGCATCTGGGCGCTTCTGACGCTGGAGGTGTGGCAGCAGGTGTTTGTGGACGCGTCGACGGCGGGCTCCTGACCGCGCCGATGCCGTCTGTCCTCGATCTCCTCGAGCTCCGCGACCGCGCCCCCGGGTGGGCGCGCGACCTGGCCGTCGCGCATCCGACGCCGGTCGGCTGCGAGGACCTCCACGTGCGCAGCTACCCGGTCCTCGCCGGCCGGCGCTTCAGAACCGTGCGGCGCCTGCTGGAGGAGTCCCAGTGGTGGTCGCCGGCGCAGCTTCGCGACTTTCAGGTCACGCAGCTCCGGGCGCTCGTCGCGCGCGCGGCGCTGACGCCGCACTACGCGCGCCTGTTCAAGGAGGCCGGTCTTAATGCCAAGAGCCCGCTCGAGCCGGAGGATCTCGCCTGCCTGCCGTATCTCGAGAAGGAGGAGGTTCGCGCTCAGTACGATGACCTCGTCGTTCCGGGGACCGACCTGGGCAAGATGCGCGTTGTGTACACCGGCGGCACCACGTCAAGCGGAGTCGCCCTCCACGAAAGCGCGGACTCGTGGGCGTTCGAGAGCGCCTTCTTCCACCGCTGGTACGGCTGGTTCGGCTACCGGGTCGGAGAGCGCGCCGCGGTCATCCAGGGGTCGTACTTGACGCGCGACGCCGACTACAACCCGGTGGCCAACACGATGCACCTCTACGTTCGAGGTCTCGACCGCCGGCTGATGGACCAGATGGCAACGCGCCTCGAGGCGTTCTCCCCCCGTCGGCTGCACGGCTACCCGTCGATCCTCGCGGCCATGGCGGCGACCTTCGAGCGGTCGGGCCGCGCGCTGCACCTGCCGCGGCTGCAACGGGTCTTCTTCATGTCCGAGCAGGTGACCGACCGGCAGGCGGCCGCGGTGCAGAGGGCCTTCGGCGTCCCCACCGCGAGTCACTACGGGCAGGCCGAGCGCGTCGCCCTGATGCAGCAGTGCCCCTCGAGCGATCTGCAGCATGTGATCCCCGAGTACGGCCTTGTCGAGCTGATCGGGCGGGACGGCCTCCCGGTTCGAAAGCCCGGCCAGCTCGGCACGATCGTCGGCACCGGGTTTGCGCACACCGCGGCGCCGCTCATCCGCTACAGGACGCTCGACTGGGCCGTGCTCGCGGCGCCTGCGCCGTGCCCGCACTGCGGCCGCCACTACGCGTCGGTGGAGCGCATCGAGGGCCGCAGCGGCGACCTCCTCAAGACGCCCTCCGGAAAGGTCTGGAGCCCGACGGTCCTCGACTTCGTCTACGACGACGAAGAGGGTCACATCCAGGAGATGCAGATCTGGCAGCCGCGCCTCGACCTGATCGTCATCCTTGTCGTCCCCGGCCGCGGGTTCGTGCCGGCGGACGCCGAGATCGTCGCGAGCGCGCTCGGCGGCCTCATCGGCGAGGCCGGCCTGCGCCTCGAGATCCGCCTCGTCGAGCGCATCGCGCGACCGCGCTCCATGAAGCAGCGCTTCGTGCGCTCCGACGTCCCCGGGCCCTTCTGACGGCTCCCCGGCCTCGGCGCGCCGTCGCAGGTCATCCGCACGATCGCCACGGCAGACCTCCGCGAGAGTCGGTGAGCCGTGCTCTGGCGCTCTGTGCGGCCGCGGGAGTGCACCGCCCGTCTCGCCGGCGGCGGGGTAGCGCTGCGAGGTAAGATAAGGATTGGGCCATTCCTTGTCTTACCGTTTCGCACTACCCCCGCCCCGCCAAGAGCCTCCACCCGCGCGGCCGCGCGTCCGGCAGGCCCCCTTCTGCGCACGACATTCGCACGTGGAGCGACTTCCGCCGGCTTCCGCTCATCACGAAGGAAGACCTCCGCGAGCGACAGGAGGCCATGCGCTCACGAACTGTGCCGCGAGACTGCTCGGTCTCCGTAACGAGCGGCACGACCTCGCCGTCGGTGAACCTGGTGGAGCCCCAGGACGCCTGGGGCTTCGAGCACGCCTTCTCCACCGCTGGTACGGCTGGATGGGCTATCGGTACGGCGTGCGCGCCGCGGTCGTCTCGAGCGTCCCCGGGCGCAAGCCACGCGAGTTCAACCCAGTCGCTAACCAGATGGACGCGCATCTCACGGGCGTCGACGCGAAGTCTCTCGACGCCGTCATCGACGACCTGCGCGCGTTCGCGCCGCAGGTGGTGCGGGGTCTTCCCTCACTTCTGACCTTGCTGTCCGAGCGCCTTCTGGAGACGAGCGACCGGGGCTTGCCGGGCGTCGAACACGTCTTCTTCATGTCGGAGAAGCCGCTGGAGCGGCACTACGGGGCGGTCGAGAGTGCCTTCGGCGTGCGGCCCGTGGTCCACTACGGTCAGGCAGAGCGGGTCGCTCTCGCTCAGCAGTGCCCGGCATCGGAGGTGTTGCACGTTATCTCCGAGTACAGCTACGTTGAGCTGCTGCGGCCGGACGGCTCGCCCATCGACACGCCCGGCGAGACCGGGATGATAGTGGGCACAAGCTTCGCCAACTACGCCGTTCCTCTGATCAGGTACCGCACCGACGATTGGGCGACGCTTGCTTCGACCGGCCGCTGCGCGGCCTGCGGCCGCGAGCTCTGGTCACTCAGCTCGGTGGACGGAAGGACCGGGGATTTCATCCGCACGCGTTCGGGGCGCTGGTGGTCGCCGACCGCGCTGGATTGGGCCACGCCGATCGGGCGAACGCGCGTGCGCGAAAGTCATCTGCGGCAGATCAGCATTGACGAGGTCGAGATTGTGCTGGTGCCGGGGAGAGGCTTCGGGGCAGGGGATGGGGAGGCGTGGGCCGAAGGGCTCCGCACGCTGCTCGACGAACCCGGCATGCGCGTCACGGTGCGACTGGTCGATCGCATCGAGCGGCCGCCCTCCATGAAACAGCGCTTCGTCGTCGGCATGGACTGACGGCCCGAGCCGGCACGCCCAGATGTGGAGTCCGTTTTCCCTTCAGGGATTCCAGGGCGCCGGTCAAGAGCGATCGGCTCGGGCGGAATACGCTTGTCGTTCGCCGACGTTCGAGCGTGCATGGACGCGGCTCGCCGTGCCGCGGACGAAGTGCTAGGGTCTCCGAGGGAGGTGGGCTCATGCTTCGTACCATCAAGGCGCTCATCGAAGCGGACGGGACCATCCGGTTGCTCGAACCGGTCAGCCTTGGGCGCCCTCGGCAGGCGCTGCTGACCATCCTCGACGACGAGGAAGAGGACGATGCCTTGAGTAGCGCCATGCTCAGCGAGGCGGCTCTGGCGGCAGACTGGTCGCGGCCCGAGGAGGACGCTGCGTGGGCGCATTTGCAGCGGGCTCGGTAGTCCTTGTACCCTTTCCGTTCTCGGACCTGTCGCGTTCCAAGCTACGCCCTGCTGTAGTTCTCGCGGAGGCCGACCGCGACGACCTGATTCTCTGCCAGGTCACCAGCAACCCCTATGCCGACGGTGCGGCTGTGGTCCTGACGTCTTCCGACTTCTTGGCCGGCTCTCTGCAACGGGTGAGCTATGCGCGGCCGGGGAAGCTGTTTACGGCCAACACGTCCCTCATCGTGGGCGATGTCGGCGTGCTCCAGGATGCAGCTGGCGATGGTCTCGTTGATGCGGTCGTCGCACTCCTTCGCGAAGCAGCGACATGACCATCCCCTCCTCTCCGGCGCTGGTGAGTGGCGGATCGGTGCCGCGAATGGGGCGCCCGGCGAGTGCAGAGCGGGCAGCGCGGGCGGCCGCGGCGGCCCCAGCGACTCGGGCGCGGGGTAGTGCGAAAAGGGAAGACAAGGATTCCTTGACTGTCGCGTCGCCTGCGGTCTCCCGCAGGCTCGCTGGCGAGGGGGAAGATAGGGATCCGGCGGCTTTTCTTATCTTCCCTCCAAGCACTACCCCGCGCGCCGCTCACGCGGGCGGCTCCGGCGGCTCCGGCGGCGCCTCGCGCTTCGACCTGCTGATCCTCGACGACGTCAAGATCGCTGCGGCGCCTGCGAAGGGCTTCGCAGAGTCCGACCGCGACGCCTGGGCCGAAGGCGTGGGCTGACGGCCGGGCGGGCACGCCCAGATCCCGGGCCGCCCGCGTATACTCGCGTCTACTGCTCGGCGCTGAGTGAGCGAATGGTCCCTGGGGGCGACGGTGAAACAGGTTTCGCAATCCATGAAGGACGGCCGCATCGAGGTTCTCGACGTGCCGATGCCGGCGTTGCGGCCGCAGGGCGCGCTGGTGCGTACCGCCTGGTCGCTGATCAGCGCGGGGACCGAGGGCGCGAAGGTCGACCTCGGTCAGAAGAGCCTGCTGGCCAAGGCGCGCAGCCGCCCCGACCAGGTAAAGCAGGTCATGGACAAGGTTCGCAGCGAGGGCGTGCTGCGCACCTACCGCACCGTCAAGGCGCGGCTCGAGGAGCAGAGCCCCATCGGCTACAGCTCCGCGGGCGTGGTGACGCAGCTCGGTGAGCTGGCGGCCGGGCTCGCGGTGGGCGATCGCGTGGCCTGCGGCGGCGGCGACTACGCCAATCACGCGGAGTGCGCGTACGTCCCTGCGACGCTGTGCGCGCGCGTGCCCGAGGGCGTCGGCCTGGACGAGGCCGCCTTCGCGACCGTCGGCGCCGTGGCCCTGCAGGGCGTGCGCCAGAGCGGCGTCACGGTCGGTGACCGCGTCGCCGTCATCGGCCTCGGGCTGGTCGGGCAGATCACCGTGCAGCTCCTGCGCGCCGCCGGCTGCGAGGTCGCCGGCGCCGACCTCGACGAGGGCCGCTGCGCGGCCGTCGCGACCTTCGGCGCCCTCACGGCGACCTCGGCGAGCGGCGCGGTTGCCGCCAAGGAGCTGCTGGCGGCCACCGGCGGCGTCGGCTACGACGCCGTGATCATCGCCGCCGGCACGAAGAGCGACGCCCCCATCGAGCTTGCCGGCCTCATCGCCCGCGACCGCGGCACCGTGGTTGTCGTGGGCGACGTGGGCATGAACGTCCCGCGCCCCCCCTTCTACGAGAAGGAGCTCACGCTCAAGCTCTCGCGCTCCTACGGGCCCGGGCGCTACGACCCGCTGTACGAAGAGATGGCCGTCGACTACCCCATCGGCTACGTGCGCTGGACCGAGCAGCGCAACATGGCCGAGTTCCTGCGGCTGATCGGCGAGGGCCGCGTGGACGTCAAGCCGCTCATCACGCACCGCTTTGCGGTGGACGCGGCGGCGCAGGCCTACGCGGCCGTCACCGACCCCGCCAGCGGCTCGCTGGGCGTGCTCCTCGAGTACCCCAGGAGCGCGCTGGAGCGGGCACGGATCGAGATCGGGAGGCCGGCGGCCGCAGGCGAGCCGGTTCAGGGCGCCGTCGGCGTCGGCTTTCTGGGCGCCGGCAACTTCGCCACTGCCACGCTCCTGCCGGCGCTGACCGCCGACGCCCGCTTCGCCCCTCGCGGGGTCTACACGCCCTCCGGGCTCAGCGCCCGCGACGTCGCCGCACACAATGGCTTCGCCTTCTGCGCAGGGTCGCCGGACGAAGTCCTCAGCGACCCCGCCACCGCAGCCGTCGTCATCGCCACGAGGCACGCCTCGCACGCCGCCCTCGCCGTTCAGGCGCTCAAAGCCGGCAAGACCGTGTTCGTCGAGAAGCCGCTCGCGATCACCGAGACGGAGCTGGACGAAGTGGTCGCGGCGCAGCGCGCGTCGTGCGGCCTGCTCACCGTCGGCTTCAACCGCCGCTTCGCGCCGCACGTGCGCAAGATGGTCGCGGCGCTGGCCCGCCGCTCGTCACCCGCCAACATCGTCATCCGCGTCAACGCCGGCGCCATCCCAGCGACGCACTGGACTCAGCGGCCGGAGGAGGGCGGCGGCCGCATCGTCGGCGAGCTCTGTCACTTCGTCGACCTCGCCGCCTGCCTCGCCGGGGCTCCGCCCACGCGGGTCTTCGCCATGAGCGCCGACCCGCACAAGTCGCCGCTTCTCACGGACAACCTCAGCGTGGTGCTCGGCTTCGCCGACGGCTCCGTCGGCACGGTCATCTACGCGGCCGACGGCGACACCGCCTACCCCAAGGAGCGCATCGAGGTGTTCTGCGAGGGCAAGGTCATGGTCAGCGACGACTTCAAGCGCCTCAGCCTCACCCAGGGCGGCCGCACGCACACCTCGCGGCCGCAGCAGGCCGACAAGGGTCACAAGGCCGAGATGAAGGCCTTCCTGGACCTGGCCGCCGGCCTCCCAGTCGCCGCGCTCACCTTCGCCGATTGCGTGTCGTCGATGGCCGCGACCTTCAAGATCGTCGAGTCGCTCACGACCGGCGCGCCCGTCGCTGTGCCGCCGATCTTCCGCACGTAGGCCGGACCTGGTGCAGCTCGCATGACCTTGCCCAACTACGACAATCCGCGCTGGCGCACGCCGTTCCACCGGCTCCCGCCGGTGCTTCAGGACGCGGTTACGACGGCCTACGGCTGGCAGCTCCGCTGGGAGGTGCACGGCTCCTTCTACAGGTGGTATCGCCGTGCGCTGGACACGTCGCAATGGCGTGACGAGAGGCAGTTCGCCGAGCTGCAGGCGCAGGTGCTGTCTCGCTTTGTGCGCCGCGCCTGCGCCGACGTGCCGTATTGGGGCGAGGTCTTCGCGAACGCCGGGCTCGACCCGCGTTCCGTCACGCAGGCAGGCGACTTGACGTGTCTGCCGCTTCTCACCAAACCCGAGGTCAGGCGGCTCGGCTCCGCGCTGGTCGCCGCGAGCTACAAGCGGCGAGGCGCGCCCACGGTGCGCCTGAAGACCAGCGGCACCACGGGTGCCTCCCTCGAGGTCACCTTGAGCCGTGAGTGCTGGCAGCGCGACTACGCCTTTCGCGATCAGCAGAGGTCGTGGGCGGGGGCGGTCCGCGGAGCTCCGATCGTGTCCTTTTCGTCGAAGCCGTTGGTGCCCCCCGAGCGCACCGCGCCGCCCTTCTGGCGTCACAATCGCGCCGAGAACCAGACTTTCTTTTCGGTCCAGCACATCTCGCAGAAGAGCCTGCCCTTCTACGTCGACGAGGTGGTCCGCCTGCAGCCCCGGCTGGTGACCGGCACCCCGGCCGGCCTCGCGCTGTTCGCCCGTCACCTTGCCGCGTCTCGCCCGGACGACGTGGCCCCTGCGGGAGTGATCGTCCACTCTGAGACGCTGTACCCGTTCCAGCGCGAGGTCATCGAGCGGGCCTTTCACTGTCACGCGTTCAGCTGGTACGGCAACGCCGAGGTGTCCGCGAACATCGTGGAATGCGAACACGGCAGTCTGCACGTGCGCCCGGAGTACAGCGTCGTCGAGCTTCTGCGCCCCGATGGGTCGCCGGCGCAACCGGGGGAGGTGGCGGAGATCGTCGGCACGGGGTTCGGCAATGCCGCCATGCCGCTCATCCGCTACCGCACCGGCGACACGGTCGTCGTGGCCGAAGAGCAGCAGTGCGCCTGCGGCCGGCGGATGCCGGTCGTCGAGACAATCGTGGGGAGGCTGGAGGACGTGCTGTTGACCGCGGACGGGCGCATGGTGACACGATTCGAGACGGCGTTCAATGACTCCGTCCACGTCGTGGAGGCACAGCTGTTCCAGGCGGAGCCCGGGGTCCTCGAGGTCCGCCTGGTGACCGACCCAGGCTACGACGAGGCCGAACAGCGCGTGATCGCTCGGGAGCTGCGGGTGATGCTCGGCCCCGCCATGACCATCGGCTTCCGTCGCGTCGAACGCATCCCCCGGGATCCGGGCGGCAAGTTCCGCTTCGTGCTCTCGAAGGTCAAGGCGCCGTGAACTGGCTCAGCTACTCGGATCCGCGCGCGCGCGCGGTCTACCACCGGCTGCCGCGGCAGCTTCAGGACGCAGCCGCAACCGCCTACGGTTGGCGGCTGCGCCGCCAGGTGCGCGGCGCCGACTACCACCGGTACCGCCGCCTGCTGGATACCTCGCAGTGGTATGACGAGCGGCAGTTCGCCGACCTTCAGGCGGCGCTGCTTTCGCGCTTCGTGCGTCACGCCTACGCGGAGGTACCGCACTGGCGGAGGGTCTTCGATGAAGCCGGCCTCGACCCGCGATCCGTCGCCTCCGCCGCCGATCTGTCACGTCTGCCGCTGCTCACGAAGGCCGAGGTGAGGCGGCTCGGCCCGGAGCTGGTCGCCGCCGGCCACAGGCGACAGGGCGCTCGTACCGTCTCGATGAAGACCAGCGGCACCACGGGCACCGCCCTCGAGGTCACCTTGAGCCGCGAGTGCCGGCAGCGTGAGTATGCCTTTCGCGACCAGCACAGAGTGTGGGCCGGCGCGCACCACGAAGCCCGGATCGCGTCCTTCGCCTCCAAGCCGCTGGTGCCTCCCGACCAGACCGGGCCGCCCTACTGGCGTCGCAACCTGGCGGAGCATCAGTCGTTCTTCTCGATCCTGCACATGACCCAGAAGAGCCTGCCTTTCTACGCTCGAGAAATGGTCCGCTTGCGGCCACAGCTCGTGACGGGCACCCCGGCGGCGCTGGCCTTGTTCGCGCGTTACCTCATCGCGTCTCATCCCGACGACGTGGCCCCGGCGGGCGTGGTCGTGCACTCGGAGACGCTCTATCCCTTCCAGCGCGACGTCATCGAGCGCGCGTTTCACTGCCACGTGTTCTGCTGGTACGGCAATGCCGAGGCGTCCGCGAACATCGTGGAGTGCGCGCACGGCCGCCTGCACGTGCGCCCCGAGTACAGCGTCGTCGAACTGCTGCGCGCCGACGGCTCGCCCGCGCTTCCCGGAGACACGGCGGAGATCGTCGGTACCGGGTTCGGTAACGCCGCCATGCCACTCCTGCGGTATCGCACCGGCGATACCGTCGTCGTGGCCAAGCAGCAGGGCTGCGCATGCGGCCGGCAGATGCCCGTCGTTGAGACGCTGGTCGGGAGGCTGGAAGACGCGCTGCTGACCGCCGACGGACAGCGCCTGGCGGCGCGGCTCGACGCGGCGTTCAAGAGCTCATGGCACGTCGTCGAGGCGCAGCTCTTCCAGGCGGAACCCGGCGTTGTTGAGGTCCGCCTGGTCACGGAGCCCGGGTACTCGGACGCCGAGCAGCAGGCCATTCGCAGGGAGCTTGGGGTACGGCTCGGCCCCGCCATGACCATCGGGTTCCGTCGCGTTGACAGCATCCGCCGGGATCCGAGCGGCAAGTTCCGCTTCGTGCTCTCGAAGGCCAAGGCGCCGTGAACTGGCTCAGCTACTCGGATCCGCGCGCGCGCGCGGTCTACCACCGGCTGCCGCGGCCGCTCCAGGACGCAGCCACCACCGCCTACGGCTGGCGGCTGCGCCGGCAGGTGCGCGGCGCCGACTACCACCGGTATCGCCGCCTGCTGGATACCTCCCAGTGGTATGACGAGCGGCAGTTCGCCGACCTGCAGGCAGCGCTGCTTTCGCGCTTCGTGCGCCACGCCTACGCACAGGTGCCACATTGGCGGAAGGTCTTCGACGAAGCCGGCCTCGACCCGCGATCCGTCGCCTCCGCCGCCGATCTGTCACGTCTGCCGCTTCTCTCGAAGGCCGAGGTTCGGCGGCTCGGCCCCGAACTGGTCGCCGCCGGCTACAGGCGACAGGGCGCTCGTACCGTCTCGATGAAGACCAGCGGCAGCACGGGTACCGCGCTCCAAGTCACCTGGAGCCGTGAGTGCCGGCAGCGCGAGTACGCCTTTCGTGACCAGCACAGGTCGTGGTCGGGGGCAGAGGACAGAGCCCGAATCGCGTCATTCTCCCCCAAGGCTCTGGTGCCTCGCGATCAGACCGAGCCGCCCTTTTGGCGGCGCAGCCTGGCAGAGAATCGGACGTTCTTCTCGGTCCATCAAATGGCTCAGCAGAGCCTCCCCTACTACGTCGAGGAGGTGGTCCGCTTGCGGCCGCGGCTCGTGACGGGTCCCCCGGCGGCACTGGCGTTGTTCTCACGCCACCTCATCGCGTCTCATCCCGACGACGTGGCGCCCGCGGGCGTGTTCGTGAATGAGGAGACCCTGTATCCCTTCCAGCGCGACCTCATCGAGCGCGCGTTTCACTGCCACGTCTTCTGCTGGTACGGCAATGCCGAAGCGTCCGCGAACATCGTGGAATGCGCGCACGGTCGCCTGCACGTGCGCCCCGAGTACAGCGTCGTCGAGCTCCTGCGCGCCGACGGCTCGCCGGCGCTTCCCGGCGAGGTAGCGGAGATCGTCGGCACCGGGTTCGGCAACGCCGCCATGCCGCTCTTGCGGTATCGCACCGGCGACACCGTCGTCGTGGCCGAGCACCAGCGCTGCGCCTGCGGCCGGCAGATGCCCGTCGTTGAGACGCTGGTCGGGAGGCTGGAAGACGCGTTGTGGACAGCGGACGGACGCATGATCACGCGGCTGGACTCGGCGTTCAAGTACTCGCCACACGTCGTCGAGGCGCAGCTCTTCCAGGCGGAACCCGGCGTTGTTGAGGTCCGCCTGGTCACCGAGCCCGGGTACTCGGACGCCGAGCAGCAGGCCATTCGCAGGGAGCTTGGGGTACGGCTCGGCCCCGCCATGACCATCGGGTTCCGTCGCGTTGACAGCATCCGCCGG
>Ga0209083_1001580_pt1 | contig 25386 bp, 24 predicted proteins | sample AM7aDNAmetaG_FD_184132 | JGI IMG/M metagenome (GOLD analysis project Ga0209083, IMG submission 184132) | Freshwater microbial communities from Finland to study Microbial Dark Matter (Phase II) - AM7a DNA metaG (SPAdes) (version 3) | ecosystem: Environmental > Aquatic > Freshwater > Lake ...
AGCGGAAGCTCACCAGTTCCTTTGCTTCGCCGGTTACTTCACACCAGCCTTCCACTTTGCCTATGGCGGGAATATCGAGGCGGCGGCAGGTTTTCTCTTTTGTCCACTCGAGCCAGGCTTTTTTTGCAGGGTCTCTTGCTAAAGGCGATTGCTGATTGATAATTACTGATTACTAATTAAGTCAAAACATAATAACAAAATAGATTATTTGAGTCCAGGCGGGTTTAATTCATTATATTCCACCAATATTTTCGCCTTTGGCATTAACGGCGATTGCTAATTGCTGATTACTGATTGCTAATTAAGTCAAAACATTAATGCAAAACAAGTAAAAAGAGCGGTTTGGTGGGGCGTCGAACCCACTCATTAAAAGCGATTGCTAATTGCTGATTACTGATTGCTAATTAAGTCAAAACACTAAAGCAAAACATCTTATTGTAATTCTGATGGGTTTAATTCAGTATATTCCACCAATATTTCCGCCTTTGGCATTAACGGCGATTGCTAATTGCTGATTACTGATTGCTAATTAAGTCAAAACATTAATGCAAAACAAGTAAAAAGAGCGGTTTGGTGGGGCGTCGAACCCACTCATTAGAAGCGATTGCTAATTGCTGATTACTGATTGCTAATTAAGTCAAAACACTAAAGCAAAACATCTTATTGTAATTCTGATGGGTTTAATTCATTATATTCCACCAATATTTCCGCCTGCGGCGTAACAATGTAGCCATTCGGGGCGCCGGCTCCTAAGCCGCTTCGGCACTTCGTGCCTGCGCATCCGCCGGCACTCCCATGCTATCATGCTTGGTGTTTTAGGTGGGTCGTCGAACCCGCTCCCCATAGGTGAGGTCGTGGGTTTGATTCATAATATTCCACCAATATTTCCGCCTGCGGCGTAAATATTGGTGGGCCATGAGGGATTCGAACCCACGACCTCCCGATTAAGAGTCGGCTGCTCTACCAGCTGAGCTAATGGCCCAATAAATACGATTACTGATTACTTATTGCTAATTACTAATTGCCAATTAAAACAAGCAAAACAAGAAGAAAATTATAATACAACCAACGGAAGAAATCAAGGACATTAAGCCCTTAATTAGCAATCAGCAATCAGTAATCAGCAATTGCTCTTAAATGGGCCCGAGAGGACTCGAACCTCCAGCCTACTGCTTAGAAGGCAGTTGCTCTATCCAGATGAGCTACGGGCCCGTAAATTACGGTATTATTCGTCGTTTAAGAATTCGCTGATCTCTTTTTCTTTTGTGCTTGCCAGCTGTCTGAGTTTTTTGAGAGCCCTCAGCTCGATCTGCCTGACTCTCTCGCGGCTAATCTTATATATTTTGCCGGTCTCGGCAAGACTGTGCGGCATTCCGTTCTTAAGTCCAAACCTTAGTTCAAGCACGCGGCTCTCTCTCTTATTCAACATGCCAAGCAGCTTTTCAATTTTTTCCGTCTGCATCAAAGTCATATGCGCTTCTGACGGCGTAATTGAGTTGCGGTCTTCTATCAGGTCTTCTATGCGCCTCTTGTCGTTTTCGTCCGGGCTGTAAATGTCCAGGGAGATAGGCATCTCTGAAATCTCAACTATCTTCCGCGCCTTCTCAACAGTGAGCTTCAACTTCTTGGCCACTTCTTCAATGGTCGGTTCTCTTCCTGCTTTCTGGGCTATGGTAGTCGTCAGTTTTATGTACTTGTTAAGGAGCTCGATTATATGGGCCGGGAGATGAATGGACCTTCCCTGACTCGAGAGCGCTCTGATGATATATTGTTTTATCCACCAGGTTGCGTAAGTCGAGAACCTGAACCCTTTTGCAATCTTGAATTTCTCGACGGCCTTGATAAGGCCGAGATTGCCTTCCTCTATAAGGTCCATGATGGAAACACTAAACCTGGTGTACCTCTTCGCGATGCTGACAACCAGCCTGAGGTTTGAATTTATAATGAGTTTTTTTGCCTGCCTGTCCTTTGGCCCCTTTCGAAAGAGGCGTTTTTCGTCTTCTTGCGTGAGCAACGGGAATTTGCCGATCTCGCTCAGATAGATCTTCAGTATATCACCGGCAAAAGGCCGGTTCTTGCTGAGCTGAATTTGAACGGTTTTCTTTCTCATTAATATTTTATTGAGAACCCCTTGACGGATAACGGCCCTGTCTTCCACTCAATATCAACGGATATAACTCTGCTATTGGGCGGGCCTTTCCTGAGCTCCGTAATAAGCTTTTCCACATCAACTTTACTGCCGGAAACCATAACTTTTACGCTCCTGCCGTCCGCCATATTCATCACGTAGCCGTTGAGTCCCTGCGCCAACGCTTCTTTCTGCGCGAAATATCTGAAACCCACGCCCTGAACAATTCCGGAAACAGTTATTTCCGCGCAGACCGCAGCGGTCATATCAACCCATTAATGCTGAAGTTAAATACTTCCGTGTAGGAGATTCCAAATATTACCGAGGTGTCTATGATATCGTTAAGAGACGGATTCTGCGATATGCGCCTGAGCCCTTTTATATAGAGGTCAAAGGTTACATTCGTGGAAAGTTTCAGTCTGCCCCCCATATTGAAGTCCAGGCCGTCATATTCAAACATCGCGTCAAGGACCGGGTGTACCGGATAAGAAAGCCCCGCAAAGAACCAGTTGAACCTGTTGTTTCCGGTGCCGGCAATCATCGTCAGCCCGCCGAGTTCCGGGAAAGTTCTGTCGACAGCGGCGTAAAGGCTGTTTCCCTCAAAACCGGCGCCGAGATTAAAACCAAACGCTCTTTCTTCCAGCAAACGCGCCTTAAAATTGTAGGCCAGCTTTTTAGCTATGACATCAAGACTAGTCGTGCTGTCAAAATCTGTCTTTACTCCCAGTTCAAATAACGAAAAGAAACCGTATGAATATTTAAGTTGATACCTGTGCAGAGAGAATGTTTGTTCGTTCGATGAAAGAATGCTTCCGGACGGGATATTCATAAGCCCCGTGGGCCCGTTATAGGACCCGGAGGCTCCGGATCCGGCGAAAAGCGCGCCGGCCGCCGCAAACACAAAAACAAAAATCGGGGCGATCCGATTTGAACGGACGACCCCCTGGTCCCGAACCAGGTGCTCTAGCCACCTGAGCCACGCCCCGATGTGTTTGACGGTCATCTGCGAAGATTCTCAATGAACTTCAAGCCGGCCACTGCCGGATGATTTGTAAGATCAAAATGGAGCGGAGTAACGGATATCCTGTTGTTCTTAATCGCCTCAAAATCCGTGCCGTTCTCTATTAAAGCCGAAGGCTCCTTGCCGCCGAGCCAGTAATAAGTCCTGCCGCGCGGGTCTAACCTTTTCAGGAACATATCGCGGTAAACCCGCTTGCCCTGCCTGCAGACCTTGATCCCCTTTATACGCGCCCTTTCCACATTCGGTATATTCACATTCAGGAAAGTATTCTTTGGAAGCCCTTCCGCCAGAACCTTTCCGCAAAGCGCCCTTAAGAAAACCGCGCCGCTCTTGTATTTAGGATTCTTTCTTGAACCCATTGAAACCGCAATCGACGGTATTCCAAGGAGCGTTCCTTCCAGAGCCGCGCTCACCGTCCCGGAGTAGGTTATGTCGTCCCCGAGATTTGGCCCGTTATTTATGCCGGAAACCAGAAGATCCGGGCGGGCATTTTTCATGAAACCATAATATCCAAACATTACGCAGTCTGTCGGAGTACCCTCAACCGAGGCTTCCCTCTTGTTAATAAAATTCACCCTCAGCGGGTGATTGAAGGTAATTGAGTGGGCCGCCGCGCTTCTTTCTCCGCTTGGGGCTACAATATAAACATTTCCGACAGAAGAAAGCATCGATGCCAGCGCTCTGATGCCGGGGGCATTTATCCCATCATCGTTAGTAATCAGTATCCTTGGCGCCATGGTTTAATAAAATACCATATTTTCCAGAGGTTTTCAACAGCATAATGGCAGGCAGGAAAGGAAGGCTTTCGTATCTTGGTCGGGGCGATCCGACTTGAACGGACGACCACTCGCACCCCAAGCGAGTGCGCTAGCCACCTGCGCCACGCCCCGACAAACAAACCATTTAAAAGGGTAACTGCCTGACTTGATATAATGCGGCGCTTTTGAGCAGCCGTTTAAAAGAGTATTGATTCTATCATAAAATCCGCGCTTCTTTCAACCGCAGAATTCCGCCGCCTCCGGCTTCTAAGAATCTATGGATTCTTTGAGGCTTTGAATTTTTTTCTTCAATTTATTCACGGTCGCGACCAGTTCCGCTTCCTTGAAGTTTATTTCTATCTGAGAAACGTGCTTTCCGGCCTCTTTTATCTCCTTGAGCCTGTTCTTCGCGCCGGCTATGGTAAACTTTTCGTCATAAAGAAGTTTCTTTATCAGAAGAACCATCTCCACGTCCTTCTTCCTGTACGACCGCTGCCCGCCTATGCTGCGGACCGGCTTTAGGAATTTAAACTGTTTTTCCCAATAACGGAGGATGTACGGTTTCACCTGTGTGATAACGCTCACCTCGCTTATGGTGAAAAACAGCTTGTCCGGTATGACTACCGCGGACGGACTCTGCGCCTCATTATTTTCGTTCATCTGCGCTCACCCCTTTTTCGATGCGTTTCTTCAGCATCTCGCTGGACCTGAAAGCAGGGACTCTTTTGGCCGGGATGAGGACTTTCTCCCCTGTCTTGGGATTGCGCCCCACCCTTTCTTTTTTCTCCCTGATAATAAAAGTTCCGAACCCGCTGATCTGGACCTTCTCGCCCCCCTTTATGGAACCGACTATGCAGTCGATGAAAGTCTGAACCGTCCTTTTCGCGACTTTCCCGTTAACGCCGAGCCCGATCACGTTCTTTACGAGTTCAAATTTTGTCACTGTCATTGCACTTCCTCCCGCTTGAGTTTTCTGCCCATCAAAGATTTGACGGCGCCTGCCGGAGACGCGCCCTGAAAGAGTATCCTGTACATCTCCCGCGCGATGGGCATTTCAACGCCCATTTTTTTGGCAAGCCTGTGGCACGAATCGGCAGTGGTTACGCCCTCGGCAACCATTTTCATAGAGGCCAGTATCGCGGGAAGTTTTTCGCCTTTACCGAGCCGCTCGCCTACGGAACGGTTTCTGCTGTGCCTGCTCATGCAGGTAACAATGAGATCTCCGGTTCCGGATAAGCCGTTCAAGGTTTCCGGCCTCGCGCCGAGCTTTCTGCCGAGCCTTTTCATTTCCGCCAGCCCGCGGGTCATCAGAGCGGCTGTCGTGTTGTCCCCGAGCCCCATCCCGTCAAGCACTCCTTTTGCAAGGGCTATGACATTCTTTACCGCTCCGCCGAGCTCGACCCCGACAACATCATCAGAGGCGTACACCCGGAAATATGGGCCCGAGAACACTTTCTGCAGAATCTCTGCCGTCTTTATCTTCTTTGCGGCTATTACCACCGCCGTTGGCGTCTTTCTCCCGACCTCTTCCGCGTGGCTGGGCCCGGAAAGAACCGCAACTTCATGATTTTTTCCGAACCGGCCTGAAATAAGCTGGGACATCCTTTTTAGGGTCGCCCTGTCTATTCCTTTTATCGCGCTCACAAATATCAATCCCCTTTTAAGTGACCCCGGGTCCATGAGATTTAGCACTCCCGGCAGGTGTTTTGAAGGGACGGCAAAAAGGATTATCTCCGCTTCTTTTACCGCTTCAGGAAGCGCGGAGGTAATCTCAACTCCCCGCGGTATTTTTACGCCGGGCAGAAAAGTTTTGTTCTCTCTCTGCGTCCGGAGTTTTGCCGCGTATTCCGGGAAATGTTCGTAGAGAGTGACTTTATTGCCGTTCTCTGAGAGCAGAACGGCAAGGGCAGTACCCCAGCCTCCCGCTCCTATGACACCTATTTTTTTCGCCATAACCTGTTCTCTTTCCCCTCCAGAAGTCTCTTAATGTTGGTCCTGTGCGTGTAGAAGACAAGCAGGGCAATTATTGTCCCTATAATCTTTATCTCCGGACGGACGTCAGAGATCCGCATAATTGTAGTCCCTGCGAGCTTTATGGCCGGGAACGCGGAAGATGTCCATAAAAGCACGGACAAAGCCACGCCGGCCGTCATTGACCCCAGCGAGACATAGCCGCTCACGCCGAGAACCGCGGCAAAAACCGCAGCCGCGAGCAAGGTCTGCAGAGGAGCCAGCGCGAGAAAAACTCCCAGGCTGGTAGCAACGCCTTTGCCCCCCTTGAAATCAAGGAAGACCGTCCAGTTATGCCCGGCGACACAGGCCAGTCCCGCCAGCACCGGGGTGCCCAGCGTGCCCAGCGGAAAAAGCATCTCCGGGATGAAAAAGACCGGGAGGAAACCTTTTAGCACGTCGATTACAAGTACTGTGATACCCGGAAGCGGTCCGAATACCCTGAAGACATTGGTCGCGCCGGTATTCTTGCTTCCTTCCTGCCTGATATCCTTTCCGAAGAATATTTTTCCGACGAGAAAACCCGTAGGAATTGCCCCCGAGAAGTAAGAAACAAATATCAGGATGCAGAGCTTAAAAAGATTATCCAAGGCGTTTTATCCCCTTCCACGTGTAGTCTATCAGGGCAAATCCGGCAATGACTACAGTCGCGATAGTTGTCCCGTGTATGCTGAGCTTCATAAACTCCGGCGCCGAATTTAAGAACGGCGTCAGCAGAAGCACTATGACCAGAATGCTCTCAAAGAAATTCGCCAGTTTCCCGAAGATGCTGGGTTCAACTCTGGTATTTGAAGTCATAATGTAGACAAGCAGCCAGCCAAGGACAAGAATGGCATCTTTGCTGAGTATTACGGTAACCACCCAGTACGGCACCAGCTTGCTCGAGGCAAGCAGGAGCAAAGCGACATTCACCAGGATCTTATCGGCAAGCGGGTCAAGAATGGAACCCAATATCGTCCTTGATTTTTTCATCCTCGCAATAACTCCGTCAAGCACATCCGTAATAATAGCTGCGATAAAGATGACCGCTGCTATGCCCGTATGGTCGGTAACATAGGCTACCGCAAAAAGCGGCACGCACAGAATTCTGGCGAAAGTAAGTATATTCGGAACTGTTATTGTCTTCATGCAGACACCACCCTGTTCTTGCCGTTTTTCTTGGCAACATATAACCGCCGGTCTGCGCTATCGATCAGTTCCCGGTTGTTTTTCGCGTCGGCGGGGTAATTGGAAACGCCAACGCTTACCGTGATAGCGTTCTCCGGAGCATCGGTTTCATTCACGAATTTGAAATCCTGTATCGCTTTTCTTATCTTCTCCGCTATTTCGGCTGCGTTCTTCTTTGACGCGCCCGGTAGAATAACCGCAAACTCTTCCCCCCCGTATCTCGCGGAAACTCCCGAGTCGCCGACAATCTTTCTCAATATGCTTCCAGTGTCGCGCAGGACCTGGTCTCCGTACAGATGCCCGAAGGCGTCGTTGTAATGTTTAAAATTGTCAAGATCAAGATAGATGAGGGAAATATCGCCTTTAAAATTCCCGGCCCTTTCAAATTCCCCTCGAAGCGAATCCTGAAAATATCTGTGGTTAAAGAGCCCTGTCAGGCCGTCAGTCACGGAGAATTTCTCAATGGTTTCATAGAACCTCGCGTTCTGTATGGCAATTGCCGACTGGTTCGCGAACAGGTCAAGCAGGGAAATATCTTCTTCGCTTATGCCGTCCTTGGAATAGCCGTCAGCGACAACCACCAGGACCCCAAGCACTGTGTCCCTGGCAATAAGAGGTACAGTCGCGAATTCCTTGAGGTTCAGAAGCTCAACGAGTTTCTGCTCGCAACGGTAGTCGTTCTTGGCGTCTTTTACTATAAAAGGCTTCTTCTCCATGGCCGTCTTGGGTATCAGCCCGGCGGACTCATCCAGCTCGAATTCCTGCGAGCGCAGTATTTCGTTAAAGACACCCACTCCTGTCTCGCCTTTGAGAAACAGTTTCTCGCCTTTCTGCTCGAGCAGGAAAATAAAGGCCCTCTCATAGCGCAGTTCCATGGTGAGGCTTTTCAGGATCATATCCAGCAGATGGTCCAGTTTCATAGTGCTGCGGAGCGCCTCGGTTATTTTATTCATTGATTTTATCTCGTTATACATGCGCCGCAGGTATCTTATGTGCCAAAAATTCTCGATGTCCTTCTTAACAAAAAAATAAACAAAAAGTATAAAGACGGAATACTTTACCCAGAGGCGGGATTCCTCGGTAAAGTCAATTACGATAATCGTCGCAAGCAGTATGATAAATATAAGGCTTGAGGTGCGAAGCAGCCAGGGAAGCAGCCTCAGCTGCCCCTCTTTCAGGTACTTGTTTATGAAATCGTTAATCTGCTTAATCATGTTTTCTTGCCTTTTTCGCCAGCACCCTGGTGAACACATCGACTATTTCAGGGTCAAACTGCGTTTCTTTGCAGCGCACCAGTTCCATGCGCGCGGCTTCCAAACTCATCTTTTTTCTGTAGGGACGGTCAGACGTCATCGCTTCGTACGCGTCAACAACCGTAATGATGCGGGACAAAGCAGGAATCTCCTTTTGTTTGAGCTTGCCGGGATACCCGCTGCCGTCAAAACGCTCGTGGTGATGCACTATAATCTCGGAGACCTGCCTGAACTCTTTTATGTTCTCAAGAATCCTGGAGGCGATATAGGGATGGTTTTTTATCTTCTCGTACTCGCCGGGCGTCAGGATATCATCTTTTTTCAGAATCTTGTCGTCTATCCCTATCTTGCCTATGTCATGCAGGATCGCGGAGAACCTGAGCAATTCAACTTCTGATTCCGGAAGATTCATTTCCTTGGCAATCTCCATCGCGTAGCCGGTAACGTCTTCGGAATGGCCGCGGGTGTAATTATCCTTGGCGTCAAGAGCGTCCGCGAATGATTTCATTACATTCAGGTACATCTCATTGCCGCTGGCAAAAAGCCTGGCGTTCTCGATGGCAATGGCGGTCTGCGACGCGTAGATAAGTATTATTTTTTTATCGTTGTCGGTAAAGTTACGCTTTGTCCGGAAAAACACCGTAAGCACGCCGGTAACCCTGTTCTTGGCCATAAGCGGGACACAGAGCAGGGATTTGATGTCCTCCGCATCCGCGCTTGCCTTGTTCTCATAGTCACCCGCGGAAAGATCCGGCACTGCCGCGATCTGACGGGAATTCACGACCCTGCCTTCCGTTGAATTAAGCGCGCTGACATTGCTATTCTCAAGATACCTTGAAGAGAGCCCATAGGCCGCGTGCAGTTCCAGCATAGTCGAATCTTCATTGAGCAGCCTGAGAGCGCACCCTTTCGCTTCCATCATCTCACAGATCGACCGCACGATTAGATTAAGCACTTCCTCGAGGTTGACCGTGGAAAGGATCATATTCCCGAGATAGGAAATCGCGGATAGATCGTTTACGATATTTGCCGAGGCCTCGTAGGAAAGCGAGCGCTCTATCACTATTGACGCCTTGTCGGCCAGATTAGTTATGGATTTCATTTCTTTCTCGTCAGGCCTCTCGCGGTAAAGAAGCAGGCTTCCGAAAGCTTTCCTGTCTATCTTCAGGGGTAAACAGGTCTTTCTGCCGTTGCCGAAAGTTATCTTGCACTCCGCGGCGCACTCTTTCGCGAGTTCGAAATCAGCCGCGTCTTCATCCCGCGTAAACCTATAGTTGGTGCGGGCGCGGGACTGCAATTCCCCGGTTTTCTGGTTAAGCAGGAACAGTTTTCCGGCCGAGGACCGGGTGATACCGGCGAATCTGTTAATTAGTATTTCCAGCGCTTCGTCAGCCGCCAGCGCCATCAGCCCGACTTCAGTAATGGAATTTACGCCGGCCAGCTCTTCTTTGTAAAGGTTTCCGTATTCAAGGAGGCGCTTGCTCTCAAGTATGACAGAGACCTGACCCGCAAAACTTCCCAGATAGGCCTTCTCTTCCTTTATTAAATGTTTTGATTTTGCCTTGTTCATCACTGCCAACACACCTATCACCTCACTACCCTTGATGAGCGGTACAAAGAAACATTCGCTGTATGGCAGAAGCCCCTGCTGCATCAGAGAGTTTGTCTCGTAGGTGCGCTTTCCCATCAATGTTTCATAGGCGTCAGGCTGTTTATTATAGAGAAAGTCTGCGATATCGAGACTCGTGTTTTCATTCTCAGAAGAGACTACCTGCACAAGCGAATCCCTTGAATTATTAAAGGTTAGAATGCTGACTACGGCTGAAGGGAAGGTCTTGACTATCTCATCAACTATTATTCTTAACACATCATTCATGCTTGATGAATAAAGGATAAGATCGTTTATCTTGCTAAGTACCTTGAAACGCTCGTTGGCAGCTTCCAAGAGATACGACAATTTCTTCCGGCTATCCCGAGATCCGCTAAAATAGACAATAAATAGAATGAGCAGCATGAAAACGACAAAGAAAAGTGATATAGTTATGCTTTCAACGCTAATCACCGCAATGATATTTTTAATATCTTCAAACATTCTACTCCTTATCCCTTAAAAACACAATGAATTGGCGGTAAAATAATAACACGGTACTAACTTTTTGTCAATAAGTCGTTATATACTAATGATATTTTCGCTGAAAGTATATCCAGGTTCTTCTTGTTTAGAGCTGAGACCGGGATAGGATTATCAAGCCCCTTAGAAAGCCTTGCAAGTTTTACGCCGTCAATCAGGTCAATCTTGTTTAATATTGTTATTCTCGGCTTATCAAGGATATTCAATGCTTTTAGCTCGTTGTAAACTGTCTGATTCTGGACCTCAAGGTCATTTTTGGACCCGTCAAGAACAATGAGCAGAACGTCAGAATACTTAGTTTCTTCCAGCGTTGCGCGGAAAGCTGCTATCAGACTTGCAGGTAAATTCCTGATGAAACCAACGGTATCGGTCAGTAATATTTCAACTCCGCTTTCCAGTCTGAGCTTCCTCGTTGTGGTATCCAGCGTGGAAAAGAGCTTGTTTTCGGCGAGCACGCCTGCCTTGGTTAAAGAATTCAGCAAGGTTGATTTACCGGAATTGGTATAACCAACAAGCGCGCCGGAAAGGAAACCCTTTGACTTTCTTCCTTCACGAATAATGGCCCTCTGGGTTCTTACATGCTCCAGCTTACTCTTAAGCAGATCCATTCTGTTCCTGACAGCCCTTCTGTCTGTTTCAAGCTTTGTTTCCCCGGGACCTACCGTGCCTATACCGCCTCCGGTCTGGGAAAAAGAAGCGCCTCTGCCTGAAAGCCTCGGGTACAGGTATGACAACTGGGCCAGTTCAACCTGCAATTTGCCCTCATTTGTTCTCGCGTGCCTGGCAAATATATCAAGAATAAGCGTGCACCTGTCAACTATCTTCAACCCTGTGATATCCTCAAGATTTCTCTGCTGATTTGCCTTTAAGTTGTGATTAAAGATTATGGTTCCTGCTTTAAGGCTTTTGGCAAGAGCAGTTATCTCTTCAACCTTTCCGCTCCCAATGAAAGTAACAGGATTGGGCGTCTCCCTGTTCTGAATACAGGTCCCGACGGTCACAGCGCCGGCTGTTGACGCAAGCTCTTGAAGCTCCCCGTACGCGTCTTGCGACTCCGTATTCAAACCGGCAAGAATGACTCTTTCCATTTAGACCCCCGTGTTCGAGCGGATATCGTTATAAATATGAAGGGCCGCGTCTTTTGGTCTGCGGTTATCGACCCAAACGTACCTTTTATCATTCCTAAACCAGGTAAACTGCCTTTTCACATAATTCTTGGTAAGCAGTTTTATCTCTTCAACAGCAGACCTAACATCATTTCTCCCTTCAACAACATCACGCATCTGCTTATAGCCCAGAGATTTTAATGCATCCACGTTCCCGGCGCCGTATTGCCTTATCAGGAACTCTGTCTCGCGCAACAACCCGGAACTTATCATTGAGTCAACCCTGGCTTCCACCCTGCCGTAAAGTTCGTCCCTAGGTATGGACATCGCGTAGAAGAGAGTTTTTTCAGCTTTGACGGCAGGATCGGTGCCGTTCCTGAGAGCTGTTATGGTCTTTCCGGTCCCCCTAAAGACTTCAAGCGCCCGTATTATGCGCGAGGCATCGTTATTGTGTATCTTTGCCGCGGCCTCAGGGTCTATTCCTGCCAGTTCGCTGTGCAGCGCGGCGTTGCCCCTGCTCCCAAGCTCATTTTCAAGCCCCTTCCTGATTTCTGCCGGTATCACAGGACTCTCAAATATCCCGTCAACAACCGCCTTAATATAGAGCCCTGTGCCGCCTGTCAAGACCGGCAAGCTGCCCGAAGCAGAAACCCGTAAAATCTCCTCGCGCGCGAGCTTGGCGTAGGCAAAAGCGTTTATGCGCCGGTCAGGCCTGAGCACTCCGAGTAAACTGTGAGGCGCCATTGCAAGCAGTTCCGGTCCGGGCTTTGAAGAACCTATATCCATTCCCTCATAGATTTGGACGGAATCGGCGGAAATCACTGTTCCTCCGGCAAGCGCGGCAAGCCTTGCGGCTGTCTCGCTCTTTCCGGAAGCGGTAGGGCCGCCCAGGATAACCAGAAGTTCAGGTGCGGCTGAATTTTTTATCGATTTCATCAAATTTTAGGCGGAAGATTCCCGGCCGCCCGTGCGGGCAGTAAGGGGTGTCTGCGTCCCCGAAATCAAGGAGAAGCCTGTTTATCTCCTCGGCAGTTATAGTATCTCCCCATCTGAACGCGGAATGACAGGCAACGCTCTTAATTATTTCATCCCTCAGATCCGCAGCCTGTTTTACGGAAGAAAATTCCGACATGTCATTCGCCAGTTCTTCAATAAGACTCTCCGGGTTCACGCGGCTTATGAGCAGCGGCACGCCCCGTATAACAAGAGTGTTTTTCCCGAAGACCTCAAGATCAAAACCCAGGGCAGTGAGCGCCTCAAGGTGCTTTTTAAGGAAATTAAACTTTACAGGCGTCAGCTCAAGGCTGACAGGCACCAGCATTGCCTGGGTTCCGTCTTTCCCTGACCTCTTTCTGAATTTTTCGTAGAGTACTTTCTCGTGAGCGACATGCTGGTCAATTACGCATATTCCATCTTCTTCTATCGCGACAATATATCTGTTCTTGACCTGCCCCAGCGGCCTCATTCTCAGGCTTTTGGATAATCCCGGCAAAGTTTCCGCCGGCGCGCGCCCTATTTCAGGTTCAGCAACGGCAAAAACAGGCAGGTTTCCCGCAGTCGCGTTCAGCGGATCATAAGTTTCTCCGGGAACGCTTTGACCGAATCCCATGTTCATCTCGGGAACCGGTTTATTCAGTACCAGCGTCTGCTTTACAGCCGACGCCACAACATCGTGGACCAGGCTGCCATTAACAAACTTAATTTCTTTTTTCGCGGGATGAACGTTTACATCAACAAGTTCAGGAGCTATCTCTATAAACAGGAAGCAGACAGGGTACCTTCCTGAAGGAATCATAGCCCCGAACCCTGAGGCGACGCCATGACTCACCGTGCGGTCGCTTACCACGCGCCCGTTCACATAAACGTACTGCCAATTACGCTGGTTCTTGTTGAAATCCGGCTTTCCCACATATCCTTTAATTTTAACGCCTGCCTGGCCGGAGTTAACTTCTACAAGCGCCTTGATAAGCTCTCCGCCGAAGGCCTGGTAGAGCCTCTCTTTCAGATCGGCAGCCTTTTTTAGGTCAAGCACCTTGCGTCCGTCTTCCTCCAGCAGGAAAGAAACACCCGGATACGCCAGCGCTATCTTAAGCATAAAATCATAGATGTGGGCATTTTCCGTATCGGCGCTTTTCAGGAATTTCAGCCTTACAGGAACATTGTAAAACAGCCCTCTTGCTTCAACTTTAGTCCCTTTCACTCCCGCAGTCTCGGAAATATTCTTCCCGGACCTGTCAATTTCAAGGACATACGCGTCCCCGCCCCTTCCGCTTGTTATCTTCAGTTTCGATACCGCCGCGATGGACGAGAGCGCTTCTCCGCGGAAACCGAGGCTCTTTATGCTGTAAACATCGTCAACCCGCGAGATTTTGCTCGTTGTATATCTTTCGGTGCAGATGGAGAGATCATTCCTGCTCATTCCTGACCCGTTGTCTTTGACCAGGATCAGTTTGCGCCCTCCCGCTTCTATTGTAACCTCAACAGAAGAAGCCCCCGCATCCAGGGAGTTTTCTACAAGTTCCTTCACAACGGAGGCAGGCCGTTCTATTACCTCTCCGGCGAAGATTTTTTCCACAACTTCCTGGGATAGCTGCTTTATCCTGTCGTTCATTTTACCGGAGCCGTCCTCTTGTGCCAGTCCGTCGACTGTTCATAAGAATAAGCGGCGCGGAGCATTGCCGCTTCTTCAAAAGGCTTGCCGATCAGTTGCAGTCCCAGAGGAAGTCCGCCGGCGGAGAAACCGCAGGGAACAGACACCCCCGGCACTCCCGCCAGGTTCACGGAGATAGTGAAGATATCCGAAAGGTACATCTGAATCGGATCCGAAACCTTCTCTCCTATTTTAAACGCGGGAGTCGGCGTTGTCGGCGTAAGTATCAGGTCAAAATTCTTAAAAACATTCTCAAAATCTCTCTTAATGAGCGTCCTTACCTTCTGCGCCTTGAGATAATACGCGTCATAGTAGCCCGCGCTTAAAACGTAAGTGCCTAGCATTATCCTGCGCTTCACCTCGGAGCCGAACCCCTTCGCCCGGGTCTTATTGTACATATCTCGCAGATTCTTCGCGTCCTTATCGCGGAAACCGTAATGGACGCCGTCATAGCGGGCAAGGTTTGAGCTTGCCTCGGCTGTCGCTATGATGTAATAAACCGCCAGGCAGTAATCGGTGTGAGGAAGGCTGACTTTCTCGATTTTTGCTCCGAGCTTTTCAAATACTTTCGCCGCTTCCAGGACTGATTTTACACCTTCTGCCGACGGGTCCTTTTCAAAATACTCTGACGGCAGGCCGATTCTCAGGCCTTTGACGCCGTCTTTGAGTCCCGCGGTGTGATCTGCCGAGTCCCTGTTTATGGAAGTCGAATCTTTAGGGTCATATCCCGAAACAGCGTTCATAAGGAGCGCGCAGTCTTCCGTAGTCCTAGCGAACGGGCCTATCTGGTCAAGAGAAGAAGCAAAAGCCACAAGTCCGTATCTTGAAACTCTTCCGTAGGTCGGCTTCAAACCGACAATACCGCAGCAGGCCGCCGGCTGGCGTATGGAACCGCCCGTATCTGAGCCAAGCGCCAGGGGTGCCTGTCTTGAAGCAACAGCCGCAGCGGAACCGCCCGAAGAACCGCCGGGGATTCTGGAGCTGTCCCAGGGATTGGTTGTAGTATGAAAAGCCGAATTTTCCGTTGAGGAACCCATCGCAAACTCGTCCATATTGCACTTGCCGAGGAAGACAACTCCCTGCGCTTTAAGTTTTTCAATTACCGTCGCGTCATACGGCGCTGTAAAATCCTCAAGAATTTTGGACGCGCATGTCGTCTTTGAACCCGCGAGACACATATTGTCTTTTATTGCCACGGGAACGCCGTAGAGCGGTCCGGACTTGCCCGAAGCGAGTTCCGAATCCCTCTGCTCCGCTTCTTTCAGCGCAGAAGCATTAACCGACAGAAAACTTTTGACCGTACCGTCGGTTTCTGCTATCCTTTTCAGGAACGCGGATGTTGCCTCTTTCGAGCTTAGTTTTTTTGCCTTAATTGCCGCGGCCAGCTCAGCGGCCGAAAGGTTTACTATGTCCATTTTTACTCCATTATTTTTGGAATTTTAAAGAAGCCCATGTCTTTTTCCGGCGCGTTAGCCAGAGCTTGCTCCTGGGTAAAAGAGGGTTTTGCGATATCTTCCCGCATAACATTGCTGACCGGCACAACAGAGTAAGTAGGTTCTACCCCGTCAGTATTAAGTTCTCCAAGTTTCTCTACGAATTGCAGTATATCACCGAGCTGTTTTGTCAGCATTTCCTTCTCAGCTTCCGAGAATTCCAGCTGGGCGAGTTTCGCCACATGTTCAACTTCCTTCCTTGTAATCATCTGCTTTTCCTCCGGCGCGAATTTTCAGGCGCTTTCCCACCTTCAAGAAATTTGACTATTCTATGCAGCGCGTCCTTCTTTCCGAACCCGCCGGATTTTGTGACTACCCAAGTTTTGCCGGGCCGTGTTCGAAGCAGCGGTATCCCCGCGGCAACCTCTCCCGCAAGGCTGAAGCCCCTCATCGAATATTCCAGGGAAGCGCCTTCCGCGGTTGCCCCTCCCGTAAAGAAAAAAGCGTCTTTTAGAGGTTGCGCACCGAATTGTTCCGCTATTGAGGCCAGTGCCCGGCCAATAAGCTTTGATGCCGCGGCTCCTTTAGCCCGCATGAGCGACCTTATATATCCGCCCGTGCTTTCTCCGCTGCGCAGTATCACAATAAAATTCCCGGAAATATCAGCCTTTTCCTTTGATGAAACGCCTAATTTTGTTCTTCTTCTATAATATGTTAAAATATCTCCGGCATCAACAAATACGCATTTTACTCTTTTATGCGATCTGAGATACTCCAGTTGCTCAGTCGTGACCGGATTTTGGCTTCCGATAATACCTACGACACGCCTGCTTTTCCCGCATGAAACCGCTTTTCTCCCGCCGCCCTTTCCTGCCAGCTCTTTTGAGAGTGCCGAGGCCCCGCAGATTATTCTGCAGTCGGTTATCGCGCCGGCTATCGTCCGCATGTCTCTGTCGCCGGCGCAATCAAAAACCAGAATCCTCGCGCCGTCTTTAAGCAGCCTCTCTTTCTCGCACAGCACTGCCGCAATCCCTTTGCGTATCACTTTAAGGGTTATAAGCGCGGACTTCAGTTTTGTCCCTTCGCGAAGAACTTTCCTGATATTCGAACTTTTAACCGGATTCAAAAGATCTTTTGCGAAAGCAGTCAGGGTTACCTTCCTGCCGCGCACATACTGCTCGCCGTTCTTTGTTGTCCGTCCCGCGCCCGGATAGGCCATGCAAACCGCGGTGTACTCTTTCCTCCGGCGCGCAAGCAGGGAGTTAATGACTGCTCCCGGATGCCCCCTGAGTGTGGAATCAAATTTAAAATATATCCGTTTCACGCCCGCGGCAAAAAGACAGCCGGCGATTTTTTCCGTTATTCTGCCGGCTTCCGCCGGTTTCTTCTGTCTTGTCCCGGAATCAACTATCAGTATCCCTTTGAATTTCTCCGTGGCGCGAAGATCCTTTTTGAAAGCGCCCTTCTCATAAATTAGCGTCTCCGCCGGAAATCCTCTCCTCAAGAATTGCAGGCCGTTCTCGTTTGCTCCCGTCAGGTCATCCGCTATGACCGCGAATCCGTTCATTCGATTACGTAGACTTTCAGGTAGCGCGGGCTGTAGACCGAGGATTCCTTGTAGGTTTCAAAACAGAGGTCGATAGCCCTGTCCTTGATGCCGCTGCCCTCATCGGCTGCAATCGCGAATCCGTATGTGGGTATGTAGAGTTTCGTTCCAAAGGGGATGACTCTCTTGTCCACAGCCACCACTCCGTAACCGGCTTTCATCCCGCTGGCGGTGACGCCTTCCGCGAAAACTCCGCAATCTTCCGGCCCCGGGTAATAACCGGTCGCGTGCATAGTGAGCGACCGGACTACCCACATTTTTTTCTTTGGCATCACGGTTACCCGCTTCTGCGAGCCCGTTCCTACCACCACAATATCATCCTTCGGCTTCTGCTCCGAAGTAATATGGTGCAGTTTGCGCCAGACTTCTTTGTCGTTATGGTAGAGCACCTTGTACTGCTTCTCGACATATCCGGGCCTGCCGCACTCCAAAACCACAGTCTCGTCTTTGTTCAGCTTACCGTCGTATATATGCGTTATTCCGTATTTCTGCACGTTCCTGACCTTGACAAGCGATTCCTTTACCCTGATTATGTTAATATTCATACCGTCGGAAACTCTCGTATTCAGCGAAGGGGTAACAATATCCATTGATTCAAGCGCTATTCCGGCTGACTTCAGCGTTTCATAAACCGTCTGGTTGTTGACTTTTGCCTGAATGGTCTTGTTGTCGGCAATAATAACGCATTTCCCGTCATAAGGCGTGAAATAGATGCTTCCGGTAAGCATCAGCACCGCGGCAGCGGCTATGCCAAGCAAAAGTTTTCTCATATCACCCGACCTTTCCATACTCCCTGACCCTATATTTTACTCCTAATTCTTTGTCGGCGATTTCTTTACACCGCTCCACATCCACTCCCGGCACAGTTACAAAGGTGACCGTCACGTCTTTAATATGATTCTTTGCGTCAAGCACGAACTCTTTCAATCCCTCATACGCGCCCTCTCCGTATTGTGAGCAGCACATTTTATCGTAGCAGGCGCTGTCCTGCGCGTTCAAGCTGACAGAAACGGCGTCAACCGATTCGGCAAGTTCAGCGGCAACTTTCCGCCGGTGCAAAAGGTTGGCCTGGCCGTTCGTGTCTATCCTAATCTTTCCGCCATGCTTTTTCACCCACGAACCTATCTCTTTCACGGCTGAAAGCCGGATCAAGGGCTCTCCGTATCCGCAGAATACAACTTCCCTGTATCTCTTCGGGTCTCCTATCGCGGTTATAACTTCAGCCGGTGTAGGCTCCTTCTTAAGGCGAAGGTTATGCCTCTTCACGAAATCAGTTCCGTTCCTTATGCAGAAGGCGCAGTGATTAGAGCACCTGTTTGTTATGTTCAGATAGAGCTGGTCCCGTATCTCATAAACAATTTTACCCTGCGTCCTGATGCCAACCCCGAAAAGATAACCGGCGTTTGAAGTTGAAGCTGCCTCTATTTCGCTTAGCGGCCTGCCAAGCAGCTCCGAAACTTTTTGCGCTATCTCTATTATATTTGCCGGCTCGTTTCTCTTTCCTCGCACCGATTTTGGCGCGAGGTAAGGACAGTCAGTTTCAAGCAGGAGGCGCGAGAGCGGGATGCCTTTCACTGCTTCTCTGAGAGCGTCGGCTTTTGGGAAAGTTACCGCGCCGCCTACGGCTATGTAGAACCCGAGGCGCAGAGCCTCGTCGCGCATCTTGAGACTTCCGTTAAAGCAGTGCAGGACGCCCCCGCACTCCTGGGCGTTCTCGCTTCGGAGGATTTCTATGCTGTCGGCCTCCGCGTCCCGGCTGTGAAGTATAATAGGCAGAGCCAGTTCTTTTGCCAGGCCCAGGCATCTCTTGAAGGATCTCTTCTGATCTCCCTCCGGCGCGAGGTTCCTGAAATAATCCAGCCCTGTTTCGCCTATAGCCGTCACTTTTTCAAGGGACGCCAACTTTCTCAGCTCAACAAAATCAGCCTCGGTTGCTTCCGCGGCGTGATGCGGGTGTATTCCAACCGCCGCGTAAACTCCGGGATATCTCCCGGAGATTTCAGCCACCAGGGCATTGTCCTTCGGATTTGACCCCGCGTTGACTATGTATTCTACTCCCGCCGCGGCGGCGCGTTTAATTACCTCGTCCCTGTCGCCGTTGTACTGTGAATCGTCAAGATGCGCGTGAGAATCGGTAAACATACCGGCTAACAACCAACTACTAAATGCTTATGCCAATTAGTCATTGATTTATTTAACATTAACCTTATCCTTGGGAAAGAGCACAGCGCCTTTTCTTACGGTTGTTCCGGGTTTAAGGTATCCCCAGGACAAAATCCTGTCAAACCCGAGCGCGAACATCTCCTTCCCGGCAATCCCGAGCTGTTCTATTATCTTTTCGGAAGCCGAAGGCATGAAAGGATAAACCAGCGTTCCGGTAATCCTTATTGCCTCGGTCAGCACAAAGAACACAGACTTTATCTTTTCCGTCTTGCCTTCTTTTGCCAGCACCCAGGGAGCGGTTTTATCTACATACTGGTTCAATAGTTTAACAAGTTCCCAGACGGTATTTAAAGCCCCCGAGAGATTAAAAGCCTCCATATCGGATTTAACTTTCACGCAAACTTCTTCCGCTCTTTTTATAACAGCCGCATCCTCGGCGTCAAGCGCTCCGGGAGCCGGAACTTTCCCTTCACAGTATTTTTCGCACATCGTAAGCGTTCTGCTGACAAGATTGCCCAGTTCATTGGCCAGGTCGGAATCGCGCCTTCTAAGCAGGGCCTCCGACGAAAAATCACCGTCCTGCCCGAAGGTGGTCTCCCTCATCAAGAAGTACCTGGCCGCGTCCACTCCCGCTATAGCGATAAGTTCGTCGACATTAATTACTTTGCCGCGGGATTTGCTGATCTTTTCTTTGTCAAAAGTCCACCAGCCGTGCGCGAATACCTTCCGCGGCGTCTCAATCCCCGCCGACATAAGCATCGCGGGCCAGATTACCGAGTGAAACCATAAAATATCTTTTCCGACAAGATGCACGGCCGGCCAGAATTTCCTGTAATTTTCTCCAGGATAATCCAGTCCGGTAAGATAATTTGCCAGGGCGTCAAACCATACATAAGTAACATGCTTTGCGTCAAAGGGCAGCGGTATTCCCCAGCTGAAACTCGTCCGCGAGATGGAGAGGTCGTGAATCTCTTCCTTTAATCTGTTCTTAATTTCATTCATCCTGGTGTGAGGCATTATGAAATCCGGAACGCGCTCGTAGAGCTCAAGAAGCTTTTCCCTGTAGGCCGAAAGCTTGAAGAAATAGGTCTCTTCCGATATCAGTTCTGCTTTGGTCTTATGTATTCTACAGCAGCCCTCGTCGAGTTCCTTTTCCGTGTAATAGGCCTCGCAGCCGGTGCAGTAATTCCCTTCATACTTGCCGAGATATATGTCCCCTTTTTCGAAAGACTTCTTAAGCAAGTCCTGTACGACCGCATAATGCTGCGGCTCCGTTGTCCTGATAAAACGGGAATACCCTATATTGAGCTTTTGCCAGGCATCCTTAAATTTGGGAATGAGCTCATCTACAAATTCCATTACTTTTTTTTTGTTTTTCTCGGCGGACTGCTCTATCTTTCTCCCGTGTTCATCCGTTCCTGTCAGAAAAAAGACGTCCTCTCCGTTCAGCCTATGCCATCTCGCGAGAACATCGCACGCCACGGTCGTGTAGGCGTGCCCGATGTGCGGGATATCGTTCGGATAATAGATAGGAGTCGTTATGTAAAACGTTCCTTTCACAGGCCCGGCTCCTTCTTTTCTATATTTTGAGCGGCTTGCGGCGCCTGAGGCGCTGCGGGAGCAATTGGCTGCCCTGCCTGCGGATTTGCAGGGATTCCCTGCTGCGGCCTGTTCCTGCTATCCGGCCGCCTGTTATTACGGTTGCGGTCGTTGTTTCCGCGGTTTCTGTTATCGCTGTTTGGCCTGCCCTGGTTCTGGCCTCCGGGCCTGCCGCCCTGGTTAGGATTGGACGAGCCTGGCCTGTTGTCCGGCCTTCCGCCTCTGTTCTGACCCGGCCTGCTGTCCTGACGGCGCGGGCTGTCAGGCCTGCGTTCCGACTGAATTGACGGTGCCGGAGCTTTGTCTTCCCAGACTGGTATTGTGACTTTCCCTGATGGGTCAGACCCTTCCGGAACATCCGCGAGAGCCTGCGGTATTGCTTCGGTCACGGGTTTCTCTTCAGCCGGTTTTGCGGCGCGGTTCTGCTCCTTCAACTGGCGGTACATCTCATGCTCGTACGAAAGGCAGCACATAAGCCTGCCGCACATCCCGGAAATCTTCGCCGGGTTCAACGGAAGGTTTTGCTCTTTCGCCATTTTGATGGTGACCGGTATGAAATCGCGAAGATGCGTAACGCAGCAAAGTTCCCTGCCGCAGCAGCCGTAGCCGCCGAGCATCTTGGCTTCGTCCCTGACCCCTATCTGCCTCATATCTATCCTGGTCTTTAAGGCGTAGGCAAGATCCTTTACGAGGTCCCTGAAATCCACACGCTTCTCGGCGGTGAAGTAGAATATTATTTTTGATCTGTCAAAAGTGTAATCGGCCTCGACAAGCTTCATTTCAAGTTTCTTCTCGTTTATCTTCTGGAGGCAGATCTTGTAGGCTTCTTTTTCTTTCTCTACGTTTTCTTTGAACTTCAGGCCGTCTTCAGGCGCGGCAATCCTGTTAACCTTGTAGAAGTTAACATGCTTGTGGTCAGTTACAATCTTTGGAGCGCGCGCAACCTGCCCGTACTCAGGGCCTTCCGAGGTATCAACTATAACATACTGCCCTTCTTCAGGGACCACCGCGTGGCATACACAGTTATAGGTCTTGCACCTGTCGCGGAACCTTACGCCCGCAATGAGCCTTTCTATCCCCTCGTCTGAATGGGCTGCCGAAACAGCAGGCGCAGGAGCCGAAACGGCGGGATTTTGAATGCTCTCACCCGCGGGATTCGCGGCTGCCGTCGGAACCGCAGTAACCTGAACCGGAATCTGCGCCGGCACCGCGGCAGCAGGTTTTACTTCCTGAACGGGTAAAGAAGCAGGCGCTATCGGCGCTGCCGGCGAAGGCTGCGCGGGAGGAACCTGCTGTTGAGGCGGATGAAATGGCGCGCCATCCGGCCTTTGTCCCGGCATATTCCACGCCGTATGATGCGAAGAACCTGTTCCGTCTCCGCCCTGTTTGCTAATGTCTTCCATCTATTTTCCTCCGCGAAAAATTAGATTCCCTGCCGAAATATCGAAATTTATCGTATTCTTCAGCAGTCCTTTTATCCTGTTTAATCCGCTCAGTATACCGGCGGCGGCTTCCGCCGAATAGATGCCGGATAATTCCTTTATTAAAGCGTTCTTGTCAATATTTACCATGCTTGCGGCCCTGCCGGTATTAACCAGCAGCACATCCCTGAAAATGCTTACAAACATATCGGTCAAATGATTCCTTACATAAAGCGTCTTCTGTCCGTTTGTTGTCTTCTCTTCGGGAGCCGGGCCTTCAGCGCCGTCCGCCGGTGTTTCATTCTCTTCGACTTCATCTTCTTTAAACTTGCCGTATTTCTTTCCCAGGTCTTTCGTAACAAAGAAGACTCCGTTTCTGGCAAGGTCCACAGCGAACTTGAAGGCCTCCTCTCTAAGCCCGAAGAGGTCGTCTTCTGCGAAATTCACTGCCCTGCCAGGACAGCCCTCGGAACTGCGGGTAAGGAACTCCAGCTGAGGTCCTTCAAAACCTTTGCGCTTCAGGACAGCAAGTGTATCCTCCGCAGAAAGTCCTCTAAAATCTATTCTCTGGCAGCGGGACCGTATGGTCTCGCTGATCGCGTGAATGTTGGACGCAATCAGTATGAGCATGGTGCCGGATACAGGTTCTTCGAGCAGCTTTAGCAGCGCGTCCGAAGCCTGCGCATTCATTTTATCAGCCTCATTAATCAGTACCGTTCGGTATTCGCACTGCGCGGCTTTTAGACTTACAAGGTCCTTTGCCGCCCTGATCTGCTCTATTTTTATGACTGCTTTGACCGGTTCTATTACAGCCAGATCAGGATGGTTCTTGCCTTCCAGCCCGGTGCACGCCGGGCAAACGCCGCAGGAGTCCTGCCCGCCCTTGGAACAGTTGATGTACTTTATGAACTCTTTAGCGAGAACTCTTTTGCCGCAGCCTGCCGGCCCATAGAATATATAGGCATGCGCGAGCCGTCCCGATTCAAAAGCTCTGACCAGTTTTTCTTTCGCCTTCGCGTGTCCGATAACATCGCTAAGCATCTTGACTCTTCAACAGCAGGTCGGCAAGCGAGGCAACCTTGCAAAAAACCGCTTCTACGCCAGAGTTTATGTTCACAAGCTTAACCCTTTTTGGCTCCTTTTCCGCGATAGCCCTGAACCCGTGTCGCACCCTGGCGTGAAAAGCCACCGGCTCAAGCTCAAGCCTGTCCTTGCTGTTTTTTGACTTGTGAGCCCGCTTTAGACCTTTCTTTATCTCTATATCAAGCAGGATCGTCAGATCAGGCTTCCTACCCGAAGCCGCGAAATCATTGAGCATTTTAATTGTTTTTCTGTCAAACCCTCTTCCATAACCCTGATATGCCAGAGTTGAATCTGAGAACCTGTCGCATAAGACAATATATCCTTTTTGGAGCGCCGGCTCTATAGTATCGCTTAAATGCTGGGCCCGGCTTGATAAGTAGAGCAGTAATTCCGCGCTTGGGCAAAGTTCCTTGTTGTTCTTATCAAGCAGTATTTGCCTTATTTTATCGGCTATTTTTGAGCCCCCGGGCTCCCTTGTCAGAACGACTTTATGCCCTTTCTTTTTTAGATAGGCGGCAAGAAGCGCTATCTGTGTTGATTTTCCGCTGCCTTCCGGCCCCTCAAATGTAATGAAACACATAAACACCACCTCAAAAAAGCGCTGATAGGCCTACAAATAAGTATGTTAACATACAATTTAGGGAAAGTCAAACCTAGAAAGGCTGCAACAATAGGCGGGTTTAGCTGCTAACCAATTATTATTTATCCGTGATGATTTTGTATAGTTCCGGGCGTCTCTGCAGTCCGATTTCCTCGCGCTTGAACTCGTGCTTGTGCGTTGCCAAGTCACAGCTTCCCTTCTTAAGGTCGCAACGCTCAAGCCAGATCTCCGATGTGGCAAATCCGGGTATAAACCCGGTATCGGCCAAAATCATGCCGGTGGGGGAAACAATTGCTCCTCTGCCGTGGACACCAAGGTCAGGATCGGGTTTCGCGTAGCCGGAGGCGACAAAATATACTCCGTTCATCATGGCCGTCGCTTTTATATAAGTATCGTAGTAAAAACTGCTTGGAAGAAGGGCCTGCCACATGGTCGGCCAGAGTATCATCTCGGCGCCTTTAAGCGAGAGCGAAATTGCCGCCTCGGGAAAATTCAGGTCATAACAAGTTAAGAAGCCAATGGTTCCGAAATCCGTTTTGAAGACGGGCAGGGAGTTCCCGGGGGTGAAATAGCGCTCTTCCCCCTCAGGCAGGTGTGTCTTGCGATACTTGCCTGCCACCTTTCCCTTTCTGTCAACAAGAGCAATCGTGTTGTAGTATTTTCCGCCGTCTTTCTCAACGAGACAGGCCGCAATATACATAGAGTATTTTTTCGCGTACTTTGAGACAACTTCGAGAGTTTTGCCTCCGGGGATTTTCTCGGCGAGTTCCTTTTTTACCAGTTCCGGCCCTTCAGGGCGGAACCACTGGCTTAACCCCTTTACATTAAAACATTCCGGCAAAAGCATTATATCAGAGCCGGCCCTTCCCGCTTTTTCAAGGTAATATTTCGTCTGGGCGAGGTTCTCTTCGTAGGTCATAGGGTTTTTTTCCGACAGATCGTCATGGATGCTGAACACGCAGGTGCTGACCTGAATCTTTCTGTCTTTCATCTCACCCTCCGACCAGCTACACGCTTTACGTTATGAACGCTTTATTGGCTTTGCCTTTATGAACTTGCTTTACTTTATAAACCTTATGAACCTTATGAACGTTATAAACTTTTTTTGTAATTATGTCATCCTTCCCAACTTTTCCTTTGTTATATTATTGACCGGTTTCTTCCCGGCAAGCACTAATTCTATATCATCTACCACCTGCCCTCCCTCCCTCATTGCGGCATCAACTGTCATCCCGGGAGTATGAGCGGTCGGGTAG
>Ga0209083_1001581_pt1 | contig 25384 bp, 37 predicted proteins | sample AM7aDNAmetaG_FD_184132 | JGI IMG/M metagenome (GOLD analysis project Ga0209083, IMG submission 184132) | Freshwater microbial communities from Finland to study Microbial Dark Matter (Phase II) - AM7a DNA metaG (SPAdes) (version 3) | ecosystem: Environmental > Aquatic > Freshwater > Lake ...
TCCGCCTGGATTGATCGTGCGATCAATCCGCCTGGATTGATCGTGCGATCAATCCGCCTGGATTGATCGTGCGATCAATCCGCCTGGATTGATCGTGCGATCAATCCGCCTGGATTGATCGTGCGATCAATCCGCCTGGATTGATCGTGCGATCAATCCGCCTGGATTGATCGTGCGATCAATCCGCCTGGATTGATCGTGCGATCAATCCGCCTGGATTGATCGTGCGATCAATCCGCCTGGATTGATCGTGCGATCAATCCGCCTGGATTGATCGTGCGATGGTTCGCATGCATTGACACGATCGATTGTATATAAACGCACCGCCCCGGCCGCGCGCGAAATGACCGAATCGCTGCTTCCCTACCAGCCCAGTATCGGCTCCGCCACCGGCACGCGCCTCGACACGGCCTGCCGGCACCACCAGCAGTGCCGGATCTCCACGGACGACATGCTGCAGTTCACGCTGCCGAACAAGATGGATCATGTATGCCTGGTTTGAACACCGTTTTAACCCGTTACTCATGTTATTCCTGCTGTATAGGAAGAGCTCCAGCGCCACAAGTACCGCTACTGCATCCACAAGGACGAGTTCGTCGTGGGCATCGGCCGCCCGTGGAAGCCCGAGGACACTCGCAAGCGCGTGAACAACGCGTACCCCCGCGTGATCGGGAACCTCGGGATGCTCTCCCTCTCGGACCACGAGGGCCGGATCCCGCTGATGATGATCCGGTATGACGAGTGTCGCTCGTTTTTAAAGCGCTCGCGTTTTAAAACGTTTTCGGCAGGTACATGAACCACTTCGCCCGCAGCCTCCCGGAGAAGGCGGCCATCATCGAGTGGTTCCGGAACGCGGGCGAGCACGCCCCGCCGCGGTTCATCGATCCGGCGACCAACCGGGCCCACCCGTCGCCGGACCCGAAGGCGGTGGCGTTCAACCACGAGGACAAGGCCCGCGCGAAGAACTGGCTCCCGCTCATGGCGGACCAGATCAGCGTGGGCTACGCCAACACCCTGGGCTGGGCGCACCCCAACACGGGCGACACCATGGTCACGGTCATGATCGGCGGCCTGCGCACCGTGATGAACGGCGACTTCGAGGTCTTCACCGGCGACCTGATCCAATGGTATGTCGTGATGTCTTGATTTATAGTGCTCCGGACTGACTCCCGTTTTAAGGTACTGGCCCTTCGAGAAGGACTGCTTCGACGCGCGCGGCGCGCGGCACAAGTACGTCAACACGTGGGACCAGCGCGCGGACCGATCGCTCGTGCCGCCCAACGTCGAGCCCACCTACGACCCCGACCGCGGGATCGCCCTGGCCCTCAAGGCCGACCGGAGCACGGGCGAGCGCGAGGCCTTCTACGACCGGGGCTTCGGGATGCCGGCCGGGTCCCCGCCCAAGATGGTGCCGCGCATCAAGCCCTACGTCCGCGACGACGACAACCCCCGGATCTTCGACGGCTACCGGGTGTTCGCGACCGCCCTCTCGCCGGCGCGCCCGCACGAGCCCGTGGACATCAAGATCTCACGGCAGTCCGCTTGAAACACTTTTTTTTTGGTTTATTTTGGTCGTAAGATTAAAATATAAGGAGAAGCTGTTTCATCTCTTAAGCGCGCGAGACCCACTGGTCAAGACGTTTCTGTCCAGTGTTTGCCTTCCTATCTTCTTCTGTCTTGAACTCGTTCAACGCCCGTTCGATCAGGTCTTTATCCTTCGCAAAGTACGTGTTCACCTCAGTGGCACGACCATTAACAATCTGCCAGTGCTTGCTAGGCACAACATCTGGTCCATATCTTTCCTTATAAAGTTTGGCAACGGTTCTCCCGACCATCGCCAGTTGCTCTGTGGAGAACTTGAATCCCAGATCGTGACTGACCTCACTCAGGCTAAACGATGGTGCCTCCTCGCCGTTAGTAATGGCACGGCTGGACGAGGTTGAATTGAGAAGCCAGTCCTTAAGCATGATCTTGGCACGCTCATCAATGGCACTGTTAGCACACAAGTCTCCGTACTTGTCAATCACTGCCATCCTACTGTTGCGCTCCATACAATGTATTTCCGTCTCGAGTTTCATGATTTCAAGCTCTTCGCGTTTACGCTTGTGTGAATCGTCCAAGAGATTCACTTGTGAAAGTGAAGCTCGTGCGATCTGGGCAACAGGTGAGTCGGAGGCGGCATTAGATCTGATCTCGTCAATCAAAGTGTGATCTCCCGCCAGAAAACGCACGAGAATTTTTGAAAACTTGATACGAAACCCTTGTGCCATTTTGCCAGGAAGAACCATTACCAGCTCCAACGAGTCTTCGATTGTTAACAACTTGGTCTTATGTCCACTACCGATCTGACGCTCAATGTATTTAGCCGAGTCAAACACGTCGTCTGGGACCTCTCTCAGAGCATGTCCTGCGTTATCACGTGTCTTTCCCGTTAAAACCATGGCCAAATCTGAGACATATATCAGGTTATCGTCGGTAACACGTACTTTATTTTCACGCCCGTGAACTAACTCAGCGAACGATATAAATTTAGACATAGCCATCCTTTTTTGTAAATCTGTGTTTCAGACACCCGCTCCGTAAGCGTTTGATTTCTTTTTTTATTCGTCTTTCCGTCCGAGTCATCTGTTCAAGCGGAGAAATCCTCCGCTTGAACCGGAGCTCGTCTGGTTGAAGCGGAGAAATCCTCCGCTTGAACCGGAGCTCGTCTGGTTGAAGCGGAGAAATCCTCCGCTTGAACCGGAGCTCGTCTGGTTGAAGCGGAGAAATCCTCCGCTTGAACCGGAGCTCGTCTGGTTGAAGCGGAGAAATCCTCCGCTTGAACCGGAGCTCGTCCAGTCGATGTGGATCTCTCCGCTTAACCCGATTAGGCCAGTTATCGCAGGCTTGCGAGGACATCCTGCCTCGGGATCCGGAACAGCCGGTAGATCGTGTGCATCGGGATCTGCTCGGCGTAGGCCCGCGTGAGCCCGAGCGTGGCCCATCCATGCAACGTAAACCCGAACAGCCCCATGGTCTCCGGCGTCAGCCCGGCCTCGAGCAGATCCGCAAACGTCACGCCGACCCGCCGGAACGCGTCGGGCGTCCACTCGAGCCGGATCAGGTCCGCCAGGTCCGCGCGGAAGTCCTTGATCGGGTGGGCCGCCCACATGGTCATGCTCGGCGCGTCCTCCACCGTGACCCGGCCTGCACGCACCCACGCCTGCAGGTCCGGCTGCAGCGTGAACAGCGTCTGCTCCGGCAGCCGGCACGTCTCGTTGAGGAACCGGAACGTCATGTGCTCGTCCGCGAGCACGTCCCCCCAGGAGAGGCACGTCCGCGCCCGCATCCACCCGTGCGCCGTGACCGCCTGGCCGGGCGTGAGCGGGATCTTGCTGGTGGTCCGTTTCATTCTAGACTCACTTCGTTCAGGCGTCTCAAATAATAAACGGTTTAGTACCGAGCCCGCTTCACGTCTCGAGTTCGGTCTCGGTTTCGCGGGTAAATCGCGCTCCGTTTTAATTGCGCGCCCGCTTCAGCACGCGCTCCAGGATCTCGTTCTGCTCGTCCGCGAGGCGCGTCAGGCTGTCCTGCAGATCCTGCGCGAAGTCCCCCAGGCGGATCCGGAGCCTCAGGTGCTCCGCGAGGTCCAGCGCGCTCTTGGTGTGCGCGCTCGTCGTGATCGCCTCCTTCCCTCCCTTGTGACGGTGGAACGCTTTCGTACGGTGGTTCCCTTGATGCTTGTCGCGCTCCGCGCGCGCCTTTTTTACATTTTGGTCGGAGGTGTCACGGTCCACGCCGGTTTTCAGGAGCTCCACGGCCTCCTTGATCCGCGCGTCGATCTCGCGCAGCCGCTCCTCGTCGAGTTCCGCCTGCGTCTTTGGTTTTTCCGTCATGTCGCGCGCTTATCGGGTTCATCTGTTTATACCCGTCACGCCCGTTTCGCCTGCATCTGCGCGGGCTGCGCCGCCGTATCCTCCAGCCACTTCTTAAAGTGCACGGCGCACATGATCAGCAGGAGCACCCGCACCGCCACGGCGTTCGGGTCGCCCGCGCCCTGCCACATATGTGCGGGTTATGTTTGAATCACAAACCGTACTCGAATCACGGGTCATACTTGCACGACGAACAATCCGGTATCCGGCGCGACCACCACGCTCACGGGCTGCTGCCAGGACGACGCGGGCGCCGTCGTGAAGTTCCCGATCGCCGCGAGCGTCAGGACGCGGTACAGGTCATAATCCGATAAAAACCGCACCGCCGAGATGTTCAGGTCCGATCCCTCGTCGTACCCGATCACACGCTTCAGCTGCTGCTCCAGCTCCAGCGCCGCGGGTGAGTCCAGCGCGAACGCGGCGGCGGGGGTCGCGCCGCCCTTAAAACGGGATCGTGAGTATGTGCCCCGCGATCCCGTTCAACAAGTCATACCTGAAATCCCACGGCACTCGCGACGACCTGTGCGTAAAACGATGGCAATGTGCCACTTGCATCTTGCACGCATGCTAATATTATGAAAATTATTTTAGCGTGCATGCGCGCGCGCGCGGATGGACCCGCTTAAATGTTTTGGTTCATTTCGAAAATCCCCGGAGGGAATTTTCCCGTTTGGGTATCACAACACACAAGCACACCAGTAGACCATCCGACAGCGCCTTACTTCTTCGTCTTGCCCTTGCCAGCAGCGGCCGGAGCCGCAGCCGGAGCCGCGCCCTTGCCCTTGCCAGCAGAGGCCGGAGCCGCAGCCGGAGCCGCGCCCTTGCCCTTGCCAGCAGAGGCCGGAGCCGCAGCCTGAGCCGCGCCCTTGCCCTTGCCAGCAGAGGCCGGAGCCGCAGCCGGAGCCGCGCCCTTGCCCTTGCCAGCAGAGGCCGGATCCGCAGCCGGAGCCGCAGCCGCAGCCGGAGCCGGGCGTTTGTTCCCGCCGTCCGGGCCCGCGGCCGAAGCCGGGCGCTTCTTGCCGCTCGCCGCGGCAGCAGTCGCGACCGGGTTCAAAGTGGGATCGAGCCTCAACGCCTCCCTGCCCGCCTCATACTCCAGACTCCCATGCCCACGGAGAAGGAATGGGAACAACCTCTCGGCCGGCGCGATGTGGTAGTAGAGCGGGTTGGTGACCAGGATAGGGCGCTTCTCGGCGTCTTCCTTGATCACGAGCGGCTCGATGAGGACGATCTTGTCCACTACCGCGCTCGCCCCCGAGGGCGTGTGCGCCATGACGTGGACCTTCGTCGCGAAGTACATGACACCCCTCTCAAGGCGCGTGGACTGTGTGTCGCTGAACTGCGCCCAGCGGTCCTCCGCCTCCTTCGTGGCGCCCACGGACCGGAGGAACAGTTTGACCTTGTTGCACTTGAGGTTGTAGAGGTCTGTCTCCTTCGTCTTGTCTTCGGCCACGCAGGCGAAGTCCGAGTACGGGAAGTAGTGCACCCCGGGGATCACCTCGCCGCCGAGGCTCGGGAACGCGCCGAAGATGACCGAGTAGATGATGTCCGCGCGGGTCTCCACCAGCGCTTCCGCGGTCACGGGGCCGTAGTGACCCCCGAGGTTGTCGAGGTTGTCGCGCAAATTCTTCAGGACGTCGTCGACCACGTCCTTGAACGGCTTGAGCTTCCACCCGACCGGGTCGACGTAGCGCCCCGAGGCCAGACTCGGCTGGGCCTGCGGGAAAACCTTCCAACCCATGTCGACCATCATACCCACGTTCATCACGAACCGCTTGACGATTTCCTTGACTGTGAGCGTCTGCGCCGGGGTTGCCTTGACTCGGATGGTGTCCAGCACCACCTCTCCCTCTCGGACATCCATCGGCTGGTAGCCCGGAAGCGGATCGTGGGGCGGGAGCTCCTCGGCGCCGTCCTGTGTCTCGAGATGGATCTCGCGGAGCGCGCCGACGGGGCGCGCAAAGGTGCTCCGCCCATCGATCTTGAGCGCGTAGGACGTGGACGAGATCCGCGCGGTCCTGGCCAGATCGGCCGAGATGTACTTCGCAAACTTGTCGACATGTCCCTCGGTGATCGTCACCGTCGAGGCGAGGATCGCAGCGTGCGACAGGTCTGGGGGGCGGTCGTCCTTGCACGCGACCGTGCCCTTGAGCTCGGCATCCGTGACCTTGAACGATGTCCCGAGCGCCAAGTGCTCGATGAGGAAGACGAGGAGGAGCCCGAGCAACTTCGGAATGAAGAAGGCCTTGAGCTCCTCCCGCTGCTTCATCTGCACGATGTGCCATCTGTCGAGCAGGTTCTTCTCGATGACCGGCGAGTAGTTGCGCAGGATGTTATCGACGGCCTTCCACACCTGCCACGGCGTGTCGATGGCGAGCATGGCGCAGATGACGGCCCGCTTGTTCCTTTCCGTGACGTAGAGGGTGGCCCCCATCTGCGCGGACTTCTCCGCCATGTTCCGGACCATCATCTCCATCCGGCTGAGGTCGCCCCCGACGCCGCAGTGCAGCGCGAGACCGGAGAGGTCCGCGGTGAACTTGCCGGCCGTGGAACTTCCCGTCAACTCCAGCAGACTCTGCCGCTCGTTTTGTGCGGTGATTTGGTCGTACAGGTGCTGGTAGAGGATCGCCTCGGAGATTTTCGTCCCCGACGCGCGCGCGTAGGCCATGAACATGTTTTCGGTCAGGTCCAAGTGCAGACCCTTACCCTTTTTGATGGCGTCCTTGGTTTCGGCCTTCTTGTACGCCTCGTGGTCCATCTCGTGGTCCACCTCCTGGTCCTCGTCCCCCTCCTCGTCCGATGCGGGGCAATGGGTGTAGTGGTACACGAGGTTGTAAAACAGGTTCCACTGGCTGTTCGGGACCAGGAGGGTTTTCCAATCGAATTCGGGCGCCGCGACGGACTGCAGGTCGAAGGCAGGGGCCTTCTTGTGCGACGAGCTCGGGGCCCGGCACGGAAACTTCATGATCACCTCGGCGGCCCCGTGGGACAGTGCGGCGATCTCCTCCGCCTCCATTAATTTCCAACGGATCAGCTGAATACCGCCGCTCTCCCTCAGGTTGTTGAAGATAAACGTGGTCCGCGTGTTGGACGCCAGCCGGGACCACATCTTGAGCTTGACGAGGTTGTCGTCGTCCTGGATGACGACCATCGCCTGCATCTGGTAGTTCTTGGAGTTGTTGTTATTCCCCGTAAAGGTGCCGCCCCGAGTGAGGCACAGCATCAATTCCGAGATGGGCGCGAAGACCTCCAGCTCGTGTTCCTCCAGGGTGGACAGAACGTGGTGGAAGTACTTCACCCAGACAGACCAATCCCCGAGTGGGTGATAGTTCTCCAGCGTGAACGGGACCTCGATGTTGCTCACATCGTAATCGGACACAAAGGTCTCCTCGAGCACCTCGTACAGGTGGGCCTCGCCGGGTACCTTCTGGACAAACACCAGGGCGTCGAACGGGTTGAGCTTGCGCGAAATCGTGCGCTTGGCGAACCGGGCCATGAAGGCGTAACAGTTGCCCGCCTTCTTCAGGTAGTTGAGCACATCGTCCGGGGTCTTGGTGTAGAACACGGCGTCCCTGTGCTCCTGCGGAAGCCCGTCCACCTTCTCGTTCCGAGTCTCCAGCACCTTCGCCAGATCCTTGCCCGTGATCCCATCCGTGGGCGGCCAGACGAGGCCAGGGCTCTCGAAACGCATCGGGATGAACGCGATCTTTTCCCCGAACGCGCGCTTGTCTTCCTTGAACGTTTGGATGTCTTGTTGCATGCTTACTAAGCGTATGCTTTGGCGGGGCGAGGGTGACTGTTTAAATACTGGATCCTACGGCCGAATAATGCGCGCCAATTGTAGCGGCGCGGGATTTTTTTTTGTTGGATGGGATGCCGTCCAAGGCGGTCGGGGCCACCGAGCTGAGCCGGGACCTCGTGCGCATGATCCGCGACATGAGCAAAAAAGAGGCGCAAGGCGCGGCGGAGGGCCTGCGGGCCATCGAGGAGCGCCAGGCGCGCGAGATCGAATTCTATCTGAGGGCGTGCGCGTTGCGGCTGGAGTCCGCGATTTAAATTTTTAAAAAAAATAAAATTATGTTGAGTTTCGATCTCGAGACCACCGGGCTGGACCCGATCTCGCATGACGTGACCTGCGCGTGCGCGTACGACCCGGACGCCGGGGTGGACCGGCTCTTCTTTTTCTGCCTCGGGGACGATCCCGAGGAGTTCTTCGCGCTTCTGGACGCGGCGCCGGTGCTGTGCGCGTTCAACGGGGCGAAGTTCGACGTCCCGTTTTTGCAGGCAAAACCCGATTTAATCGCGTTTTAAACATGGGTTGACAAGTTTTTTCACAGCACAAATACAATTTATCCGCATCGCGAGTCGGCGCGTGGCTCCTGAAATTGTTCGACGTGTACGAGGCCTGCCGCCTCGCGTTCGGCGCGGGCTTCAGCCTCAACCTTTTACTCGCCTGCAACGGCATGGAGTCCAAGACCGGCACCGGCGCCGAGGCCGTCGCGCTCGCCCGCCAGGGGCGCTGGGACGAGCTCGGCGCCTACTGCCGCATGGACACCGTGAAGACGCGGGAGGTGTCCCGCTTAGCTTGCATCCGCCTGCCGCTCCGGGGCGTCGCCGGCGCCGTCCTCCGCGGCGGGCGATTCGAGTTTGTTTGAAGAAGCCCGTTTACGCTTTGTGTCAGTAAAGCATTTGACCACCATCGTCAAGCCATGCTCTCGGTATGTATCGATACTCTTGTCTCTCTGGGCGATCCACAGGCTGTCCGTGACGGACTTGCGGATCGCCCTCTCGAACATGCGCCGGTACGTGGGCAGCGCCGGCTCCCGCAGGACGATGGGGATCAGCACCAGCGCCGCCTCCATCGGCGCCGTGTCCGCCGGGATCCACCCGCCGCGCGGGTCCCGCTCGAACACCGTGAGCGCGCTGTAGAACTTGAGCTCCACGTACCCCGGCTCGACGTCCCCGCAGCGCGGGTGGGCGGCGCGCCCGCGGTCGAACTCGGAGCCCTTTAAAATGGTATAACCGGATTGAAAAACGGTATAAACAGATTGAAAAACGGTATAAACAGATTGAAAAACGGTATAAACAGATTGAAAAACGGTATAAACAGATTGAAAAACGGTATAAACAGATTGAAAAACGGTACGACTGGATTGAACGGATCAACGGGACAATCAAGTCATACCTGAAACAAGAACCGCACGGGCGCGACCGCCTCCTCCGGCGTCACGAGCAATCCCGCGTCGCCCGCCACCAGCACGAGGATCGGGCTCCGCAGGGCGCGGTGCAGGAACTCGTTCGGCGGCGGGAGCGCCCGCACGTCGTCGGCCGCCAGGGACGCGGGCAGCTCCTTGACGATCTGGCGCGTCACCATGTGGCTGAACACGTACGGTTCCACGTGGCGCGCACGCGTGTAGACCGCGCACGGAATGGGAATGACATGCTTAACCTTTGACATTTTTAAAGTGTGTAACCGTCGCGCGCGTTGTTTCGGTTACATTTTTTTATTTTTTTTTCGCGTTTTTACACGCGCTCGTGGCGGAACCAGATCACCTCCTCTTCAGGCGCCGCGCAGGGCTTGCACTCGGCCGCCGCGCAGGGCTTGCACTCGGCCGCCACGCGGGGCAAGTTGCACTCGGCCTCGTGTTTGGCGGCCAGGTCCTGCATCGCGCGCGCGTGCTGGTGGGACCGGTCCGCCGCGTCTAGAACGTGCTTGGCGATTTTCGCCTCGTACTCGGTGATCTTGGAATTGGACTCGGCGATCTTGGACTCGCATTCGGCGATCTTGGACTCGGCGATCTTCGACTCGGCGATCTTGTTCTCCGCGATCCTTGACTCCGTGATCCTTTTCTCCGCGGTCTTGGCCTCGGTGATCCGCGCCTCGCAACCGTTTTTGGAGTCGGCCAGCTGCTGCTCGAGTTTCTGGATCTCGCCGTTCAGGATCTGAATGTAGTTATTCGTCTCCACACGGGCGGCCGTGTTCTTCTCCGCGCACATGATCGCCATGTCGGGCAGAGGCGGGCACGCCTGGCACGCGCCGGAACCAACCATCGGGGCCCAGAGGTACTGGAGCCACCGGAAGATCGTGAACACCCAGGGCAGGACGCACGCCGCCGCGAAAAGAAACGTGAGCAGGATTCCGATCAACACGAGCTCGTAAAAATTCGGGAACCGCCAGCCGGTGCGCGGGCGCGCCGCGTTCATCGCGTTGGTCATGGCGGTGATCGCGCCGGTCGTGGTCTCCACCATCTTCTTGAGCATCTCCATGGAGTCCTTCTGCGTGTCGTTTTTATCCTGTTTCTCCTGTTGCTCCCGCTTCTCCTGAGCGACCCGAGCTTCTTCCTTCTCCCGAGTCTCCTGAGCGACCCGAGCTTCCTCCTTCTCCCGAGCAACCCGAGCTTCCTCCTTCTCCCGAGCAACCCGAGCTTCCTCCTTCTCCCGAGCAACCTGAGCGAGGCGGGCCTCTTCCTCCCGAGTCTCCCGAGCAGCCCGAGCGGTCTCAGCGTCCCGAGCAAGCCGAGCGAGCCTGGCTTCGTCCATCCCCGATAGTCTGGGAATGGCCGCGACATGCCGGCTCGGAACCGGGGCCTGGGCCAGCAGCCGCTCCAACGCCAACTCTTCCTCGGTCGGTTCCACAGGCTCTTCCTCGATTTCCGCGAGTGCGTACCGCACCCGCACGGGGGCGCGTTCTTCTTCGATATCCACGGGGGCACGGCGCTTAGGGGTTTTACGAGGCATAAACTGAACGGAATCAGATTCGGCGACGCGCGCCGGCCGCGCGTTTAAATACCGGGACCCAACATTTTTTTTTAATGGCCCTGCGCGTCGAGGTAGATCGGGAGCAGCGGGGACGCCTTGGGCACCGAGACCTGCCAAACGGTTCGTCAGTCGTGCCCTTTTTTACATGTCAATCAAGTTATGCCTGCAACGACGCCTTCGCGTAGTACTCCGGGTCCAGCGCGAGGTTCGCGAGCACCGTCTCCACGCTGTGGATCCGGTACACATCGCGGTGGTTGTACTGCGCGTATGGGTACGCAAAGTGCACGTGCAGCTGGTACACCGACGGCGGGTAGTGCACGTACGCCATCACCTCGTCCGGGTCCACCCCGGTCTCCTCGCTGATCCGCGCGCGCGTGGCCTCCAGCATCTCCCGGAGCATCGGGGCGTGCCGCCCGCGCACGTCCCGCAGGCTCCGGAGCCCCGGGTCCGTCGCGATCCCGAGCCAGTTCACCAGCGGCGCCTGCCGCTGCCACGCGTCCCACCGGCGCTTCTCGAGCATCCACGGGCTGGCGGGGGCGCGCAACGGACTGCGCAACTGTAGGTTGGACCGCACCGGCGGCTCGACATCGACCGAATCGCGGTTCGGCCGCTCCGTGTCGGGCAGCACCACGAACTCGGGCGTCCGCACGCGCACCTCGTCCGCCTCGCGCGCGCCCCGTATGATCTCCCACACCCACCGCTTCTGCTCGCGCTCCTGCTCCGTCCGGATAAACGCCTGCATCCCTTCGGACGCGTGCATCTCGGGCGTCTCCACGAGTAACTTGTTACCGATCAGGCGGCACATGACTTCATTCACGGAACCGTGCGGGTTCATATATACTTCCGCAGGCCGGGCCCGGCGGCCACGCGAAAAAAAATTTACGCAGAGGCCTCAGCCGTCGTCAGCTTCGCCAGGTCGGCCTTGCGGAAGTCCTGCTCACGCACGTACTTGCTCAGGAACGCGCCCGCCTCCTCCGCCTGCGACGCCGTCCGCTTCATCCGCTTCTCCAGCTTCTGGATCCGCGAGTCCAGCGTCTCCTGCGGCAGCTTGCGGTAAGGCCGCGCCGGCCCGCGCGTCGGCTTCGGCTCGCCCTTGCCTTCTTTTTTGGCCTTCTTGGTCGGTTCCACGCCGTCCTCGCCCTTGGTCTCCCGCCGCGCCTTCTTCGCCGGCTTGGCGGGCTTCGCCGCGGCCAGCTCCTCCGTGGACACGACCTCCCCGGGCTCCACAAGTACGGTGGGCTCCACGGGTGCCGCGGGCTCCGCGACGGAAACGGGCTCGGCGGTGATCGATTCGCTCAGGGTGCGCTGCATCGGTTGGCCTTCCCGCGAGTCGCCCCGCGCGCCGGCGGGGTTTGCGCGCGGCGAAAAAAATGACTCGGCAAATTATAAAACGATCAAACCGGTTTAAACTGATTTAACCGTTCAAATCGGTTCCAACCGGTTTGAAAAGGCGTAACAAGTTTAAAACTAAAAACAAATGCGGCGCTGTAGAAACCCTTTCTTCTCTGTATAAAAGGAGTCTCCAATGCAGCGCCATTCCTCGCCGCGCATGGAGAGTGAACAGGAAGGCGTGTATACCTATTTGTTGCAACGGATTCGGCAAGCGCGACAGCGCTACGAGTCCCTGACGCAGGCCTACACGAACGTGATGGCCAGTGGGAATAACGATCCCAGCGTTCTGAGCAGTTTGTGCGCGGATCTGCGCGAGCTGATGTTTGAATATCAGACTATCCAGGAAGGAGCTCGTCTGCACGATCTCGCGGCCGTTTTCGCTGCTGCTGCTGAGCGCAGGGCTGCGGTATCTGGTCTCCACGATAAGTTCGTTTTGGCTCACGCCATACTCGTCGCCCAGATGGATCCTCATATCACCAAGGGGACCGTGATATCACTCGAAGGGTGCGATTTTCCAGTCGCCCCAGATCAACGCCTGAGCTCGAGTTCTTCACCGTACGGGCGCAACTCGTTCGTGGCACGGCTCAACCCAGAGACCGACGCCCCCGAGCTCGTCGCGACCTGCGAACGGATCTGCGGGCATTGCGGGAAGCGCATCCAGCCCCGCCAGAAGTCCGTGTGCGGCGGGTGCCGCCACACGCGCTACTGCAGCAAGGCGTGCCAGATCGCGCACCGGCCGATGCACAAGGGCGTCTGCCGCGAGATGCAGGCCGCGCGGGAGAAGGCCTGAGCTTCGTGCGATCTTTGAATAAACCGTTTTTACGCGAGAAGCGCGTACAACGCGTTGGGCGAGCACCCCCGGCTGTGCGTGCGCTCCAGCGGCTCCGGGTTTAACTGGATTGCGCCGGCCCGCGCGAGGCGGCGCAGGATCAACAGGATCGCCTGCGATTCGGGCGTTAAAACATGAATTAAAAGGGTTGAACGGGTTATACCTGCGAACAAAAGACGCCCGTGCTCACCCAGGTCTCCGGCCGCTCGCAGTCCAGATCGGCCTCGAACGGGAGCATCGCGGTCACACAGCACTGCCAGCGGTCCGCCGAGTTGTACCGCAACTGTGGCGCCAGCGCGTCCAGCACCGCCGCGCGCACAGCCCGCGCGTCGATCACCCGGATGGGGAGCCGGACCCACTCGGGCGGCGCGGGCTTGTTCGGGGACCGCATGAAGCCGGAGTAGCCCTCGAAGCCGGAGTAGCCCTACGTGAAACTGGTTAGGCTTGATACAATGCGAATCGAATCGAGACAGGCCTGATCGTCTAAAAGTATCTCGCTATGCACGTACGGCCCGAACGTCGCGCCCATCACGATCGTGTCCTCGAGGCTGCGCAGGGTGCCGCGCCGGAACGCGACCTCGAGCTTCATTTTGACTTATGATGTTACAGTCGAGTTTAATACATTTTACGGCATCGGTCGCCGCACGTGCGGCACGCGCCCGCGCCAGCCCATCACGTCCTTGGCCGTCACGCAGCGCTCCAGGAACGATGGCGTCGGCATGTGCCGCGCGCAGAACCCGAACGTCACCATCTCGCCCACCAAATGGTCGATCCGCTCGATGGCTGGCGGTTGATGATTTCTGTGTTGAACATGCACAAATCAGTATCAGACCATGGTATGATTGACAAGATTAGATCCCGATCAAATCATAGTATGGTTCAAAGGTCAAGCTCACTCGTCGCACACGGCGCAGCGCAGGATCGGCCGGGGCGGCTTGGGCTTGGGCGGGCAGCAGCACTCGAGCACCCAGACGCCCCCGCGGCGGTACGGGTGGACCCCGCAGCAGCGCGGGCACAGCACGTAGTCCTGGTGGGCGATGTGGACCACGCGGCCCTGCAAAACGTATATTAGTTTGCATGTTTTGAACAGGAAATGGACACGCCCATTTTAACCGCAAGAGATGTCCTGACGATCGTATCCACCACGCTCGTCTGCGCGGCGCTGGTGTACATCGCGCGCGGCGTGGACGCCCTGCCCGCCCGCAACGACCGGAACGTCGAGGCGCTAAGGGAGATCCTGGCGAATCGGGATCTACTCTTGCCGAGGCCGGCGAATAACAGGTAATCACCAGCATATCCACGCTGAGGATGTCCCGCCGGTGGCAGCCCGAGCACAGCAAATCCCCGGTCAGCGTGTCGACCCGGAACTCGTGCCGGAGCACCGGCGTCGCCTTGAGCGCCAGACACCCCGGGCACACGAACAGCCGGGAGCGCACGAACACCGCGCGGTCGTCGAGGCAGCCCAGCGCCGCCCGCTGCATCCTTTTCAAATTCTCGGGCAACCGGCCCACCCGGATCAGCCCGTGGATGCGCTCGACCGCGGGATTGACCTACCGACAAGAGAGTCACGTTTTAAAAGGATTGAACGGGTTAAATCGAGTCAAGCCTGCAAGTTGTGCCCGAGGATCCGGTAGTCGTCCGGCGACCCGCCCGCGATCGCCGGCGCCGCCAGCGCCTCCTCGAGCAGCGCGTCGGAGCGCGCGGACGCGTTTTTTTGTGGGAACGGCCTGCGGGACCGGAAAATCAGGCGAGAAAAGTTATGCACGCGAATCAATTTTTACCGTCTCCGGACCCGCACGAGCTTCTCCAGCGCCTCGCGCGCCGCCGCGTTGAGCGCGGGCCACGCGCCCGAAACATTGTGCGCGTGGTTCCACGCGCTATTTGAGCGGAAGTCGTTGCAGAGCAGCGGGCTGAGCTCGAAGAACGGGCGCATCCCCAGCGTCTCCAGGAACTCGTGCTCCGCCGGCATCAGGCGGGGCAGGACGCGCGAGAGATACCTGATGAACAGGATTAACAAGCAAAAGGGTTAAAAAGACAACGAGAACTTACTCGACCATCGCCAGCGTCACCAGCGCCGGGTGGGCCGCCACGAACGCCGCGCCGCCGTCGGGCGCCACGAGCTCCGCGTGCGCCCGCGCGAAAATGTTGATTTTCTCGGCGAACTGGGGCCGGCACGTGGCGTCCGGGTACAGCCCCAGAAGCAGGCCCAGGATCAACGAGATCGCCACCGGGCCCGCGGACTCCAGCGGCGGCAGCTGCGCCTCGGGCCGCTTGAAGCACGGGAGCGCCTGCCGGATCAGGAGCTCCAGGCCATTGACGGAAGACCCGACAATAGGGCCGGACGGCCCTATTATCGCCGAATGCACGAACCGCCAGAGGTCCGGGAGGTTCCCGAACTGCGGGGCGTCCGCCAGCGGCATCCGGTACCGCGGGTCCCCCGCCCGCGCTGCCGCGAGGAACGCGTTCAGATGGGGCTCCGCGTCCAGCGCGCCGGAGCGCCCGAGCGCGTGGAGGCGCGCGATCTCCCTGTTCATCCCGTCGTGGGTCGAGAAGATAGGGTTTGCCGAGTTTATCGGCGGAGGATCCGGCGAATCCCCTTCGGACACGCAGTCGGGCACGTGGTACACGCCGCCCGGCTGCAGGCGCTGGATCCTGAAAAAAAACGGGTTAGCTGGTGGATCGGATTGACCAGAGACGCATGTCATACCTCAGCAGCGCGCAGTGTCCGAAGGGGGACCAAAAGCCTCGTGCGTCACCCGGTGCTGCCGGAGCGACTTGGCGCCGCCCTATAAACGGGAGCGTCAGATTTCACCAGACACTCGGGTTTCTCCTGTCATACCTGATTCACCACGCTGTACCGGCTCCGCTGGTGCGACATGATCGGCAGGGGCATCGCGCTCAGCCCGCCCGACGCGGTCCCGGCGCAGCTGATCATGCAGTCGACGCTGTACTCCCCGGGCTGGCCGAAGATGTTCCCGTACCGCTGGATCAAACCCTTGGTCGGGGCGCCTGCGAAAACAGTTTTATCAGGCCTGCCAAGTCCCACCGGAAATTCAAGTTTTACCCGCGTAGCACATGTCGTAAAACATCTTCTGCGTTGCCTTCCGCGAGCACAGGACGCACAGCTGCGGCGACGGCGGGTCCCCGGCCAGCCGGAACTCCACGGCCGTGAACGGGCACTGCCGGTCCAGGAACCGGCACTCGCACGCCTCGCCCATCGCGCACGCCTTCTCCCCGGGCTCCGGCTGGCGCATGTAGCTCTCTTCGTACCTATTGACAGGTATCAAACGCATAACCATATAACTCATTTAAAAAATTTTACGCACGCCCGGCTGATGATCGGGAGGTCCGGCACGGCGACCTCGCTCCCGCCCCCAAACAGGTTCTCCAGGATATCCCGGTACGGCACCCGCGACAGCACGTGCTCCACCCCGACGTCGGGCGCGTCGGGCGCGTTGTATTCCTGTGTAACACCGGGTTAAACGGACCGACCGGTGTACGTGTTTAGCATGACTCACCTGATTCAAACTCCGTTTCACGCTCGTCGCCAGGTCCGACACGAAGTCCACGGGCGCCTGCTCGGCCTGCTCGGCCTCCAGCGGGATCGTTTTCGCCCGCTTCGCCCGCGAGCTGTACGCGTCCCAGTCGGTCGGGAACATATCGTGGCGCGTCTGGACAATCGCGTGCCGCCCCCTGACATTCGCGCGTTTTTTATTTTCATTTTTTTAACGGAATCGATAGGGCCAACTCGAGCCCCATGACCACCAGGGCCGTCGCGAGCACCGGGTCCGTCCGGATCTCCACGGTCGCCGCGTTCAGCACCAGCGTGCACCCGATCTGGATCGCCGTGAACTGCCCGAGCGTCTGCGTCACCGCGTCCGGCTTCCACGCCCACACCAGCATCGCGAAGATCCACTGGACCCACAGCTCCGTCCCGGGCAGCTCGCTCTCCACGCTGCCCGCGATCTGGTACATCGCGAACGTGTACAGGTCCTGCACCCCGTCCACGGCGCTGTCCGTGACCGACGGGCCCAGGAGGTACGCGAACAGCAGGGTGGTAGGGAACGTCATGCCCGCCGGGATCATACCCTATCAACGCGTGTCAGTTTTTTTACGGGTGCCACGGGAGCTCAGGACACACCTGAAACCAGCCCACCCCGAGCTGCGCCACGACCAGCTGCGCGCACTCGCGCAGCCGCGGCATCGACTCCAGCCACGCCAGATTCATCTGGACCGCCGCGCCCAACATGATCCCTGTATAATCATATCACCTATTTTCCACGCGTTCAACCAATCAATCAAGTTATACCAACGAACGCGTTGGCCGCGAACAGCCCCGCGATCTCCGTCGCGAACACGTACTTCGCCGCCGACCCGAACCCGCCCGCGTCGAACGCGTGCAAAACGATGAACACGCAGATCAGGTTGCACAGGTACAGCCCCTCGTCGATTGTGCCCTGCCCGCACGATTATCCAGTGCATCGGGAAAATAGGGCGATACGGGGCTCACCGCGCTGTCCAGGAGCAGCTTCAGCACCACGCCCTGCACCACGCTCTCCAGCGTCCCGTTTTTACCCGTTTTCCCCGTTTTGATCGCGATGAACCCGACCGCGCACGTCAGCAGGATGTCCAGCGTCGGCCAGCTCGACGCCTGTTTTCCACATCGATCGTGTTACGCTTGTGGATCTGCGCGGCTCGATTTGACCAGTTGCAATGGATAATCGAGATTATCCATTGCAACTGGTCAAATCGACCTACAAGCGTATCGACGCCTGTGGAAAGGGCGCACCAGGACCATGACGCGCGCGCTGAAGAGGCTGACGATGCCGTTCTCGACGGCGTCGAGGGCGCCGTCGTCTCCGGAACCCATGCGCGGGCCCCCGATGCGTTGTATTTAAGTAAACGCGCGCGCGGCGGGCGCGATGACGACCGCGACCGTTCCATCCATGTACCTCTCACAGGCCGACTCGTCGAGCCGGCAGGTGAGGCGCGTTCGACTCGCGTTTAAACCGGTCTGACCCCGCGTCGCAGGGCACAGTTTTGACGCGCTCGGTCCTCGTGAATGTCACTGGAAGCCTGGCGAATCTGGCGATGCAAGTGAGTCATGGCTTCTCCCGTTTAATCCAGGAGAATCCTGACTCGCAGCGGGTTTATAGGGCACGACCGCCGGGATCTGGAAGCCGATCGAGGGCCAGCAGCTCAAGGTCTTCGGGCTCAGCGCCGACGCGGACGCGCAGCTCGCGACCAACCAGCTGCGCACCGCGCTGATCCACGAGGTCAAACTGTTGGAGCACCGGTCCACCTTCCCCGTCCCGATGGGCGCGACCATCGAGTGCATCCCGTCCCACGAGAAGACCGACATGGGCGACGGCTACGCCTACACCGTCCTGCCGCACTCCGTTATCAGCGCGCCGCAGGCATGATTTGATTTACACATGTTACACGTTTTTAGCATGTCTAACACACGTTCAACAGGTTTTATACGAGTGCGACGTCGCCGCCGAGGACGGCCAGCAGTGGCGCAAGGAGTTCCCAAAGTACACCGCGGCCAACATCGACACCGAGGGCACCATGGACGTCAACAGCAACCCGTTCCTCTTCGTGCACCAGGATCACCCGGCCATCATGGTGATCCGGCACAACCAGGGGCTGATCGGGTGCGACATCGACAAGCAGAAGAAGATCGACGGCGAGTGGTTCAAGGTCACCCGCCAGGTCTTCGCCCTGTGCTGCAACGCGCTCCGGGACAAGGTGCTGAACCGGATCACCTCGAACGACCTGAACCTGTTTCAGGTATGACTCGCTGAATCGTGTTGCGCGTGCGACCCCTGATCGATCTTGTCACAGGTCCAGCTGCATCGCCTCAACTCCCAGGGCTGGGACGACATCAACGACGTCTCCCTCCCGCTCCAGAACTTCATCCCGGACCCCACCTGGGACGCCGCCCGCGTCGACACCGAGAAGCGCGCGCACGTCGAGCGCTTCCTGAGCACCCCGTACACGTACATGGCGCGCCTCCAGATCAAGTACGAGATCCAGTCGCCAAACTAGCGGCCAAGTTTAATGTATTAAAGATCGATCGATCCAACTTTTTACCGATGCGCGCGCTATGCCTCCTGATGATATTATCGTTCCTCACGCTCTGCGAGACCGGCTGGCGCCGCACGCCGCTCCCGGCGTGGCCCATGTCCAACCACACCCGCGCGAATCGCACCCGCCTTTTCACCAACTTCACGGCTGCGCGCCTCGCCCCGCTCGTCGAGATCATCGCCAGCAGCCTCGACCGCCTCGAGGCCGCCATCGACTCGCTCCACGAGACCACCGAGATCCACATGCACAACCAGCGCCGCGCCGTGATGCGGGCCAGGCAGCTCCTCTGGGATAACGACGACGATTGGCCGGCGCCGGACAAGGATTGGCCTGTTCCGGCCCCGACCCCGCCGTTCAACTCCGAGGGGCTCCCGTACCCCCTCGACGAGAACGGCTACTACGACTCCGCGCCCGACGACGAGCTGCCGTGTATCTCGTGCGGGCACTGATTGCTCGGGCGCGCACCGGCGCTCGCGTTTTCAGCCCAGAGATTTGAATAAACCACTCGCGCCGCGTATATAAATCCGTCGCCCCGCGCGCCGCCCAGATCATGTCGACGGGCTCCACGCAAGCCCTTCGGTCAGTGCCCACGTCCACCACGTACATTCCCGACGGCAACCCCGGCATCGACGGCGGCGGCACGTACACCGGCCAGTCCCTCGACCCGACCATCCGCGACTACGAGAACGTCTTCGGGCCGTCCGCCCGCGACATCAAGGACGACCTGCAGAAGTACAAGCGCCACGGGCGCTGGCACCTGCCGGACATCCTCAAGGGGCCCAACCCGTGGCTCACGGACCGCATCGACGGCCTCATCACCGACGCCACGAACAGCCCGTTCACCAGCTTCATCCTGCCGTACCGCTACATCGACAACGTCGACGGCAAGATCAAGTGGAACGTGTGGTCCTTCGACGAGGGCATGGCATCCCGCGTTCCATACGAGGCCGCCGCCCGCACGCTCACCCAGTCCAAGCGGTCGTACGCCGGGTACGCCGTGCGGCACGGCTTGGCCATCAATCTTGAGCACAATTTCATGATGACTCCACAGGTATAACGTGACTAAAATTTTTTTGTTACGCGTTTATCTAAAACGATTGTTTCAAAGGGCCGCGAGAACTTCCAGAACCAGCTCAAGCAGCTCATCGGGAGCATCCAGTACTCCAACGACCTCGACGTCCACGTCGCGCTCATCGTCGCCCCGAGCTTCGAGAAGACCCAGCGCGAGAAGTACTTCGGGGACGTCAAGACCAACGCCCAGATCTGCCGCGAGTTCGTCGACCTCTTCGGCTTCATGCAGAAGAACCAGAACGGCCTCGACCTGCTCATCGAGGAGTCCAAGCTCCGCCTCAAGACCTGGGGCGGGCCCATGCCCAACTTCCTCATGTGCAACAGCAAGCTCAACTGGCAGCTCACCATGATCCCGGAGGTCACCAGCTACGTCGCCCAGGGGCCCGACGGCGTCAAGCGCCTCAAGCAGGGGCCCGAGATCCAGTCCTACCGCGGCCTCAAGATCGTCCCGTCCCGCGCCTTCTCCATGGAGACGGGCGTCGCCCCCCGCGACATCATGCGCAGGCGCGTCCGCGTCGCGGAGTACTACCGCATCCCGCCCAACCCGGAGAACATCGGCAGGTTTGACCTGCCTACATCGTGTTCCCGCGTTTTGTACCTAACCCCCGCGCCTCCGCAGGGAGTTCGGGTTCTACAACGAGGCGAGGGACAACTGGTTCGACCTCTCGTTCTTCGACCTGTTGAATATGGCGATGCTGGACATGGACGAAAGCGACAACTTCGATCACGACCCACCTGGGAACGATAATGCCGACAGGCTCGAGCTCATTCGCGGACACATGAATCATTTGCAGACAATGGGAGTGCATAATACAGGTGCAGCGCGGGCCATAATGGCTGCCAACGTACAGCAAAAAAAGCAGGCAACTAGGATGATGAAGGCGTCTATGGGTGCCGACCGGAGGTTCCTGTCTTCGAAAATATACGGGCGTGGATTTGATTATCTCGAAGGATTGAGCGGTACTGTGGTGGAAGAGTTTAGGAAAAGCATCCGAGGGGGGCATGACTTTAACTTTAAACCGAGTGACGCGCTGGAAATAGGCAGAGTTGTCAATTCGGAGGAACGTGTTTATTTCATACCGTTCGTCAAATCTGTGCGACTCCAAGGAATTGTCATCGAAAAATTCATGGACGAATGTTGTAAGGAGTTAAACATGCCAGACAGCAGGGATAGTATTTATCATATGGAAGACAGTTTGAAGAACAGTTTCATAGTATACCCTCCCCACAAGATGTGGTTCGAAAGACGACGTCAATCGATGGCTGTCATGATTCGTAGCGGAGGTACAAATCTAATAACTATGCGTCAACGACTCATGCTGGAGAGGCGATGTTTTTTCAGAAATTCGTATGCCTCCCCGGATCATGGATACATGACAACCCTTGGATGTTTTTACGAGCCCAACAATGAAATGCATTTCATCACAGACGAATCGAATGAAAGATTCAAGGAATACATGAAAATTACCAACCACATTTTATTGACAAGTGAAATAATCAATATTCTGGCTAACATTATTGTCCATGAGGAGAAAAGGTCCAAAATAGAGGAAGTTATTTGGAAGAGTGTTAGTGCGGCCGTAAAATCAAGTTTATCACGTTTACAAGAATCTGGACAAGTGTTTCAAGATCAACTCTCTCTTAAATTTTCCCAATCAATAAGTGAATATATTCGTGATCCCTCTTTTAAATTAGATGACGGTTTCGTGAGCAACCTGTGCATGTGGACATTTCCAGACTTCAAAAAGGACAGCTACCGTTTAGATCAGAATATGTGCTTTGAAACTGAGCCAGCAGCATTTAAGTATTACGAAACATGTGCCAATGAACCATATGTATTGAATGAGAGTTTCCTTGAAAAATCAGTTATATTGGCCTATCACGATGAAACTCAAATTCTAGAAGACGCAGCTGGATATCATTTCCATCGACCGATTGGTCCCATAATTTTCCCAGATGGATATGATATTCAAAACGATTGGATGGATATTCGTAAAACGTTTTATAAGCGAATTTTCCATGACGCACATTTTCAATATCAGAACAACAATACCCAGGTTTTCAACCAATCTTTCTTGAGCGATCCGGATATTTCTCAAGAAATGGTGCGCACATCACTAACCAAAGCACACTTACGTCTACTCAAGCACACCATCCGACTGATGCCGGGAAAACCACGGGCACTCCACGAGTTCGAAGAAGCCGAGCGCACCTCGGATGCTCTGGCGGCCGCCGCGCTTGCTGCCATCAATTATAACGACACCGACACCCGAATACCCGAGTTCGACGGGTACAGGCCGGAGGTTCACGAAGAACCCGAAGAACCCACGGCGCCTCCTGCGATTACAGTGGATTCCATCGCAGTGGCCATTCCGGCGGCGGCGGGTGCGGCGTTCGCAGCCGGAGGCGAGGCGGGGCGGGCGAGTGACTTTGTTGAAGCCATGGCCGATCGAGTTTTGGCTCTGTCGGTCTCGGCTGTGGAAGCCGTTCGTATTATCGGGGGAGATATCGGGGCCGATCCGGTAGCCATCGACATGGCAGCCCGGGGGGCGCGAGTCGCGGAAGGCCTAGGAGCGCGCGTCGCCGATCAACTCGTCGCGGCAGGCGTGAGCCTGGCGTGCTCATCCATGCAGGACGGTGGACCCTCTACGGACGAACTCATCCGAGAGACGCGCGTCTTGATGGGCGTCGGACGAGCGGCCAGGGCGGCCGGCGAGGACGCGGCCGACGCGATCGCCGAAAGAGCGGGCATGGATCCAGCGGAGATGGATGCGGCCATCGGCCCTGCTATGCATGCCTTTGCCGAAGTTGTTGACATCGAAGAAGAATACTTGGATAACCCGGGAGGCGGCGGCGGAATCGAGGAACCGGTCGATCCCGGCGGCCCGGCCCCACCCGGCCGCGGGGGCGGTGGAGGCGGCAGAGGCGGGGGCAGACGAGGGGGCGGCGGGGGTAGACGCGGGTTCCCTGTGAGACCTGCTAGACGTGGCCCCATACCGCATTTTAGGCGCGGAGGCAGGGGAGGAGGCGGTGGGCTACCGTTTCACCGACCCGGCCCGGTCACACCTGGCGGCGCGGGCGGAGGCGGCGGGCTACCGTTTTACCCACCCGCCCCTGTCACGCCTGGCGGCGGCGGCGGCGGCCCACCCGGCGGCGGCCCACCCGGCGGCGGCCCACCCGGCGGCGGCCCACCCGGCGGCGGGGTGCCGCCGGAAGTACTGGACTTTCTCGACCACACCGAGATCGTCATCGTGCGCCCGAACATCGAGCACTACATGCTCGGGATCATCATGGGGCTCGGCGGGGACCAACTGGGCAACACGCTGTGGGGCCAGACGGAGCTGAGCGTGTACGACGACTCGATGCACGGGGTGTGGGGCATGTCCTACAAGTGAGTCCTGATCACCCTTTTTGTTTTTTTTTCTGGTCTGACTCCCGTTTTATCAGATATCACGAGCGCGCGATCGTGTTCAACGAGAAGAACCTGATCCGCCTGTGGGACGTGGCCTACGACGGCTACAACGGGGGCAAGGAGGACCGGCACGTGGACTGGACGAAGGCGAACGAGGTGGAGCAGTTCAAAACGGACACGATGGACGTGACGCGGAATTACCAGGGCGCGTCCATGATGGTCATGGCGTTTGTGCACGACAAGAGTTACGAGCATTACCAGAAGGAGATGAAGCGCAACTGGCCGTCGCCGATCCTGTTCCACGACAACCACGACTACCGGGACGGCGCGTCGGCGCGGGTGTCCGCGATGGTCGGGTACGACAATTTGCACGTGCTCAACGTGGACGAGTTCCGCGTGTTCAACAAGCCGCTGTACTCGGGGTACCACGCGTACCGCAAGTTTTTCCCGGCGTTCCACGAGCTGCACGCGACGCGCAAGACGGCCGGGGAGAGCGCGCGGGAGGCCGAGACCGTGACGGATTCGCTGGCGTTTCAGGTATGACTTGTTTGTCCGGTTGGAAGTTTAAACCGTTTAATCGCGTTTCCACAGGGCACCATGCGCATCAAGGACGCCCACGGGACGATCAAGACCGAGATCCTGGGCAGCGGGCACCACGGGCCCGACTACGTGGGGGCCGCGTCGATCCGGGCCGGCAAGGGCTACAAGCTCGTCAACATGCCGCCGACGTCCGCGCGGCTGGTTTGAAAAACCGTTTAATCGGTCTAAAAAGCGGGCTCGAGGGTCTGGCCCTTGATGCTTTTCTCGAAGTCCTCCCAGATGTCCTTCGGCGCGGCCTCGGGCTCCTCCCGCCCGCGCTTGCGGGCCCCGTTGTCCCGGAACTCGCCCGCGGAGGACTTGAGATTCTCGATCTCACCGCGGAGCTGCTCGAGCTCCTGCAGGCGACGGGCGTGCAAGTTGGATGCGCAGCACACGACCTGTAAACAAGCATTAAACGTTGTATTTTAGATTCGAGTGTGAACCTGGTTGCACCTGCCACACGCCGCTGTCCTCCGCGGTGTTCTCGACGAGGCGGGTCATGCCCGTCTGAAACTCCTGGCGCACCTTCTCGTCCTGCACGCTGTCGAGCAGCCACTGCTTGATCACGGTGTCGAAGGCCTGCTGCATCTCCGCGCGCTTCCCCTCGGTCAACCGTCCCATCTTGGCATTCGTCTCCTCGAGGCGCCGGTGCTCCTCCTCGACGCGGATCTTGGCGGCCTCCAGCTCCTTGACCAGGCGCTCCCGGTCCCCCTCGAGCATCCTTACTTGCGAGAGCAGCGCGGTCAGATCGGGCGTGGCGTTGGCGACGGCGGTCATTCGGAACGCGCGGGCGGCGCGGGTTTAAATACATTGCCGGCGCGCCGGCGCGCTCGTTACGCCGCGTTAATTACAGTAAGCCCAGCACGACGCTGGTGATCTTCCGGCCCGGCGAGAAGTACCCCGCGCGCCCGACGAACCCGATTCTCCTGGGCTCCGGGGTGAAAATCGTGTCGCCCAAACGCAGGTCCGAGAGGACGCGCGGGTCGCCCCCGCGGCGCAGGCGGGCGCGGTAGACCGTGCACCCCTGCATGTCCTGCTCGAGTGGAAATAGATGGATCTGAGCGACCGGCTTCGCGGGCTTCTCCTGTTTCTCCCGCTTCTCCCGCTGCACCGGTTTCGCCTGTTGCTCCGGTCGTTCCTGTGGCATAAGACGCGCCACGACCCCCGGGATGACCCGCGGCGCCGGCGCGGGCTGGCGGACGCGCTTGCGGGCCGGCTTTGGTATTGCGGGAGCCTCTGGTAATTCCTGCGCCTCGGGAATCGCGGGCAGCGCCGGCGCGGGCTGGATAATCGGGGCGGGCTGGACAGTCCAAGGCGCAGGCTGGACAACCGGCGCCG
>Ga0209083_1001583_pt1 | contig 25336 bp, 20 predicted proteins | sample AM7aDNAmetaG_FD_184132 | JGI IMG/M metagenome (GOLD analysis project Ga0209083, IMG submission 184132) | Freshwater microbial communities from Finland to study Microbial Dark Matter (Phase II) - AM7a DNA metaG (SPAdes) (version 3) | ecosystem: Environmental > Aquatic > Freshwater > Lake ...
CAGGCGACGAGGATGTCCGCGCCTTTCATCGGCTGGCCGGTCGGCGCCGCGGCGGCAGACGGCTGCGCGGTGCGTTTTTTCTTCGCTTCGGTTTTTGGGCTCATATCAAGTTCTCTCGACAACGAACGACGCCGGCATTACAGGCCCGGCGTCAGGCGGGTATTAGTAGCCCGATGACGCCGCTAAATCAACGGTGAAATCGGGCCGGCCACTTGCGGTCTGGCCGGTCGTCGTTTATCGTCACCCCATGATTACCCGGCTGCTTCATACCCGCTATCGCGTGAACGATCTGGAGAAGACGGTCAGGTTTTACCGGGACGTGTTGGGCCTTCAGGAGGTGCGGCGCAGCCAAAGCGGCCGGGGATCGGAGCTGGTTTTTCTGAAGGCACCCGGCAGCGAGGAATTGATCGAGATTTGTCACTTTCCGGCCGGCGGCCCGGTATTGGTGCAGCCGGACCTGACGCATTTGGCATTCGAGGTGGAAGATTGGGGGAAATTCGAAGCCCATCTGAAAAAACTCGGTGTGCCGGTCTCGGACGGACCGTATCAGCAGAAGGACGGCAGCGTCATTGCATTCATTGATGCTCCAGAGGGTTACGAAGTCGAGTTGATTCAGCCTGAATGCCGAAAGTGACCGTAGCGCGGGCGTTTTGCGCGCCCAATTTCGGTCTTCGGGTTCAACAAACGATGAAAAATCGAGGCCAATTGCGATCAAGTGTGACAGCAAAATTTGACAAATCGCCAATTGTGGTGAAGTGTCCGACACCATGAACAATCGTACGGTAATAACTCGGAGTGAACGCAGGGAAATGAATTGTTTCTGCAAACGTTGCGGTGTCCGGCTGATTGAGGCCAACCGCGCGCTGCGGGTCAGCGATTGCTGCCAGGTCTGTTCCACCGTACCGGGGCGGAACGCTGCCCGGAAATCCCAAAACCGCATCCGCGTGCCGGTGGCCGGTTTCCTGCCCACGAATTTCTGGAAGTGACGCTCGCCGGGGCGGGGGCGGGCGGCTTTCAATCTGCTTGCCCGTGTACCCAGTGTGTCGGTAGAGTGCGGGCCAATCTTATGCAGCGCCCGATCATCATCGCGCCCTCCATCCTTGCCGCCGATTTTGGCCGGCTGGCCGAAGAAGTCCGCCGCGCCGAGACCGCAGGCGCGGACTGGATTCACGTGGACGTCATGGACGGCCACTTCGTGCCGAACCTTACCGTTGGGCCGGACGTCGTCCGGGGACTGCGCCGGGCCACCAAGCTGCCGCTCGACGTGCATCTGATGGTGGATCGGCCGGATAAGTTTGTGCCGCAGTTCATTGACGCGGGCGCGGACTGGGTGAGCATCCACATCGAAAGCCCGTGCAACGTCGCCACCACGCTGGAGATAATTCGCGCCGCCGGCAAAAAGCCGGGCATCGTCCTGAATCCCGGCACACCCATCAAAGCCATCCAGCCGCACCTCGACCGCGTGAAGCTTGTGCTGGTGATGACGGTGAATCCCGGCTTTGGCGGACAGCCGTTCATCGAGTCCTGCGTGGAAAAGATCGCTCAACTGGCCGCGCTGCGCGAGGCGAGGAAACTCGACTTTGAGATCGAGGTGGACGGCGGCATTGGCGAGAAGACCGTCGGCGCTTGCGCCACCGCCGGCGCGAATGTGATGGTCGCGGGCGTGGCCCTCTTCCGCGCGCCGGACATGGCGCAGGCCATCGCCGCCATGCGCGCGGCGTGTCAGTAGGAAACTTCCGCCGCCTGGACTGACCGCCTTAGTGCCCTCCTCGGCGTGGACGTGCCCATTTTCATCCACAGCACCGGCGACCAGCTCATGCCCGATCTCTGTGTCCGCGCCGCCGTGACGTGGAGATTCTAATCCGCCCCTCCCGGGTCGCTGTGTCGGATGGGGAAGCCACGGATGAACCCAGCGCGGCGGAGCCGCAATCCAATAAGGTGGGGCGAGACTCCGTCGAGCCTCCGTTTCCCCTCGTAAGACGGCTCGACGGAGTCTCGCCCCACCGTGTGGAAAACCGTAGCAACGGTCTATGACCGCCACCTCAGAAATCGTGCATTTGCAATGTTCAACGGATTTCATCGGGTCGGATTTGGCTGGCTTCAGTCGGATCAGGTCGGATTGGGTCGGATAGCCGTGCAGTTCCGAATACTGGCTTCGTCGCCTTGGTCTTCCGAATGTAGCCGACGACGTAAGGAGAACTCCACCAACTCGGCGTTGGCGCGTCCGCGCCATGAACTTGGTTGTCCCATACGCTAAACATGAAGCCGAAGGCTTTGGACTGCTGCGAGCATTGCAGCTTTCGCTGTCAGCCCGCCAGCGGCGAAAGCTGTAGTTCCTACAGCAGTCCAGAGCCTTCGGCTTCATTTGAAGTGCCAGAGACAATGCCGGTTGGTGTCTTCCACTACAGCGTAGGACAGGAACTTCTCTTGACGCCGCTCTGGCTGGCAGGTTCATGGATAGGCGGAGTCGCTCACGTTCCAAGAACCGTGGCTCGCCAGGGACGGCTCGCCCTACCCGTCGCCCGAGCTTTCGATGGCTGTCACACAAATCCAACAGGCGGGGCGGTGGCGGGTTGAAAAGGCAATTGGGAATGCGCGACCCTTCGGCATTGCAATCCAGTTGAAACGCAGTGCGTATTTCGGTGATTGTTACCACCGGTTTCGGTTTTAAGTTACCAGAGGTCGGAGCGTAGCGACGCTGGCCGGTATGTTCATATGAAAGTGGTAACTTTCTGTCAAGGTTGTCAGTGAGTGGCTGGTCGGAGTCCCGCGCCAGCGGGACGACGAGTCCGTACTTCATGTCCCCTTACATCGTATAGATCCAAGCCGCCCGCGAAGGCGGGCGGAACCGGGTTGTTGGGGTCTCAGGGACGAGCAGGGCGTTTGCGTAGGGAGTCTCCTTTGAGTTCGAGGCGGTGAGCGTTGTGGATGAGACGGTCGAGCAAGGCGTCGGCGACCGTGGGGTCCGGGACCACTTCATGCCAGGCGTTGACCGGGAACTGGCTGGTGATGACGGTGGAACCGTGGCCGTGACGGTCATCGAGGATCTCCAGGAACTGCCGACATTGGCATTCATCGGCTTTGACCAAGCCCCAGTCATCGACAACCAGCACTTGGACTTTGGCGATCTTTTTGAGCAGCGGGGTCAGGCTGCCGTCGGCGGAGGCGTTGCTGAGCGCGCGAAACAATTTGGGCGCGTAGAAGTAGATCGCCCGGTGTCCTTCGCGGCAGGCTTTGTGGGCCAGGGCACAGGCGACGAAGGTTTTGCCGCAGCCGGTCGGGCCGGTGATGATGATGTTCTGGTGATGTTGGACCCAGTCGCACGGGCTGAGTTGGTCGATCAAGGAGCGTTTCAGGCCACGGGCCGGACTGAAGTCGAGGTCCTCGATGCAGGCGGGTTGTTTCAATCGGGCGTGAGTCAGCCGGGTCGCCAACGCTCGGTTCTCCCGCCAAAGCCATTGGCGTTCGACCAGCAGGCCGAAGCGTTCGTCAAAGGACAGCTCAGCGCCGCGCGGTTGGGCGCGTTGTTCATCGTAGGCTTCGGCCATGCCGTTGAGCTTCATGGCGTAGAGTTTGGTCTGGGTCGGTTCGTGCAACATGGAGATCTCCTGTGGGTTGGGGTTTGGGTTACTGGTAGTAGTGGCCGCCACGCAGGTTGTTGTGCGTGACGAGTGCAACGGTGGGAATCGTCGGTAAAGGCACCGGTTGTGTCTCCAGCTTGGCCTCGAGAATGGATTTGATGCTGCGATAGCAGCAGACATCCAACCGCAAGGCGCGATGGCACGCCTGTTCCAGTCGCCCCTGGCCATGATGGCGGCCCAAACGCATCAGTCCGAGGCAGGAACGATAGCCCTGCTCGGGATGTGGCTTGTGTTCGAGGATGTAGGTCACGGCGGCAGCACACTGTGGACCGACTTGTTTCTGAGCCCAGCCAATCAGCCGGGCGGGCGTCCATTCGAGGTGGCGTTGGTGGGCTTTGGGACGATGCGCGGGATCGGTGGTGAAGCCGCCACGTTGGTGACTGCGTGGATGCAAGGCGATGCGCTGGCCTCGATGGAAGATCTCGACCGTGTGTGCGCTCAAGCGAACTTCGACGGCTTGGTTGGTGAAACGATAAGGAACGCTGTAGTGATGCCAGTCGACTTGAACATGGTAGTCGATGTTGGCTTTGGCTTTGCGCCACAACGCCAGTTCGTAACGGGTGGCTGGCAACGGCTGTAGTACCGGTTGATCGAGTTCGGCAAACAACTCGGCGCGGGAACCGGGCAACTTCTGGAACGGTCGTTCGTTGAGCGCCTGAAGTTCCCGCCGGATGGCCGCGTTGAGTTCAGCCAGGCTGAAGAATCGCTGATCTCGTAGCGCCGCAATGATGCGGCGTTCGGCGTGGAGCACGGCGGCCTCCACCTTGGCCTTGTCCTGAGGTTTGCGGGCCCGCGCCGGTATCACGACCGTCCCGTAATGGGCGGCCAGTTCCTGATAGCTGGTGTTGAGCTCCGGCTCGTAGCGGCAAGCGTGGTTGACCGCCGTCTTCGGATTGTCGGGCACCGTCAGGCGAGTCACCCCGCCAAAGAACTCCCACGCGTGAACATGGGCTTCAATCCAGGCCGGTAACTGAAGGTTCTCGAACGCTTCCGCATAGGTGTAGTTGCTGGCTCCCAGCACCGCCACAAACAGATACGCCGGGCGGGATTGACCGGTCTGCGGGTCCCACAACGGGATCGTTAGTCCGGCCCAGTCCACAAACATCCGCTCGCCCGCCGGATGAAGTTGACGCAGGACCGGATCAATCTGGCTGCAGAAACGCCGGTAGTATTCGCAGAACTGCGTGTAGGCATAGCCCTCGGGATGATCGCGGCGGTATTCCTCCCACAGCAGTTGGAGCGTGACGCCCTTGCGCCGCAGTTCACGATGCACCTCGGCCATCGGCGGCAGATAGCGTTTGGGTTCGCTGGGCGGGCTCTCCGTGGCCAGCAGCAACTGCCGCAACTGGTCTTCGTCGAGATGATCGGGAAGCGGCCAGCCAAGCCCAGCCTTGCGGGCGCACCGCAGGTAGTTGCCGACACAGACGTGGCTGACGTGCAAACTGGAGCCAATCTGACGGTTGGTCAGCCCCAGTTCGTGTTTGAGTCTCAGGATCTCTTTGGTTTTGTGCATGGATAACGGCTTTCGGGCCATGATGGCGTTCCTTTCAATGGTTGAAAGGCGCCAGCCTAGCCGCCGCATCCAGCATCGCCACACCCCGTTTCGGTGTTATGTTTCCACCCGTTTCGCTCCATCGTTTCCACCCGTTTCGGACTCACCCGAAAAAGTGGTAACTTTCAGACCGAAATCGCTGGAAACTTTGCTCCGAAATCACTGGTAACTTATTCCCGAAACGCCTGGTAACGTTCCCCCGAAATACGCAACAGGCTGGCGGGGCTGAATCATTTGGGTTCGTTTCGTAAAAACACCCTTTTGATTTGCCCACCCCCGGACATCGAAAGATCGGTTTTCCTAGGGAAAACGATGTTTTCAGTTTTAACCGGGGCCATCATATGGGTTCGTTTTGAAAAACGAATGCATATGATTGAGGGGGAGAGTGGAAAACCGTAGCAACGGTCTACGACTGCGGCCTCAGAAATCGTGCATTTGCAATGTTCAACGGGTTTCATCGGGTCGGCTTCAGTCGGATCGAGTCGGATCAGGTCGGATTGGGCCGGATAGCCGTGCAGTTCCAAATACTGGCTTCGTCGCCTTGGGCTTCCGAATGTAGCCGACGACGTAAGGAGAACTCCACCAACGCGGCACTGCCGAAGGTGGATCGCGTTCTCCGAACGCGATGGCCGCAGACAAGCGAAAGAAGCCGCGTCTGGAACGTGAAAGGCTCGAACCAGACACTGTGTGTCTTCGCTTCTCAACCGCAATCGCGTTCGGAGAACGCGATCCACCTCGCGGCTTGTCTGCATTGAGAGGTTCATGGAAAGGCGGAGCAATTGCATGGCCCTTGTGCCGCGCATGGAATGCTTTGACCTTGCCATGCTCACTGCAATCACATTTCCCATGGCTACGCCTCCTCCTGCGGTCGGATTGGGCCGGATCGAGTCGGTTTGAGTCGGTTTGGGGCCATGCGGTTGTAAAAAATAATAGTCGAAATCACTTTGACCAGCTTTGACTGACTTTGACTGGCTTTGACCGGGCTTTGACCGGATCAGACCGAAACAAAGGGATTGCCTCAAAACGCGTCCCGCCACCGTCCGATTCGTCGGGCAGGGCCGGGGCCAGGGGGAGGTCGGGTCGCCATATCCCAAAGCCATCCACGGATTACACGGATTGCACGGAAAGGGCCAGGACGGCGTCGGCCCGCCCCGCTCCGAACCGATCCATGGATTGCACGAACCGGTTTCCAGTGTGCGGCGGCCTGTCCCTGGCGCGACTGCCTCTGCTCGCATGACGGCGGTCTTCATTACGGGTTGAAAGGTATAGAGAAGTGGCTATTGTGTCAAGAGAAATTCACTACTATTTGCGAGAGGGGTGGTTGTGCGGATGGAACGCTCCACGGGCTTGGGCGGGATGGGGAAGCCACGGATGAACACCGATTCACACGGATAAGAATTGGTCCCTATCGGTGTCCATCCGTGTTCATCTGTGGCTCGTGCCTCCCAAAACTTTGGAGCCGGGGAAAAACCGATGTCACGAGGACACACTCCTATCCGCAGGGTTTGAACACGAAACGCGTTACGGAGTGACGCGGCTGCTACGCGGCCTCGCCGGAGACTTTTTTGCGGAGGATGGCGGAGCGTTTGCCTTCGACGACGGCGCGGTTGATGGTGACGCTGGCGACATCATCGCGGTCGGGCAGCTCATACATGATGTGGAGCATGAGCTTCTCCAGCAGGCTGCGGAGGGCGCGCGCGCCGGTGCCCTTGTTGAGAGCGGAGCGGGCGAGGGCGCGCAGGGCATCGTTGGTGAACTTCAGCTCGGCGCCTTCCATGTCGAAGAGCTTGGCGAACTGCTTGGTCATCGCGTTGCGCGGCTCGGTGAGGATGGCCACGAGGTCGTCCTCGGTGAGCGGCGCGAGCGTGCTGATGACGGGCAGGCGGCCGATGAACTCCGGGATGAGGCCGAAGCTGAGCAAATCCTCCGGTTCGACGTGGGAGAGGAGGTCGGTGATTTCCTTGGAATCGTGGGTGGCGTGTTGCGTGCCGAAGCCCATGATGCGGCTGCCGAGCCGGCGCTGGATGATCTTGTCGAGGCCGACGAATGCGCCGCCGCAGATGAAAAGGATGTGCTGCGTGTTGACGCGGATGTATTCCTGGTGCGGATGCTTGCGTCCGCCCTGCGGCGGGACGTTGCAAATCGTGCCTTCGAGGATTTTCAACAGCGCCTGCTGGACGCCTTCGCCGCTGACGTCGCGGGTGATGGAGACGTTCTCGGTCTTGCGGGCGATCTTGTCTATCTCGTCAATGTAAACAATGCCGACCTCGGCGCGCTTCACGTCGTAGTCGCTGTTTTGAAGCAGGCGCAGGATGATGTTCTCCACGTCCTCGCCGACGTAGCCGGCCTCGGTGAGCGTGGTGGCGTCGGCGATGGCGAAGGGCACTTCCAGCAGCCGCGCGAGCGTGCGGGCCAGCAACGTCTTGCCGCTGCCGGTCGGGCCGATGAGGAGGATGTTGCTCTTCTCGATCTCGACGTCGTGGTGGTTGTTGCGATGGCCGGCGTGTTTCTCCTCGGCCGGGGCGTCGGCGTCGGGCTTGTGTTTCTGCTGGATGCGCTTGTAGTGATTGCGGACGGCGACGGCGAGGGATTTCTTGGTTTCATCCTGGCCGATGACGAACTGGTCGAGTTGGTGCTTGATCTCGGCCGGTTTCGGCAGTTTGAACTGACGCAGTGGCGCGTCGGCGGTCTTGATCTCCGCGCCCAGTTCCTTGTCGAGGATGGTCTTGCAGACAAGGATGCACTGGTCGCAGATGAAGACACCGGGGCCGGCGATGAGTTTTTTGACCTCACCGTGGCCCTTGCCGCAGAAGCTGCACATCGTCAGGTTGGCAGAAGACTTGGCCATGGAGCAATCTACAACGTTTACTTCTTTTCCGCTTCGTCCGGCACGATTTCGCGGCGGGACTTTACCACCTCGTCCACGAGGCCGTAGGCTTTCGCCTCCTCGGCGCTCATGAAGAAATCCCGATCGCTGTCCTTGGCGACATCTTCGACGGACTTGCCGGTGTGGTGAGCGAGGATTTCGTTGAGCCGGTCCTTGGTCTTGAGGATTTCCTTTGCGTGGATGCTGATGTCGGTGGCCGTGCCCTCCATGCCGCCCCAGGGCTGATGGATCATGATGCGGGCGTTGGGCAGCGAGAACCGGTGGCCTTTCGTGCCGGCTGCGAGCAACACCGCGCCCATGCTGGCGGCCTGGCCGATGCAGTAGGTGTTCACCGGCGTGGTCATGTACTGCATGGTGTCGTAAATCGCCAGACCCGCGGTAACGCTGCCGCCGGGGGAGTTGATATAGACGTGCAGCGGCTTCTTTGGGTCCTCCATTTGGAGGAACAGAAGCTGGGCGATGATGATGTTGGCGACGTGGTCGTCCACGGCCGTGCCGATGAAGACGATGCGATCCTTCATCAGCCGCGAATAAATGTCGTAGGCGCGCTCGCCGCGGCCGGTCTGCTCGACCACCATCGGGATAAGAATCTGGTTGGATTCGTTCATGTTGGTGCCCTATTGCTGGGTGACACTAGCATTGGTGAGGAGGAATTCAAGGGTCTTGCCGATGAGGATTTCCTCCTCGATCTCGTGAATGCCGCCGCGTTCTTCGAGTTGTTTGCGGAGCTTGGGGTAGGGGATGTTGTGGCGATGGCTGAGGAAGGCGACGCGCTGGTCCAACTCGGGCTGCGTCACGGCGATCTTCTCCTGACCGGCGATTCTGCCGAGGATGAACGACGCCTTGAGCCGGTCGTTGGCGCTCTTGCTGGCGAACTGGAAGATTTCGTCCTTCTTTTCCACCAGCGTCTCGCGCGTGACACCGCGGGCGGTGTTTTCCTGGACCATGTTCTGGATGGCGCTGCGCGTCTCGGCGGCGAGCATCGCGGGCGGCAAATCCACCGTGGTGCGGGAGAGCAGGAATTCGACGATCTGGTTCTTCTCGTCGTTGGCGGCGGAACGCTCGCGCTCGCGGGCGATGTCGATCTTCACAGCCTCCTTGAGCTTCTCCAGCGTCAGGCCCTCGCCGAACGACGCGGCAAAGGCGTCGTCAATGGGCGGCATCTTCTTTGCCTTGATGCCGACCACGTCCACGAAATACGTCGCCTTCTTGCCGGCCAGCGGCTGCACCTGAAAGTCGGCCGGAAAATCCACCTGCACCTGCCGCTTGTCGCCGACGGCTGCGCCGACGAGTTGCTCGCAGAAACCGGGCACGAACGACTGCGCGCTCATCAACAGCAGCAGGTTCTGCCGCTCCGCCACCGCCTTCGCCTCGGGCGCGATCTCCGCCAGGGGCTTGCCCTCGCTGACGGCGGTGAAATTGACGACGGCGAAATCCTCCATCGCCACCGGTCGGCCGGTGACATCGGTGAGTTCGGCGCGTTGCTCGGCCAGCGTCTCCAACGCCTTGGTCACGTCCTCGTCCGTGACCTCCACCTTCTGCCGCTTCACGGCGATGCCCTTGTAGTCCGGCAGCGCGAACTCCGGCTCGGTCTCCAACTCGGCGGTGAAGGCGAGCGGTTTGCCGCGGCCGAACTGCACGTCCTTGATGTCGGGATAGCCGACGGGCCGCAGCGATTGGTTGTCGAGCGCCTGGCGGTAGGCCTTCGGGATGAGCGCGCGTTGCACTTCCTGCTCGATATCGCCCGCGAAGCGCTTCTCCACGATGGCGCGCGGCGCCTTGCCGGGGCGGAACCCCGGCAGCCGCGCATAACGCGTGTAATCGCTCGCGACGCGCTCAAACTCCGCGTCCACACTGGCCGTGGGCAGCTCAATCTTCAACAACCGCCGGCAGGGGCCTAGATTTTCAATGGTCACCTGCACCGGCAGGGCTGACTCGCCTGTTTCTGACATAAATATCCTTTCAACGTTTTCTGAATCAAACCGACGACTCTAGAGGCGACTTGCCACCCGGTCAAGCACGGGCACATTGTGTTTGCATGTCCTTGTTACATAACTCGTAGCACAGTCCTGGCCCCGAAGATCTTTGGGGCTGACCGCGCAACCGGTTCTATCAGAAACCGTCGGCCATCGAAGACCTGTGCTGGAGCAAAATAGCAGGCAAGTGACAGTTTTTTTGTCTTCGGTCATTCCGTCACATTTTAAGTGTGCTATTTTGGCCCGGTTTGACGGTTTGAACCAAGTGTTTCAAGCCAAAGTGAGGCTTAATCAGCGGGACAGGCTGGGAGCGAGTTGAAACGAGCGTTCGGGCGAACGCCTATCCCGATTTCCTGTGGAGGCAAGACCTGTGTCAGGCTTCAACGCTGGGGCTCAGTGCCTGAACACCAGCCCGGCACCGGGGCGGGGCGGATGGAGTGGCTGACCGGCCAGGAGGCGCGCTCCGGACTCTGATACAGCCCGATCTTCTCCAGCGGGAGTCGCTGGAAGCCCAGCTTCCATGCCGGCGAATCATCTTTGAGTTGGAAGTTGGCGTGCTCGGCGTCAACAAAATGCGGGTCCTGGTTGATCAGATTGTCCTGAAACTTCACCAGCGGTTCAGCCTCCTTCACAAGGCTGGCCCATACGCCGCCGACACAGATGTTGCGGGCAATGACGTTGCCCTTGGGCAACAACGGATCATCGTCAAGAATGTTGACCAGCTTGGGATAGCGACCGGCCCACAAAGGTTCCTTGTAAGGCATCAGGTCCAGCTTCGCTTTCAACCGGTCGAACCACTCGGCGTGACGGGTGGACACATCTACTGCGGGATGGCAGTCAACAAAGATGTTGTTGGCGAACGTACAGTCCCGTCCACAAGTGGACACGGCTGGTTTTTCCGCGTTGCAAGCATTTGTTACCTTGTAGAAAAGGTTGCCGCTGACTTCGATGCCGCTGAGTTCGTCGTCGAGATAAACGCCGAGGCAGCCCTTTCCCTCGAAACCCGCCAAATGATGGATGTAGTTGTAGCGGACCGCCGTGCCGCGCTGCGTCCAATCCTCGCCCGCGTAGATCGCACCGCCGTCGTTCGCCTCGTAGCAGACGCTGTGGATCTCATTGAACTCGATCAGGTGATCGTTGCCGGTCCAATAGATCGCCTGGTGCGGCGCATTGTCGATTAGGTTGTGACTGGCGACATTGCCGACACCGTTCATTTTGATGGCGGGTGTCACCATGTGTTTCCAGCAGCCGTAATGATGGAAGTGATTGTTATCCACGACGATCCTGCCCGGGATGAGGGTCTTGCGGTCTCCAGCGGTTAGATGGACGCCGCCGTGGCCCATCTCATACATGTCGCAGCCGGCGACCCGGCAATTCTGGCCCCGCAAGTCGATGGCCCACAGGCCCATGTTGTGGATCGTACAGCCGAGGATTTGGATATCGTCGGCGTTCTTGGCGCTGATCGCCGTGCCCTGACACGTCTCAAACGACAAATCACGGAAAGTCACATGCGTGGCGTCGAGCATGAAAACCAGCCCCCAAGCCACCGACACGACGGCCCTAGCCTCATTGAGTGGCGCGGGCGGCCAGAAGTAGAGGATGTTCGTCGCCCGGTCGTGATACCACTCGCCCGGCGTATCGAGTTCCGGCAGGAGATTGTACGCATAATACCATTGTCCCTGCTTGAACCGGCGCGAATAGCACGGCGCGGCGAGGGTGATGACATGGCGTGCCGTGTCAATGGACTCCACCTTCTCGCGCGACTCATCCCATTCAAAATACCAGAAGCCGTGGAGCCAGATGTCCTTTTCGCCGGTCCAGCGGTTGGGACGATCGCCTTCGTAGAGGAAACGTCCGGCTTGCGTGGTGCGCGGTTTGCCAGGTTTGGATTGGGTTGTATCACCCGCCGGTTCATCCACATCCTGGACGCGGGTGAACGCGTCCGCGTTGGGCCAGCGCGCCAGGGTCATGCGCTGGTCGTTGAAGAACAACTCCAGCCGGCAGTCGTTCGGCGCGCCCACGGCCTGGCCGATTTTCTTGACACCCAGTTCTTTCAGATCGGCCTGGAGCACGTGGCCGCGGGCTGATGCGTCGATTCGCTGGAGCGCCGCCGGATCGGTGACCGGCTTGAAATCCGTCACCTGCACGCCTCCCGTAATCCGGACCTTTTCGCCGGCTCTCGCGCGCCAGACGATCGGCGAGGCTGCGGCGCCTGAATCTTCAGCCGACAACGAGAGGGGTGAGGTCAATCGGTGTTCGCCGCCACGAATTTCCACGACGATGCCGTCGTCGGGCAAACCGCTCTTCTTCTTGATCCGGCGAATCTCTTCGCGGGCGCGGGTGAAGGTGGCAAAGGAGCCGTCGTTTTTTGCTGTGTTGGGCTCGGGTAGTGTGCCCGACCAGGCGTCGTTGCCATTCGTGGACACATAGAGCGTGGTGGCCGCCAGACAAGCGGCAGATCCAACGGCGAGGGAGAAAACAACAACGGTGGCGATGAACAGGATTCGCAAGGACAGTGACATTGCATTTTTGGGATGCTTTGTCCGCAAAAACGTTTGTTGGATCATGGTTGCTTGTTTTCTCCTTGGTTTTGGAATTGTGCAGCACTGATGTGTTCAACACCGGCACTTCAGGAAAGTTTTCCCCGCCGCTTTTTCGGGATCGCGTGGGCCATGTAGTGGTTAGTCGCGGTCTTGAATCAGTCGGCGGATGTCAATCAAGTGCAACTGCCGGCCTTGACCGGTGTGGGGCGAGTCAATCACCACGCTGCGACCGTCGGGACTGAAGCGGGGATGGGTGTCGCAACGCCACTCGCCGCCGTATCGGGGCGGCGAATAGAAATGGCCCAGCGGCACGCGCTGGTTGAGGGCGATGTTGTATAGGTAGACGTTCTGATAACGCTGCCGGTCGGGGTAGGTATCACACAAAATCCAGCGATTGCCGGGAAGATAGGTGCAATGACCGTCTTCGGGCAGCATCACGCCCTTGCCAATTTGTTCCACGGTGCCCCCCGTCTTGTCTTCAAACAGGTAGAAGCCATCGCCTTGCGGCTGCGAACTCCAAGCCAGGATGTGTTTCGGGTCGCGCCAGAAAAAGTGCGACGTATCGCCTGTGGGGTCGAGCATGCGCACGTCCGTGCCGTCCGCCGCCGCGGTGAGCATACGGGCGATCATCTTTTTGCCGTCCATCCAAAGATCGAAAAACTCGAACCGTGTGCCGTCCGGGTTGACCAGCAGGTGATTGAAGTAATGCTTCATGCCCGACAAGTCCCCGCGCGGATGCGGGATTCGGGCGACATCGGCCAGTCGGATGATCAATTCCTGTCGGCCGGTTGCCAGGTCAATCCGGTATATGCCCGAATCCCTGGGAGTCAACTCATCCCGATGTGAATCCGGGACGCCCGGGTAACCATAGCCGGGACGCATATCGTTGAGCCGTCCAAAATCAGGGGCCACAGCCCAGCGACCGGCAGGACTGACTGTGTAAACCGGGTGAGGGATGGTTCGCTTCGTCCGGGTTTTGACGTCCAGGATGTGGCACACGAAGTGGTCGCCATCGCGGTCGTTCCACAAAATTTCAGAGGCCGATCCCGGCAGCCACTGCAACATGCACCCCTGTTGCCAGCACCATGCTGTCGTCTGGTCCAACTCGATCCATCGGTCGCCATCCGCAAGGTCGATCATGCCCACCTTGACCACGTCGTCCGGTCGAGGCGATCGGTGCTCAAAATCAACCTCCATGCTCAACAAATAGCGCCCTGTGGGGTCGAACTGTAACTTGTCGTAGTAGCCAAACCAATGGAATCTAGGGCCGGACGTGACCTGCCGGATCGGCGGCAGCTTTTCTTCACTCGTACTGCCCATTGCAATCCGGGGCCGTCGGGCAGCGAAGATGACAACCGCCGCTCGCAACAGTTGGCGTCGGCTGAGCTTGTTAGATGGCGGATTCATGGTGGGAGCTTCCCAATAGCGTGTTCCTTGCTCTTCATCTCTATTTTCTGCCTGTGATGGACGTCATGCTCAACAGTCCAAAAGTATCATGGAGGGATAAAAGTGTGGAGGACCCGCGTGAGGATCCACAGTGGAGGAATCGTACAAACACCAAGCCGCCACCGCCGCGAGATTCGCGACGGTGGCGGGCATGGGTTGAGGTTGGTCGGACGGCTACTTGAGTTCTTCGTTCGTCTTGACGTTGACGATCTTGAACTGTTCGAGGTGGAAGGTCGGATCGGCCCGGAAGCTGAGCTTGCCGTAAAACTTCTTTTCCAGATCGATGAGCAGGTGCTCGTCCTGATTGCGCAGGCGCTGGAGCACATCGGTGTGGACATAGACGCACAACTGGAAGTCCGGCGGGTTCTCCGGGTCGAACCGCTCGGGGCTGTGGCGGCGCAGCACCTCGCTGATCTTGCGCTGGATTTCCACCGACATGGAGAGGGCGCTCTTGACCATGCCGCGGCCCTTGCAGTAGGGGCAATCCTCGAACGTGGCGGAGATGACGCTCTCGGTCTGGCGCTGGCGCGTCATTTCCAGCAAGCCGAGCTGGCTGATCGGCAGGATGTGGGTCTTGGCGCGGTCGCGGCGGACGCCATCGCGCATGCGCTGATAGACCTGGTGCTGGTGCTTGCGGTTCTTCATGTCAATGAAGTCCACCACGACGAGACCGCCGATGTTGCGCAGGCGCAACTGGCGGCAGGATTCCGCGGCGGCCTCCATGTTGGTCTGGAGGATGGTCTGCTCCTGGTCGCGGCCGGGCTTGTGACGGCCCGTGTTCACGTCAATGGAGATGAGCGCCTCGGTTTCATCAATGACGATGTAGCCGCCGCACTTGAGCCAGACCTGGCGGCGGAACGCCTGCTCGATTTGTTTTTCGACGCCGGTCTTCTCGAAGATCGGTTCCGGGTCGGTGTAGGCCTTGACCTTGTTGCGGGAGCGGCGGCTGATCTGGCCGATCATGTCGCGGATGCGATCGGCCTGCTTGTCGTTGTCCACGACGATGCGACTGATGTCCTCGGTGAGGAAATCGCGCACGGTGCGCTCGATCAAGTCGGGTTCCTGATAGACGCAGGAAGGGGCGGGCTTGGCCTTGATCTGTTCCTCCACCTGGCGCCACGCCGTCAGCAGCAGGTGCAGATCGCGGACGAAGTACCGTTGCTTCTGGGCTTCGCCGACGGTGCGGATGATGACGCCCATGCCCTCCGGGATGGAGAGCGAGCGAAGAATTTTCCGCAGGCGCTGCCGCTCACGGTCGTCCTCAATTTTGCGCGAGATGCCGCTTTGATCGCTAAATGGCATCAACACGAGGTAGCGACCGGGCAGGCTGATGCTGGTGGTCAGGCGCGGGCCTTTGGTGCCGATGGGCCCCTTGGTCACTTGAACGACAATTTCGCTGCCGGGAGGGTAGAGGTTCGGGATGTCGCGTTGCGTGATGCGCTGCCGGGGCGGCTCGCGGCGTTTGCCGCCGCGGTCCACGGCCTCGATGCTCGAATCGAGCGCTGCGGGCATGATGTCCCAGTAGTGGAGGAAGCCGTTCTTCTCGCCGCCGATGTCCACGAAGGCGGCCTTCAGGCCGTTCTCCAGGTTTTTAATCCGGCCCTTGTAGATCGAGCCGACGAATCGCTCCTCGGTGGTGCGCTCGACGGAGAGTTCCTCGAGCTGGTTGTTTTCCATCACCGCGACGCGGGTTTCCAGCGGCTCGGCGTTGATGATGATTTCCTTGTTGGAAGTCGGGCGGCGCCCGACAAGCCTGTCAATCATGTTGTTCGCAATGCGCTTGATGTGCGACACGCTGCGACTAAGGAAAGGCTCCTTGCGCGGCGGCGGCTGCTGTTGTTGCTGCCGCGGCTGCGCCTGCGGTTGGTGTTGTGGTCTTGGATCATTCATGATGCGGTTCTTTGTTGTTTCGGTTAATACATCGTTCGTCGCGCACGGACATTTTGCAGGATGCCAAGGGCAACCATGGTGCTCAGGACGAACGACCCCCCATAACTCAGCAATGGCAGCGGCACGCCGGTGATCGGCACCACGCCGATCGTCATGCCCATGTTCACAAATACGTGACACAGCAACATGACGGTGATCCCCGTCGCCAACAGGCGACCAAGGCGGTCGCGCGCCGACAGGGCTGTCCATAGCCCGTTCAGCAGCAGCACCGCGTAGGCGATCAACACCAGCACTCCGGCGGCAAAGCCGCCTTCCTCTGCTATCACCGAGAAAATAAAATCGTTGGGCGCCACCTGCCGCGGCAGGAAGCCGAGCACGTTTTGCGTGCCCTGGAGCCAGCCCTTGCCGACGACGCCGCCGGAACCGACGGCAATCTGCGACTGGCGCAGATTCCAGCCCCAGCCGTAAGGATCGCGCTCGGGATTTAGGAAAACGAGAATGCGCTCCCATTGATAGGGCTTCAGGATAAATTTCCGTTCGAGCGCGAACACTTGCCGCGTATAGGTCTCTTTGTTGGGCGCGGCCGCGTGCAACCGCTGGCTCGCCGCCTCGTAGCCGAGCAGATTCACATACAACACCGAGCCGAAGATGGCCGCGGCGATGAGCGCGGCGGTGAAGTAGCGCAGCGGAATCCCCGCGACAAACAGCATCGCCGCCGCCATTGGCAGCAGCACCAGCGCGGAGCCGAGGTCCGGTTGCAGCAGGATCAAGCCCATCGTGATGCCGAGCATCAACAGACAAAGGACGAGCGTCTTGAAACTGCGCACGTCGCGGTCGGGGTTGCTTAGAAAATACGCCAGCGCGAAGGCGAGGCCGATTTTGGCGAACTCGCTCGGCTGAATGCCGAAGCCCTTGATGCCGAGCCAGCGCCCGGCGCCGTAGCGTTCCGCGTGGCGGCCCAGCACGATCACCAACAAGAGGACGCAGATGCTGTAGAGCACCCAGGTCCATTTGCCGATCTGGCGGTAATCAATCGCCACCGCCGCTACGAAAGCCACCAGGCCGGCGCCGATCCAGATGGCTTGCAGCCAGTAAAACGGCGCGTTCGGCAGGTCTTCGCCGCGATACGTCGCGCTGTAAATGGCGAACACGCCGAAGACCGCCAGTCCGATCATCGCCGCAAGCGACACCCACGACAGGTGTTTGAATATGGCCCAAGGCGTTGTTTTCAGCGTCATAGCGGGCGCGTGCCTCCTATGGACGCCGTGAGTGGCTTGGGTTTGTGCGGGGCGGCGGCCGGCTTGTCGTTGACGCCGAAAAGGTGCGCGTAAATTTTCCCCGCCACCGGCGCGGCAGTCTGGCCGCCGCTGTCGCCGTCCTCCAGCATGATCGCCAGCGCGTATTTGGGATTCTGGTAGGGCGCGAAACTGACGAACCAGGCGCGGTGGCCGATGATGTTGGCATGCGTGTCCATCACCTGGGCGGTGCCCGTTTTGCCGGCGACCTCGATACCGGGGCAGCCCGCTTTCTTGCCGGTGCCGTCGGAGTCCTGAACGACACCGCGCATGGCTTGACGCACCAGTTCCATTAATTGCGGTCGCAAGGAAAGCCGGCCGACCTCGCGCGCAGGAAATTCATAAACCGCCGTGCTGCCGCCGTCCTTGCCGGGTTGCTGGATGCTCTTGACCAATCGCGGAGCGAACACCGTGCCTCCGTTGGCGATGGTCGCGACAACGCACGCCATTTGCAGCGGCGTGGTGTCAATCTCGCCCTGGCCGATGGCGACGTTGGCGGTTTCCGCAGGCCGGTAATGGTGGCGGGCAAGATCGGGAAGATGGCCTCGCGCTTCGTGCGGCAGCAGGATGCCGGTTTGCTCGCCCAAATGAAGCTGCTTCGCCATCGCGACGATCGATGCCATTCCGATGTCCATGCCGTGCTCATAAAAGAAAATGTTGCACGAGTGGACAATCGCGGCGCGCAGGTTCACCTGACCGTGCTGGCCGCCTTTGGCTTTGATCCAGCATTTTTTCATCTGGCCGCCGACTTCCACCTGGCCGGTGCAGAACGCGGACGAGGAGGGGGAGAGCTTGCCGCAATCCAGACCCGCCAGCGTGACGACGAGCTTGAAGGTGGAGCCGGGCGCGTATTGCTCGCTGACGGCGCGGTTGGCCAGCGGCTTGGAGGGATCCTTCAACAACGCCTCCATGTCCTGCGGGCGGATGTGCGGAATAAAGCGGTTCAAGTCAAAGGTGGGATTCGAGGCCAGCGCCAGCACGTCGCCATTGTTTGGATCCAGCACCACGGCGGCGCCGACGTGTTCGGCGAGCGCCTGCTCGGCGGCCTGCTGGCAGCGCGCGTCCAGCGAGAGCACCAGATCGTGGCCCGGTTCTGCCGGATGCCCTCCGAGGTCGCGCTCCTTGTAGCCGCGCGCGTTGATGAGAATGGTCCGCGATCCGGCGCGGCCGCGCAGTTCCTCGTCGAACTTTATCTCCAGTCCGCTGACGCCGCTCACCTCGGGTTGGGTGAACGTGGGGACGCCCTGCTCGGTGTCCAGGGTCGGTTTGCTGCAGCGGACGTAGCCGAGCACATGCGCCGCGAGCGAGCCGTAACGGTAACGGCGGATGGGGTTGACCTCGATGGCCACGCCGGCGGGCAACGGGAAGTGTTCGTTGGCGATGGCGACGGCCGTTTCACTCAGGTCGGCAAACAGCACGAGCGGCAGCGGGCGCAGGTCCGCGGCGTGCACGCGGATGGCGCGGTCATCCAACTGCGGGCGCGCCCCGACAAGCCGGCCGAAAGTGTCCGCTTTTTCGTGAACCAACTCGATCAGCAACTGGTCGCGACGACCGGGTTCGAGCCGTTTGCCGTGACGGCGGACCTCCTGGCGGATTTTCGTCCGCCACTCGTCGTAAAGTTCGTCGAGGTAGATCACCGCGTCGAAGCTCGGCCGGCTGTCGGCAAGACAGATGCCGTTGCGGTCGTAGATCAGCCCGCGCACGGCGGGAAGCTCGACGAGCCGCTGGCTCTGGCGTTCCTGGCTGGCGTCGAATTGCGCGCTCTGCACGACCTGGAGTTGGAAAAGCTGCGCGGCCAACAGGGACAGGCAGGCGACGATAACCAGACCGAGCAACATCAGCCGTCCTTCTTCCCGCCGGAAAATGTCGCGCCAGAGTTGCCGCATTTAGAAAACCTCCATTTCCTCATCGTCCGTCCCTTGGCGGGCCAGACGCGCGGCGTGGTTGAGTAACGAGAGAAGGAGGGGCGTTCCCACCGCTGCGAGCAATGCAATGAGCCCGATTTTTCCAACAATGCCGAACTGAAAGGGCAGGGGGGTGGCGGTGAACCGCAGCAGCATCCAGGTCCAGAGCGACGCGGCCAGCGAAGTCGCTCCACCGAGCGCGGCATGCAGCAGCATGTTATCCCGGTAAAGCACGCGCTGGAAATGATTGATCGCGGCGGCGGCGATGGCGAGAGGCGCGACACTCAGGCCGAGCGGCTGGAACGAAAGCGCGTCCAGGAGCAGGCCGCCGGCGACCGCCACGAAGATCGCGCGACGCCAGGATGCATAGAGCGCCGCGAAGACCACCACGGCCGGCATCAAGTCGAGCTTCACGCCGGCCAGGTTGATCACGGCGGCCAGCACGCACTGGAGCGCCATGGCCACCACCACCGACAGAAATAAAAAGGTTTTTGTCATTTCACCGGCAAATCACAAAGACTTCTTCGAGACGGTTCAAGTCCGCCGCGGGTTTGAGGCGCGCGCTTTTGTAAAGGCCGGATTCGTTGAGCACCGCCGGTTCCAGCGCACCGATGCGGATGCCCTTCGGATAGACGCCGCCCAAACCGCTGGTGATGACGGTCTGATTGGCCAGAACCTTGGCGTCGCGGCCGATAAAATCCATCCGGCACGCCGGGGTGCTGCCGACACCCTCGAAGATGCCTTCGACGATGCCGGGATCGCGCGTCTCCTGGATCAGCGCGGCGACTTTGCAGTTTGGGTCCACAATCAGCAGCACGCGGGAACCGGTCCGCGTGACGGAAACGGTTTTGCCAACCAAGCCGGCGGTGGTCACGACGGCACAATTTTCGCCGACGCCCTGGTCGGAGCCGACATCGAGGAGGACGGTCTTCCACCAGTTCGACGGGTCGCGGCCGGTGATATGCGCGGGCGTGAGGCGCGGGCCGGCCGCTTGCCGAAACCCGGCCATGTCGCGAAGCCGCCGATTCTCGTCTTCGAGTTCGGTGAGCCGCAGCCGGTCCTGCATCTGAAGCGCGAGCCGCTCGCGCAGTTCGTGGTTTTCCTGGAGGAGAGTGGTGCGCGATTGCACTTCCTGACGGGAGACGTTCCACCAATGGTGCACTGCCGCGCTCATCTCCAGCATCGGTGAGAAAAGCCCGGTGGCCAGTGACTTCACCTTCAGCGACACCCCCGCGGGCAGCGCAAAGTAAAGCACCAGGCTCAGAATAATCGTGCCAAGCAACGCCAAATAGCTTCGTCGTAACATGCCTTCTCAGGCGGGAACTGTCGCGTCCCTTCGGCGGGCGATTGCATACAACATCGGGCGGCACGGCCGGCGGGAAGGCCGGTCAGATACGGTTGGTGGCGGAGATTTTTTCGAGGAACTGAAGCTCGTTAAGCACACGGCCGGTTCCCTCAGCGACGGCGCTGAGCGGGTCGTCCGCAATATGAACGGGCAAGCCGGTTTCTTCGGCCAAGAGCCTGTCCACGCCGCGCAGCAACGCGCCGCCGCCCGCCAGCATGATGCCTCGGTCCACGAGGTCAGCCGCGAGTTCGGGCGGGCAGCGTTCCAACGCGATGCGCACGCTCTCGACAATCTGGGAAACCGGATCCAATAGTGCTTCGCGAATCTCCTGTGACGTAACGGTAAGTGTCTTGGGCAGTCCCGCGACCAAATCGCGCCCTTTGACCTCCAGCGTCATTTCCTGCTCCAGCGGAAAAGCCGACCCGATCCGGATCTTGATCTCCTCCGCCGTGCGTTCGCCTACCATCAAATTATAGGCACGCTTCATGTATTGGATGATCGCCTCATCCAGTTCATCGCCCGCCACCCGGATGCTGCGGCTGAACACTATGCCAGCCAGCGAGATCAGGGCGACTTCGGTCGTGCCTCCGCCTATATCCACGATCATGTTCCCTGCCGGTTCCTGCACCGGCATGCCGACGCCGATCGCCGCGGCCATCGGTTCTTCGATCAGATAGACCTTGCGGGCGCCGGCGTGAGTCGCCGAATCCTTGACCGCCCGTTTCTCCACCTCCGTGATGCCCGACGGCACCGCCACGATCACCCGCGGTGCCACCATGGAGCGCCGGTTGTGGACTTTGCGGATGAAGTAGCGCAGCATGCTTTCGGTGATCTCGAAGTCGGCAATTACGCCGTCTTTCATCGGACGGATGGCCACAATGCTGCCGGGGGTGCGGCCCACCATCCGCTTGGCTTCCTCGCCAACTGCGAGGACATTGTTGGTGCCCGCCTGGATCGCAACGACACTGGGTTCGCGCAAAACAATGCCGTGGTCTTTGACATAAACCACGGAGTTCGCGGTCCCCAAATCAATCCCGATGTCGTTCGAGAATAACCCTAAGAATTTGCTTAATATTAACATGCTTCGCCGCGGCCGGTGTTGACGACCATCTGATCATTTTGACCAACGCTTCTTGCCGGCCGCGATGCCGCACAGCACATTCCGGCCAACATACCGTCCTCTTTGTAGGGGCTGGCCCGCCACCCGTCAAGGAGATAACCGCCGCGAGCAGAATTCTTTCTGAGGCCGTTCGTGGCTCCCCGCTATTGTCTTGTCAGTGGGTGAAGCTGGACGTTCCAAGCTTCAACCCCCAAACTCCAAAGAAGCTCCAAACTCCAAACCCCAAGGGGCTGCCAAGGCTGGCGAGCTTGCGGGGGCTTGGAAAACCGAGCGGTGGCCGGGGGCGTTGCTCAACCACGAAAGCTCGGAGCTTGGAGTTTCCACACGTTGCCCTTCCGCTGGAAACAGCGAAGAACCCTGTTCGTCAAGGCGACGTGGGTGGCTGCGGGCTGCGGGAACGGCCCACGGCTTCGCCGCCGACGACCTTCACGTGGCCGTCCTCCGTGCGCTTGACGTCGGGAACAGAATTGAAATTGGTGAAGGTTTCGCGTTTCACGACGGTGGCTTTCGGCGAGATGACCGAGTAGTGATATTGCCGCGGCTGCGACTGGTGCAGCACGTGGAAGTTGCCGTCCTTGTCCGCGTCCACCTTCGGACTGCTGAACGTGACCCATTCGCCCAACGGGACAACGCCGTAGACGTGACCCGCCTGCGCGTCTTCAACGCGGGTGTAGAGCCAGACCTGCTGATCCATCAGCACTTCCAGAACCGAGTAGGTGCGCATGGTCTCCTTGCCCGTCTCGTCCTTCACACCCAGGGTCTTTGTCACCAGTTGCCGGCCGGAGACGACTTCGATGACTTTTTGGCCGGACGCAAACGTCCCGCTGTAGCCCGCCACCTTGACCAGCGCGCGGATGCGGTATTTGCCGGGCTCGCGAACTTTGTAATAGGCCACGAGGTCCGCCGCCCTGGCGGCGCTCTGTCCGCTGGCGAGCGTCGCCGCGCCAGCCAGAAAACCAGGGCCGACCGTCTCGATGTGCTCGGCGTTGGGGCGCATGATCTCGAACCGCAGCCACGGCGTGGCCTCTTCGTCCACCAACCGCAGTTCGCTTGCCGCGTAATTGTTTATCTCCACCGTGGCGATAATCGATTCGTAGAGCAGGAACCGTTCGCGGCCGAAATCCAGCCGGACAGAGACCTGCGCCCATGCCGGCGCAGCCAGGCAAAGCATAAGGGTCATCAGCAACAGTCGAATCATGGCCGCACGCTATCACGCGCCCGCTTGCATCGGCAAACGATTTCTCCTAACCTCGCCCCCCATGCCCACTGAACTCATCGTCGCCGTGGATGTGCCGGACCTCGCGCAAGCCAGCCGCGTGCTCGACCAGCTCGCCGACAGCGTGCGCTGGTTCAAGGTCGGCCTCCAGCTTTTCACCGCCGCCGGCCCCGCCGTCATCCGCGAGATTCGCGCCCGCGGCGGCAAGGTCTTCCTCGACCTGAAGTTCCACGACATCCCCAACACCGTCGCCGGCGCCGCCGAGTCCGCCGCCGCCCTTGGCGTCGAGATGTTCAACGTCCACGCCTCCGGCGGCGAGGCCATGATGCGAACGGCGGTCGCCGCCGCACAACGGAATATCCATTGGGGAGAGATTGTCATCCCGCCCGGCCACGTTGCCGGAGACCCTGGACAGAAACCGGCTGCAGGCGGGACAGCCGTCGCCACGCGCCCGATCGTCATTGCCGTCACCATTCTCACCAGCCAGCCCGCGACCGAGGCCGACGTGCTGAAACTCGCGCGCTCGGCCAAGCATAGCGGCCTCGACGGCGTCGTCTGCTCCGCCCGCGAAGCCGCCGCGCTCAAGCGCGAGCTGGGCGCGGATTTCAAGCTTGTTTGTCCCGGCATCCGTCCCGCGTGGAGCGAAAAGGGCGACCAGAGCCGCATCGTCACCCCGCGCGACGCGGTGAGGGCTGGCGCGGATTACATTGTCATTGGCCGGCCAATTCTTGACGCACCGAATCCGCCGGAAGCGGCGAAGCGCGTGTTGGAAGAGATGGCGGGTTGAGCGCTACGCCGTTGAGCCACCGCGGTTTTGCTCATGCCACGCGATGGTTTCGCAAAGGCCGGTTTCGAACGGCGTGCTGGCGCGGAAGCCGAACTCTTTCTGTGCTTTTTGTGTGTCGAGACAACGGCGGGGTTGCCCGTCGGGCTTGGTGGGGTCCCAGCGGATTTCGCCGGTGAAGCGTGTCAGCCGGGCGATCAGTTCGGTCAGGTTTTTGATGGAGATTTCACTGCCTGAACCAAGATTGACGGGGTCGGGGTTGTTGTAGTGCTCGGCAGCGAGCAGGATGCCTTCGGCGCAGTCGGCCACGTAGAGGAATTCGCGCGTGGCCTTGCCGGTGCCCCAACATTCGATGAACGCATCGTCGCGCGCGCGCGCCTCGACGCATTTTCGAATGATGGCGGGGATGACATGGGAGCTTTGCGGCTCGAAGTTGTCGCGAGGACCGTAAAGGTTGACAGGAAGCAGATAGATGGCATTGAGGCCGAATTCCTGCCGGTAGGCCTGGCACTGGACCAGCAACGCTTTCTTGGCGATGCCGTAGGGCGCGTTGGTTTCTTCGGGGTAGCCGTTCCATAACGCCTCCTCGCGGAACGGAACGGGCGTGAATTTCGGATAGGCGCAGATGGTGCCGGCGACGACGAGTTTGGGGAGTTGGAACTGGCGCGCCTGCTCGATGAGTTCGATGCCCATGATGGCGTTCTCGTAGAAGAAGCGGCCGGGATGGGCGCGGTTGGCGCCGATGCCGCCGACGGTGGCGGCGAGGTGGATGACGAGGGTGGGGCGGGTGTTGGCAAATAGCCGGGCGATGGCGCTGCGGTCGCGGAGGTCGCACTCTCTGCTGCGAGGCACGGTGATCTGCGTGCAGCCACGGGCGCGCAGACCGTCCACAACAAACGAGCCGAGGAAGCCTGCGCCGCCGGTGACAATGACGCGTTGGTCGTTCCAGAAGCCCATGGTTCAGTGCCGATCAGGGTTTACGGCGGCGACGCGGCCGGCGAGTTTATCTTCGAGCATCCTGATGTCGGCGTCCACCATCAGCCGCGCCAGTTTTTTGAACTTCGTCCGCGGCTCCCAGCCGAGGATGCGCTTCGCCTTGGAGGCGTCGCCAATGAGGATGTCCACCTCGGCGGGGCGGAGGTAGCGTTTGTCGAACTCCACGTATTGCCGCCAGTCCATGCCGGCGTGGCCGAAGGCTTCCTGGCAGAACTCGCGGATGGAGTGCGTCTCGCCCGTGGCGATGACGTAATCGTCGGGCTTGTCCTGTTGGAGCATCAACCACATGGCCTCGACGTATTCCTTGGCGTAACCCCAGTCGCGTTTGGCGTCGAGGTTGCCGAGGTAGAGCTTCTTCTGGAGGCCGGCCTTGATGTGGGCGACGGCACGCGTGATCTTGCGCGTGACGAACGTCTCGCCGCGCCGGGGCGACTCGTGGTTGAAAAGAATGCCGTTGCAGGCGAACAAGTCGTAGCTTTCGCGATAGTTCACCGTTGCCCAGTAGGCGAACACCTTCGAGACGCCGTAGGGACTGCGCGGGTGAAACGGCGTCGTCTCGCGCTGGGGAATTTCCGCCACCTTGCCGAACATCTCGCTGGAGGAGGCTTGGTAAAACCGCGGCCGCACACCGGCCTCGCGGATCGCCTCCAGGATGCGGATGGTGCCGACGGCGGTGGTGTCGGCGGTGTATTCGGGGATGTCGAAGCTGACGCGCACGTGGCTCTGCGCGCCAAGATGGTA
>Ga0209083_1001584_pt1 | contig 25323 bp, 19 predicted proteins | sample AM7aDNAmetaG_FD_184132 | JGI IMG/M metagenome (GOLD analysis project Ga0209083, IMG submission 184132) | Freshwater microbial communities from Finland to study Microbial Dark Matter (Phase II) - AM7a DNA metaG (SPAdes) (version 3) | ecosystem: Environmental > Aquatic > Freshwater > Lake ...
ACGTCCGCGATTCCTCAGCAAACCGCGGCGAGTCTGGAAACAGCCGCAGGCTGTGCGGATCTTCAAATGTTTCTTCAATCTCGCGCATGGTCGGTGCCTCTTTTCCATCCATCCCATCAAACGGTAAACCTGACCAATCAAATTCCATTTTATGTCTTCACAATGTAAATACAATTACCATACCTGTTTGTCAAGTGGTTTCGTAAAAAATGCACTACCTCACTGTGCTTGGATGGCATAATAAGATGTTCATTGTTGTTAGTTATTATAAACAGGCAGGTTCCACATATTTATAATATAACGATTTTGAAATGAATAGTCGGCTGTGTTAGCTGGCCTCAGGCTGCCTTTGCCCGGCACGGTAACAGTTCGATCTGGACCCTCGCCCCCAGTGCGGCAGCAATTCGGTCCAACATGCCTAGGGTGAAATTATAATCCATGCGCTCCAACCGGCTGACGTTGGATTGCCGTGTGCCAATGGCACGGGCCAATCCGGCTTGCGTCAGACCACGCTGTTGTCGCAGACGAACGATTTGCAAGATCAGGTCAATCCGCTTATTTTCGGCCGTGTAGGCCGCCCGAAATTCGGGATCGTGCAGCTTGCGTTCCAGATGCGCGTCCAAGTCTGTGTGGGCTTTATTCCGCAGGTCGCTCTTCGGAGCGCGGTTCGTTCTTTTCATAATAACTTCTCAATCGTTTTGCGCGGTCAATCTCCACTGCCGCCGTCTTGTTGGTTTTTTTGACGTAGCCATGCGTGATCACCAGCCGGTCGGGCTTGTGGTAAAAGAAAAACGACCGATGCTCGCCCGCCCGAATTGACAACCGCAGTTCAAAAATTCCGTCGCCCAAATGTTTCGCGTACGGCGGCTGACGAAGAAGGCTCTCCTCCGCCAAGCGGCGCGCCCACGCCAACACTTTTGCTTGGTCGGCCACCGGCAAATCTTCCAAACCTTCCAAGAACGGGCATCGCCCATTTTCCAACCGCACGCATGCCAACTTCAGCTTCATGATATATCATTTATGATATTTGTCAACCATCCGCTTACATCCGAGCATCCCAGGCGCGGGCCTTCGACAACCGGTAAGACTCGCCGACGTTCGCCTTGAATTACGCCAAGTTGTCCACTGCGAACGGCGCCGTATTGACCGTGCCACACGATATTGTCTGCGGTTTTAACCGGGGTGGATTTGAAATTCTTATCGAGATCTTCGATGCGTTGGCTCATGGTTTAATCATCTTACCAAATTAATGCTGCGTCTTTCGGGTCAATATGCTTGTGTGCGATGGTGTGCGTTTTCAGGGAAAATTCCGCAGTGCTCGGGCCTGCGGGTTTGGAATCCTTCGGCAAGGAGGCAGCCCAAAGTTTATCCACAACCCAAGCGTATTTGTGTTCAGGCGGTTGTTTGTGTTGCTGTTTGGCATGCAACACAGGCGCAAGGTCAGCCACACTGAATTTTTCTAACAACTCAAATTCGCTATTGAAGATCCAAATCTGTGGACGCACCTCCATGACGAATACCTTTTGTTCCTCACTCCAGACGGGCTGACTGCAATACCTGTCCCCCACCAAGTCCCTCAGCTTAATTATTCTCTCGTTTCCGTCAAACGTGAGAATGCCCAAGTGACCGAGGGCACACCAGAAAATAGCAGAGTCATTCTGAAGGCATTGGAGCGAGACCTTGTAGAAGTCAGCAAATCCCCTCGACTCAGGATTTCCAATGGTACGTGTTATAACCACATCGCTGTCCAAATCAAAGATTCGAAGGTTCTCGTGCCATCGGTTAATCACGCAAATTGCCTTCTTTCGTGACCACGACACTACAAAGCCCGCCGTATCATGTGTCCAAGGAAACCCTACGTCTACAGCATCACCAACAGGAAATGCCAATTGAGCACGGTACACTTCGTGGAGCACTTCTGGATTACTACCATCTGCCTTACTCCGACACAGATATGCTTGTGCCCATTGCCTGCGAACCACAGGATGCCAACCTGTCTGCGTCTTAAGTGGTCCGGGCGACCAAGTCGGTACATAACCTTGTTTTTCCTGAGTGACAATTTTCAGAAAACAGGCTGTTTGTCCATCCGGAGATACTGCCGGTCCAACATAACCGACATTAACCTGCCACCAAGGTATCTGGAGCGGAGGGAGACGAATGAAAACTCCGACAGCACAACTGGCCAATGCCAGCAACAAATACAGAAACTTCGGTCTCCTTTTATTGCATACTGCTAGAACGCAGAAAACCGCGAAACAAAACAGCATCACAACTGCCACAACAAACATGAGGAATGCGAGCAAGCCCATCTCTCTGTCAGCCAGCTAGCGCGCCAATGCCGCTAAACTACCCGCTTTCACCAGCTCGTCTTCCATCTCGATGATCTCTTTGATGTTCTGGAGGAACCACGGGTCGATCTTGGTGAGGTGATGAATTTCGTCGGCGGTGAAACCAGCCCGGAATGCATGGCGAATGTAGAAAACACGTTCGGCACAGGGCGTGATGAGTTTGCGCTCGATTTCTTCCCGCGGCCGGAGTTCCCGTCCCCCGCCCCATTTGCCACCCCCGAGTCCGTACACACCGATTTCGAGGCCGCGCAAAGCTTTCTGAAAACTTTCCTTGAACGTCCGCCCAATCGCCATGACTTCCCCCACGCTTTTCATTTGTGTGGTCAGTGTCGGATCGGCCTGCGGAAATTTTTCAAAAGCGAACCGGGGTATTTTGGTGACAACATAATCAATGCTCGGCTCAAAGCTCGCCGGGGTGGACCGGGTGATGTCGTTGGGGATTTCGTCGAGCGTATAGCCGATGGCAAGTTTGGCAGCGATCTTCGCAATCGGAAAGCCGGTTGCTTTCGAGGCCAGGGCGCTGCTCCGGCTGACGCGCGGATTCATTTCGATGATACAGAGGCGGCCATTCGCCGGGTTGACTGCAAATTGAATATTCGACCCGCCGGTCTCCACGCCAATCTCGCGGATGCAGGCGAAACTGGCATCGCGCATGATCTGCCATTCCTTGTCGGTCAACGTTTGAATCGGGGCGACGGTGATGCTGTCGCCGGTATGGACCCCCATCGGATCAAAGTTTTCAATGGAACAAACGATCACACAATTGTCCGCCTGATCGCGCATGACTTCGGTCTCATATTCCTTCCAGCCAATCAGAGATTCTTCGACGAGAATCTCGCTGACCGGTGACGCCTCGAGACCACCCTGTGCCATGGCGTCAAACTCTTCCCGGTTGTAGGCGATGCCGCCCCCCGTTCCGCCGAGCGTGTAGGCCGGCCGGATAATGACTGGAAACCGGCCGATCTTGCGTGTGACCTCCCGGGCTTCGTCGAGCGAATGCGCGACGCCGCTGACCGGGCAGTCGAGGCCGATCTTTTGCATCGCCTCCTTGAATTTTAGCCGGTCTTCGCCTTTCTCAATCGCGTCGGCTTTCGCCCCGATCATTTCCACCCCGTGCTTTTGCAAAACCCCGGACCGCCAGAGTGCCATGGCGGTATTAAGACCGGTCTGACCGCCCAGCGTGGGGAGCAACGCGTCGGGCTTTTCCTTCTCGATGATTTTTTCAATCGCCGCGGGCGTAATGGGCTCGATATAGGTCGCGTCGGCAAACTCCGGGTCGGTCATGATCGTGGCCGGGTTGGAGTTGACGAGAACAACCTGATAGCCTTCTTCGCGGAGGGCTTTGCAGGCCTGGGTGCCGGAATAGTCAAACTCGCACGCTTGGCCGATCACGATGGGGCCGCTGCCGATAATCAAGATTTTATGGAGGTCGGTCCGTTTTGGCATGGCCAACCGATACCACGGATTCGCCGGAATTTTCCATCCAAAACGCTCCGGCAGTTTCCCAATCTGGCGGGCGCGCTTCCTGGCGCGCCGCTGTGCGGTTTGAATTCCAAGCAGTCACTGCAGCGTCGCGCCCGGCAAAATTGGGATGACCCCGCCGCGTTTATCGCGGATGGCTTGAAGCCGGGTCAGGATGTCGGTTAGCGTGGCGTTGCCGGGATCCATCCGCAAGGCGGCTTCAATCTTCGCAATCGCCCCCGCGAGGTCACCCGTGCGTTCATGCAACGCAGCGCAATTGTAGTAGGCACTGATATTTTTTGGATCGAGCGCAATCGCCCGGTCGTAGGCGGCAATTGCCCGGGCCGATTCGCCGGCGGCGGTCAGAACGACAGCCAAATTGAAAGTGATCGTGGCATTATTGGGGTCGAGCTGGGCGGCTTTTTCAAGCGTTTGTGCGGCCGCGAGATGCCGGCCGATTTTCTCCTCCAAGACGGCCTGGTTGAGGAGGAGTGCGGGATTATTCGTGTCCAGGGCGCTCGCCTGGCGGTATTTCTCGATGGCGTCGGCCGACCGGCCAAGACCCACTAAAATCAGCGCCCAGTTGATAAAGACTGTCGGATTATTGGAGTTGATCTTCGCCGCCCCGGCCAATTCTGGCAACGCTTTCGCGGGTTGGCCACTGTTGGCAAACGCGGCGGCGAGGTTCAGGCGGACGAGCTGATTGCTGCCGTCGAGGTCGCGAGCGCGCTGGAGCGGTTCGAGCGCGTCCGCATACCGCTTCAGATTGATCAGCGAATTCCCCCAGTTGATGAAAATCATCGGATTGGTGGGATTGATTTTTTCGGCGCGGCGCAATTCTTCGATGGCATCCTCATAGCGACCGAGCCGGTCGAGGCAGTAGGCGGCGTTGATGAGAGCGTTCGGGTTGGCCGGCTCGCACGCCAGGGCCCGCCGGAATTGATCCAGGGCAGGTTCGAACTTGCCGGCGTTGACCAGCTCAATGCCCCGGCCCTGATAGATCGCCGCCCGGGTCGGATCCCGTTGGCCGATCGATTCCCCACCGGTCGGCACAGCAGGAGCCAATTCGCCGGGCCTGGTCAAGGCGAATACCGGCAGACCGGTCAGCAACAATAAGATCAGACTGCCAAACAAAACTGCCGTTCGGCGACGGTCTCCAGACCGCGCCGTTTCGCCCGACCGCCAGGTCGTCCCGTCCAGCACGGACCGGAAGACCTTCGGTCCAACCGGGTGCGGGGTCGAGAGACCCACGCACAACGCGGTTTTGTGAGGGGCGATTAAGCAGTGCCCATTCATTTCGCTGGTAAATCTACCAAATCCCCGGTAGTTTTCCCAGTGCGGAGCGAGATGAATCTGAGTTTCGGTTATAACACCAACGGCTTTGCGCATCACCAACTCGGTGAGGCGCTGCAAATCATTGCCGATTGCGGCTATGCCGGCGTGGCACTCACGCTGGATAGCCACCACTGTAATCCATTCACCAGCGAGCCCGCCGACCTCCTCCGCCTCGGTCAGCTCTTGGACAAACTCCAATTGCGCGTCGTCATTGAAACGGGCGCCCGCTTCCTGCTCCACCCCGAAAAAAAACATTATCCGACACTCATCAGCGCGGACGGCCGGCAAATTCGCATCGAATTTATGCGGCGCGCCATTGACATCGCGGCCGAATTAAACGCCGAGTGCGTCAGCTTCTGGTCCGGATTATTGGAGCCGGAAACGACGGAACAGAAAGCGTGGGACTGGCTGGTCACCGGCTGCCTGCAGCTCGCGGACCACGCCAAGCGGCGCGGCGTCCAGCTTGCCTTCGAACCCGAACCGGGCATGTTGGTGGACGACATGGCAAAATTCGAAGTCTTAAAAAAACACATTACCAGTGCCCGCTTCGGCTTGACGCTCGACATCGGCCACGTGTTTTGCACGGAAACCGCGCCGTTGCGGCAGGTCTACGGTCGCTACTCCAATCTTGTGCGGAACATTCACCTTGAAGACATCCGCGACCGCAAACACGAGCACCTGATGTTTGGCGAGGGCGAACTTGATTTCCCGGCGATCTTGCGTGTGCTCGCGGATAATAAATACACCGGCCTCGTCAATGTGGAGCTGTCGCGCGACAGCCATCGGGCCCCCGAAGTCTGCCGCCGCTCCATCGAATTCCTCCAAGCCGCATGCAAACCCATTCCCGCCCCACCGTCGGCTACGCTCTAAACGCGTTTCCCTGCGAAAGTTTCGCCGACTGGTGGACCTGTCTCAACACGGACGTCTTGGAAATCAAACGGCGGATCTTCCCAGACGAAGTCTTCCCCATCGAGCTCCGGTTTTCCGAGCAGTTCATCCGCGAACTCACACCGGACCGGGTGGCCCAGTTAAAAAGTTTTTTCGCTGCCCACGGCCTCGCACTTGTGACCGTGAATGCGTTTGTCATGCCCCACTTTCATGGGGCGCCAGTCAAGGAACGCGCCTACCTGCCGGCCTGGCACGCCAGTGACGCACGGCTGAATTTCACCAACCGGTGTGTGGACTTGCTGGCGGAACTCAAGGGCACAAGTTCACAAGTGCCTAAGTGTTCAAGTGCGGAATCCGAACTTGGACACTTCGGCACTTCGGCCCTTGAGCACTTCGGCACTCCGGCCCTTGCCACTCCCCCCTCCGTCTCCGTTCCCTTTGGCGCCTTGAAGCCGGTTTCGCTGGAGGCGGTCGCTCCCAACATTCTCAAGGCCGGGGAGCACGCGGCCCGGCAGGGCTGCGTCGTCGCCCTCGAACCGGAGCCCGGCTTGTGCGTCGAAACAACGGAAGAAGTGCTTAAGTTTTTCAGTACCTATGTGGCGAAGGAGTTGCGCGCTTCCTTAGGTGTCAACTTCGATTTATCGCATCAACTCGTGCAGTTTGAAGATTTGCACCGCTCCGTCGAACAATTGCAAGCAGCCGGCATCCGCATCGCGAAGATTCACGTGTCGAATGCAGCCGAATTACCGGAGTTGCGATCCTTTTACAACGACTCAATTTATCTCCATCAAGTGACGGGTCTCAACGCGACCGGCCAGCGGACTTTTTTTTCGCTCGATTGGCCGGCGAGCGCTCCTGCGGGCATCGTAAAATATCGGTGTCATTATCACTTGCCGGTCTTTCCAACCGAGTTCCCGTCCACATTGGGGGAAGTGGAGGAATTTCTGAGACACCCAGACACTCAAGCACTCGGGCACTGGACACCATTCATCATTGAGACCTACACTTGGCCGGAGCAGTTACGCGGCCGGCCCCACCTCGTGGACAACATCTGCCGCGAGCTCCGTTGGGTCCGTAAGAGGATTCGATGAAAAAATCTCTTGTCAGAACAAGCGACGAGTATCAACAGGTGAGACGCTTGGCCGACTATTTTCAACCCGGCCGGCATCGACTTCGATCTCAAACAACAAATCATCGCGGCAAATTACATTCTCGGTCGTTACGACCGGCCAGTCCGCCAGACCCTGGGCAGCCCGATACGCTTGAAACTGCTGCGCCGTGTCCGCCGCGCGCACATAGGCAATCGCCCGACTCACGTCCGCCCAACCCAGCCCGCGCGACTCTAAAATTGCCGCCACGACTTGCATGGTGAGCTCAATCTGACCGGCCACATCCCCCACATGAACGGTTTGCCCGGCCGGCGCGATGCTCGCCGTTCCGGAGACCCAGAGCCGCCGATGATCCGCCATGATTAACTCGACCGCCCGGCTAAACGAGCTCCCGTATTGGAGCGCCGGGCACTGCAACGGGGAAGGCACGGCCTGCAGTGTCCCACCCGCCACGGCATGCGCGCCGGCCACCAGCGCTGCGCCAGCACTGTTCGCACTGCCAATTCCCGTACTGGCCGGAACCAGCCCCGCAAAAACTTTTCGCTCCTGAAAAAACCGGTCACGGACCTGATTAAATTCGCGATACCATGTCAAAATATTGTCGAGATAAAACCAGGTGCGCGCCACATTTGCGAAAGTCATCCCGGCCTCGTGTAACGCCGCCTCCAGCAGCGCAAACGTGGTCTGCGCCTGATCAGCGGGTGGCGCACTGGTGTTCGCGGGCCACAAGCCCCCCAGCCGGCAATGGCGCGCGCCGCCATCGTCAAAGACACTTCCGACCACACGCCCATTTTTTTCGATGCGGTTGACCGGCGGACCGAGCACTGCATGAATTTGGACCCCGGTCAGTTTGGGATTCACACACAACCACGTGACCGGCCATTTGTGGTGTTCTGCGGGGGCCGGGGCGACTCCGAGCACTTCCTCCGCCACGATGGTCGCGCCCGCAGCGCGCAGAAGCCGGTGGCAATCACTGCGCGCACTGACCGGCGCGGTCAAAAACCATTCTTCCAGCCGTGGCCGCACGAGCTTGCAGATTTTCAGGCCGGGAATGGTTGTCATAAGCGAGTTTGGCAGAATTTAGAGTTTGCCGTTTCGAGCGCCAGCGAGGAGGAACACGCTCCGTCGGGGCCGATTTTGCGATGTTGGATGTTGTCGCCTTGGGTAGGGCGTGCTGTCCCTAGCGCGCCGCCGAGGGAGATTGGCCAGAGCGACGATGGAACAACACTGAATGGTGAGCCACTCCCGCCGGTGCGGATCGACCGGAACCCGCGGAACGGCGGGCTAGAGACAGCCCGCCCTACCGAGGCAATTACATTGTTCCGTCGCAGGCTCACAAAATTTGTGGAAATTTCTTTTCCGGATCCACACCCAGATCTTGAATCGCTTGCGCGACCACCGATCGGTCGAGCTGACCGCGTTGCGCGAGTCCGTGGAGTGTGGCAATGACCGTGCACTCGGCATCCACCTCGAAAAACCGGCGCAAGGCCGGGCGCGTATCACTCCGCCCGTAGCCATCGGTGCCGAGCGTGGTCAAGCCGCCCGGGACCCAGGGAGCGATCTGATCGGGAACCATTTTCATATTGTCGCTGACGGCGATAAACGGACCCGTCTCGCCGGCGAGGGTTGTTTCCAGGTAGGACTGCCGGGGTGGCGCGGTGGGATGGAGGCGGTTCCAACGCTGGCAGTTGAGGGCGGCGGTGCGGAGTTGCTTATAATTGGTCGCACTCCAGACATCAGCCGCAACATCATAACGGTCCGCCAGAATCTCCTGCGCCCGCAAGGCTTCCCGGAGAATCGTCCCACTGCCAAATATCTGCGCCCGGTGTTTCCGGCCCGGCGGGCCCGGTCGGAACTTGTACAGGCCGTTGAGGATGCCGGTTTCGCAGCCCGCGGGCATGGCCGGCATGGCGTAGTTTTCGTTATGCACGCCGAGGAAATAGAAAAGGTCTTCGCCGTTTTGGTACATCCGCCGCAACCCGTCGGCGATGATGACGGCAATTTCGTAACCGAACGCCGGTTCGTAAGCGAGCAATGTCGGAATCGTACTGGCCAGCAGCAGGCTGTGGCCGTCCTGATGTTGCAGGCCTTCCCCATTGAGTGTGGTGCGGCCATAGGTCGCGCCCAGCAGGAAACCTTTTGCCTTGATGTCACCGGCCAGCCACATCTGGTCGCCCACCCGCTGGAAGCCAAACATCGAGTAGTAAATGTAAAACGGAATCATCGGCTGGCCGTGCGTGGCGTAGGCGGTCGCCGCCGCCAGCCACGACGCAATGCCGCCGGCTTCGGTGATGCCCTCTTCCAAAATCTGCCCCTGCTTGTCTTCGCGGTAATACAACAGGGAGGCGCGGTCGACCGGCTCGTAGAGCTGGCCTTTTTGCGAGTAAATCCCCACATCCCGGAACAGGGCATCCAAGCCAAACGTACGGGCCTCATCGGGGATGATGGGCACGATCCGTTTGCCGATTTCCTTATGGCGCAGCAAGCCGGCGAGCAGCCGGACAAACGCCATCGTGGTCGAGACTTCCATCGCCCCGGAGCCCTTGGTCAATTCGGCAAAATAATCGAGGGCCGGCACCGCCAGCTGCGGCGCGCGGACTTCCCGTTTCGGCAGGAATCCGCCAAGGGTTTTGCGGCGTTCCAACAGGTATTTGATTTCTGGGCCATCCGCCGGCGGCCGGTAAAACGGCATCTCCGCGATTTCCTCATCGCTGATCGGAACGCCGAACCGTTGGCGAAATTCGCGGAGTTCTTTTTCGTTCAGCTTTTTCTGCTGGTGCGTCACATTGCGGCCTTCGCCGCTTTCGCCGAGCCCGTACCCTTTCACGGTCTTGGCAAGAATCACGGTCGGCTGCCCCTTGTGGAGTGTCGCGGCGTGGTACGCGGCGTACACCTTTTTCGGATCGTGGCCCCCGCGGCCCAGTCCATGAATCTGCTCGTCGGTCAGATGATTGACCAGCTCCGCCAGTTCGGGGGATTTGCCGAAGAAATGGCGCCGCGCATAGCTCCCCGGTTCCACCGAGTATTTTTGGTAATCGCCGTCGACCGCTTCTTCCATCCGCTGCACCAGGCGACCCTCGCGATCCCGCGCCAGCAGCGGATCCCAATCCGATCCCCAAATGACTTTAATCACGTTCCAACCCGCACCGGTAAACGCCGCTTCCAGTTCCTGGATAATCTTGCCGTTGCCGCGGACGGGGCCGTCCAGGCGCTGGAGGTTGCAATTCACGATCCAGCAGAGATTATCGAGGCCTTCGCGCGCTGCGAGCGTGATCGCACCCAGCGTCTCCGGTTCATCGCTCTCGCCGTCGCCGACAAACGCCCACACGCGCGGCTCGGCGCCCACGATGAATCCGCGGGCCTTGAGATACCGGTTAAAGCGCGCCTGATAAATGGACAGGATCGGCCCCAAGCCCATCGAAACGGTCGGAAACTGCCAAAATTCTGGCATCAAATACGGATGCGGATACGATGACAATCCCCCACCCTCAGCCAGTTCCTGCCGAAAGTTTTGCAAATGTTTTTCAGTCAGCCGCCCCTCCAGGAAAGCGCGGGAATAAATCCCCGGGGAGGCATGACCCTGAAAATAGACGAGATCGGCGGGTCGGTCGCCGTCTCCGCCACGAAAAAAATGATTGAATCCGACTTCGTAGAGCGTGGCGGCCGAGGCAAAAGTGGAGATGTGACCGCCGACATTCGTGGTGGAATTCGCCTTCACGACCATCGCCATCGCATTCCACCGGATCAAGCTCTTGATGCGCCGCTCTAACTCGCGATCCCCGGGGTACGGCGGTTCAATGGCGGCGGGAATGGTGTTGACGTAGGGCGTATTAGCTGTTGGGCGTCCGGTATTCATGGTCAATGCGCCGGGGAGAATACCCGATTCTCACAAAAAAACAACCATGGCTACATCCGCTGATAAAAACCAACTGGGTGGGCAATGCCAAACGCTCTGGCAAGCTTTAGCTGAAGTTTTATCGGGAGGGCGAACCGCCCGGTGAGCCAAAGTGGTTTCAGCGCGGGCGCGGCTCGGCGGGAGCCTCGCCCTCCATGAACGGCCACCCAAGTCCGAGTGAGCAACAAACGGCGCGCAACTAGAACCGGACCGTGCAATTGGCGCTGACCAGGTTCGCCCGGTAATTATTGATGCCGCCGTTGCTGCTTTCCGCAAACTCGTAAAAGCCATAGCGGAGCCGAACGATGACATTGTCACGGAGCTTCCGGCTGAGTCCGGCGAGCACGGAGTGGCGATGATCCGCCAGCCCAAGGGGCAGGCCATTGGCCGAATTATCGGTAAAATTCTCGGAAGCCGAATAGCTGTATTCGAGGGTCGCATCGGTCTTTTCATCGAGCGCATAGCCGACCGTACCGACGACGGTATAGACGTTTCCTTTGTAAGGAGTCAGCGCTGGATTCTGACTGGCAAATGTGACGGTGCGAGTGTCCTGGAAGGAGCCGTAGCCGGTCAGGTAGAGCCGCGTCAACGGTGTAAAAGTGGCGCTCAGACTGTAAATGTTTGCGTCGTAGTTACCGGACAACTGCTGACCCGCCGGCACCGCGATGAGCGCACTGCCGACGCCCGTCCGGATATCGGTCGCCACGAGCTGGTACGTGAACGCAACACTGAACCGCGCCCACGGGCGCACTGTCAGCTTGGCCATCGTTTCGTCAGTCGTGAAATCCTGCGCCGTAATAAATCCGGGGTAGCCCGGCGTGGTGTCCACTTCGTTATTATAATCGTGGTCTTCGGTCAACCGCCGATAATGCGCCGCCAATGTCACACGGGACAACGGCGCCGAATTGAAACCGATCCGATAATCCTGACGAAACTCCGTGGCATCGCGGGTCAGCGCCATGACAGCCGCACTATCCTGCAAGCTGTCTTCCACCAAGGTACTCCGCCGCTCCGACCACTTCCCTTCGGCGTACACCGTGGTGAACGGAATCTTCGTGTAGCGAACCCCCAGCGACTCGTCGAGATTTTGTTGGCGGTTGGCGGACTGAAATTGATTGGTCGTGGCGGGTGTGACGCCCGTCCACAGGTCGGCGTCGGTCAACCCGTGCGAATCGGTCGTTTCCCCCTGCAGACCCGCACTGATCGTCAGGTTCGCAACCGGACCGTACATGGCGTTAAGGTTGAGGATATGCGAATCGGAATCGGTGGCAATGGCGCGGGCAAGCCAGTTGGCATCCGGCCGCCCGATAATGGGAGCGAACTGGCCGCCACTCTGGCTCCCGCTGCCGGCCAATGTCGTGAAGAGATAGCCGAGCGACCAGTACAATTTTTCGGTCACATGGCTTTCCATGTGAAAAGTATTGACGAAGTTGTCGGAATGGTAGTCCTCGGTGACTGCGGCCGTCTGCAGGATTGCCCCATTGAGCGAGCTATCCACGCGGGTCGTGCCAGTGGCATACCGCTCATACCGGAATTCGTCGCCGAGGTGCACGGTCTTGATGTCGTGGTCAATGCTCGCCCGGAAGATATCGGTATGCTCATCGATATTTTCAAAGGACGGGAAGATGTTGCGCGTAGTTCCGCCTTTCGTGACCGGGCCCCATTCCAGCAAGGATTTGGTACCGGTCTTGTATTGGCGTTCGTACCCGACAACGATCTTGGGGGTCTTCGGTAACGTCAAACCGGCTTCAAAGTAAACATCGCCAATGTCCAGGCCCAACTCCGGTGTCAAAGTGAACGAGGCCGGCGTAAAGAATCGGAAGAATCCGCCGGTATTGTCGAAGAACTTCCGGTACTGTGTAAAGCCGGCGCGGACATAGCCGACGTCCGTCTTCGTGACTGCCAACTCCAGCTTGTAATCATGCTGATCAAAATACGCGCGGCCGGTCCCATCGAGCACCGTATCCTTGCCGAGGTCGCGATGGAGTGTGGCGTCTTCGACGCCACCGCTAAAACCGTTCCCCAACCAGTGATCTTCCCGGAACTTTTGTTTATCCCCGCTCACGCTAACGCCGGTCACACTGGGGGTCAGTTGGAGGCCGAGATCCGTTGCGCCGCGACTCATCACCGTCGGCACCAGACCGGCCATCAACAAGCAGAAAAAGGTGCGTTTCATGGCTTAGTAGCGCAAGTGCGCGTTGACGTCGGATCCGTGCACGGCCGAATGGCAGCCGGCACTGTAACAACTGCCCCGCTTCAAGAATTCTGTTGGCGGAAAGCCGGCATGCGGCATATTCCCAATGCTAATCATACCGGAGTATTGTTGCACTTGCGCATGGCATTTGAGGCAGAGGTTATTGTCGCGTTCGGTCAGCAGCTTCGGATTGATCGAGCCATGGACATTGTGACAGGTGATACAACCTTCGCGCAACGCTTCGTGCTCGAAGACGTGCGGTTTGGTTTGTTGCCGGTGGCATTGGGCGCACTGCGCGTTGACGCGCCCGACGAACGTCCCCTTGGGCGTGTTAATTTCGGCACCATGCGGATCATGACAGGAAGTGCAACTCATCCGGCCTTCCAGCACCGGGTGGTGATATTGCAGGCTGAATTCCGCCTTTTTTTCCAAATGGCACCGGAAACAGGCTTCGGGCTCTTTCTTCGGGTTCACGATGAACTTACCGCGGCCGCCACCGGCATCCACGTGCAGACTGCCCGGACCATGACAGGATTCGCAGCCACCCGCTGATCCCACCCGATCGCCTTCACCGGGGATTTCCAGCCGGGAATGTTGGGTAAGCTTGAAATTCTTGGCAATGGACTCGTGACAAGCCGCACACTGCTCCATGCCGACATACTTGGCGCCAGGAATAATGGGCGGTGGGGCCACGACGCGCTTCACAGTGGCGCAGGAGATCGCCAACGCCGCCACGGTCACGGCGGCAATGCCTGTGATCGTCCAAACCGTTTTCGATCGAATTTTATTCACAATTTCTTTCTGTAACAAGCGCCGCACTCTTTAGCAAACACAAACCCGGTCGGACTCCCTGAGTCCGACCGGGCTGTGATTCAGTCACTCACGCCGTGCCGTTACCTCAAATAAGCCTTCGGGAACGTCTGCTGGAACGTCTTGGTCACGTCGTTGAAGTAGTTCGTGCTCAGATCCGTGTAGGTGCTCTGGAGCAACCGGATGCTGAACTGCGTGTTGTGCACGCCGAAGCTACCTTCGTTGTAGCAGACCAACCAGTTCCATGCCGCTTTGTATTGGGCTTCCGCCAAAACCACATTGTTCGTTGCATACCCCGCACTGCTGGAGATCGCGGTGACCTGGCCAGTGCTATTGGTGGTAATCGTCACACCTGTTTGTTTGATCAGGAAGCCGAGGTTATTCAACAACCCATGGACTTCTGTCTGGACACCCGCAATGACACCATCGCCATCATAGTCCTGCGCGTTGGCTGACTTGAAGTCGAACGATGTGACCGGATCAAAGAAACTCGCATGGCACTGATTACAGGCCGCGATGTTGTCAGCCGTATGCTGGGTGCTGCCGCTGGCATAATCATAACTCACCTTAAACGTGTGATCGCCCAGTAGATTGGAGAACTGACTGTAGACGGCAGTCGTGACCGGCGTCACCACATCATCAATCGCGAGCGAGTCTTGCGGGACATTGTTGACCGGAGCCCGGAGCACGTACATGTGGCAAGTTTGGCAGTCGGCCAGATAGGTATGGAACGAATTCCCCATGAGCCGACCATAATCATACGCGCCGATGCCTGTGAAGACTTCTGCCACAGGACTGTCGTGTGTGTTACCGGTCTGGTACATCTTGCTCACTCCAGTCGTACTGGGCCGGAGTGTTTTCGCGGAAAGCACAGTGTTGGTTCCATAGAGGATGGTCTGCATCGGCAACTGGCGACCGTTGTGGCAGGTCATGCAAGCCGCCGATTTTCCGGCATTCGTTACGATAACGTTGCTATTGGTCAACCGCGGATCGAGGCACGTCAAGCTGTCGCCCATGGCCACGTAGACATTGTTCGAGCGGAAGTAGGGATTCCCCATCAGGAAGGAATCATAGATCCGCAACTGATGGCGGTCCGTTAACCCAGTCGCCGGGTCCTGCGGACTACCAAAGGCATTATGTGGATCATGACAGGCCTGGCAGGACAATGGGCCGGTCCCGGTCGGGACGCCATTGGTGGTCGAACGATCCGCCGTACCTTTGCCGATCGCTGCGAATCCAACTGGAGAATGACACCGTGAGCACTGCGGATTGGTACCCCGTGATTGGGAGGTATTATCGTACGCACCGGCATGCATCGAAGTCTCCCATTGCGAAGGACGGACATGGTTGCTGCCGTTCTGGTGACATTGGGAGCAAACCTTAACATCCATGCTCACCGAAGGCTCACCGGGATGGCGACTGCCAGGACCATGGCAGCTTTCGCATTGAATGTTTGCCAAGTTTTGCAGTTTCTGCGGCATCGCCGCATAATTCGTGCTCGCCAATACGCTCGGGAAAGTCCAGCCGAGTTGTTTCTCAACAGCGTAGAAGTTCCCATTGCTCGAAGCGGAAGGCGCTTTATTGTAGCCGAGCGTATGGCAAACGAAGCAACTTTCACTGTAGTGCGAACTGAGAACACCGTTCACCCCAAGTTTGGCCATCGTCGCATGGCCGGTCTTTTGCCAGAGCGAGACCATGTCAGGATTACCGAAAGAGTTCGCCGGGCCGTGACAAATATCGCAACTCAACGGTGCGCCTGTCCAGCCCACATAGGTAGCGGCCGTGTTGGTGACCGTCTTACCGGTGGTGTTATCGCGGATGATGTAGACCCCTTCAACATCAGGCCGCAACTGGGCAATAAATTCATTGGTGTGCGTCAACAGGGCCCCTGACAGAACGGGCTTCGACAGCAACGACCAGCTGGTGGTGTTGGTGGAGCTCTTGTAGTAGGCCGTCATGCCCACCGGAATATTCGGGTGCGCGGGGGTCTGAATGGAACACGCGACCGTAAAGGTCCCGGTGCGGGTGATCGAGCCATCACTGACCAGCAACCGATAGATGTACGTCGCTTCTGCAGCCTGCTCATTATCAAGGCTGACACCGCCAATCGTCCCTAACCGGTGCTCCGGCACCACATACAACGCATTGGTGTAACCGGTATCATCGATGTCATTAACGTAAATGGTGGTCGGCGTTTTCGCCATATCGACAAAATTCGTGAGCGCACCCGTTGTCAACGTCGGGGCGACCACATTGCTCGCACTGAGTCGGCCCGGAGCTTTGTGACCGAGGGAGTTCGCCTGCTGAGTCCAAGAATAGGTGGGTGTCCCCATCCCGACCGTCGAGACCTTGGTGCCATCCAGCACGACATTGTTGGCAAAGCCGACATCGTATAGATTGACCGCAACGGCGGCAACGATCGGCGGCTTGGCAGTGATTGTGACCGCGATCGGCGCCACAACAATGTTCTTTTTGTTGAACGTCACCGTCAACTTGAGCGTAGCAGTGCCAACAAAGTTTGTGGGGATACCAATGGATTGGCTCCGCTCCACAATAATGCCGGCCGCTTGGTTCGTTGCCGTCAGGGTCGGAAACGTTCCAGTCCATTTAGTACCAGTGATTTTACCCTTGACCACCAAGACCCCCGAGGTCGCGGCGATCAGATTAAATTGGTAATAAAGGCTGCCACCGGAAAAGGTTGTTCCCCCAACCGTAACGGCTCCGACCACCGTTCCAACAGGCGTCGTTGCGCTGGAAACCGATACCAGTGTGGCCAACGCCAAGAGCATGAGACCGATTTTCTTAAATGTAGCTGTGCATGTCATAAATATATTCTCCAATTCTTAGGCTATCTATTGGCAACTCTCGTGCCAGCACTAGCCAATCAGATACTTCTTATTGATTATAAGCATGTTACAACATTGTAACAATTTCTATTCATCAATTGGTTGGAAGTAAATGCGCACTTCCGCGCAACAAGTTGCGCGAAAACGCTCAGTGTTTATGACTATGAGATAGCCAAAAAATAACTTTACGCATGATTCGCGGTGTTTTCGTGGTAGCGGCACACGCAATGCTTAAGCTCAGCCACAATGCTGACTAGTAAAATGACTTGGGTTGTACTGCTCTTGGTTGCGGTGATCGCGGGGGTGATCAGCGCAATCGTGATTGCCGTCAGCACTACCCTGAGGTAGATTCGACCTGACCATATCTGTATTTTACAAGCCGCCGACGCAACGCATCGCGTTCAATCCCAAGCAGTTCTGCAGCTTGGGTCTGATTATCATGACACCGCACCATGGCCTGCCAGATCAGCTCCCGTTCCACATCAACTAGTGCCACGCCGCCCGCCGGCAACTCCACAACCCGTTGATCCTGCGGTTTTGCTCCAACTCGGATTTCTATTGGCAAATGTTTCAGCAAGATGATTTGGTCGGCCTCAAGAATGACCAATCGCTCAATCACGTTGCGGAGCTCGCGGACATTGCCGGGCCATGAGTACACCTGCAACGCGACCAATGCTTCCGGTGAAACTGTCTTGATGGGCTTACCAAACTCGCCGGCAAAATGGGTTAAAAAATGCTCCGCCAGCAGCGGAACGTCATCCGGGTGCTCACGTAACGCCGGCATCCGCACCGGAATCACTTTCAGCCGGTAATACAAATCTTGGCGAAACTCGCCCTTGCTCACTGCCATTTGCAGGTCTTTGTTCGTGAGCGCGACAACCCGGACATCCGTCGCTATATCCTGAGTGCCGCCGACGCGCCGAAATTGCCGGGTCTCCAGTACGCGCAACATCTTGACCTGCATGGCCGGCTTCATATCGCCGATTTCATCGAGCAGGATTGTGCCTCCGTCGGCCAGTTCGAACAGGCCTTTCTTGGTTGTCTTGGCATCGGTAAACGCACCGCGCTCATGGCCAAACAACTCGCTTTCCAACAGATTTTCCGGTAACGCCGCACAGTTGATGTCCATGAACGATTGAGTCGCGCGCGCACCGTCATAATGAATGGCACGCGCCGCCAATTCTTTCCCCGTGCCGTTTTCGCCTTCGATCAGGACACTGGTCGCGTCACTGCCGGCAATCTTGGCAATTAATTCGCGCGTCTCCCGCAGCAACCGGCTGTCGCCAATTAGATTACCGGCCGCAAATTTTCGCTGCTGCTGCCGGCGCAACCGCGTGACTTCCCGGCGCAATTTCAGCTCCTCCCGCGCCTTTTCCAAAGCAACCCGGACTTCGTCGAACTCGAACGGTTTACACAGATAATTCTGAGCACCGAGCCGGACACATTCCACCGCCTTGGCGACACCGACTTCGGCCGTCAACATGATGACCGCCACCTCCTTATCCAGCGCCTTGATGTCACGGAGGACCTGAACGCCATCCATGCCGGGCAGGCGAATATCGAGCAGGACCACATCAAACCCGTCGTCCCGCACGAGATTGAGCCCTTCCTCGCCGGTCGGGCACGATTCCACGTCGTAGCCTTCGTGCATCAATTTCTGTTGCAACGACCAGCGCACGAGCTTTTCGTCTTCGATGATGAGGATTTTAGGTCGGGCCATGGTGCGGAACCTCCGCTAAACCGAATTCCAATGTAAACATTGTGCCGCAACCCACCGCGCTGTCAACGCGGATTGTGCCCCCATGTTTTTCCATGATCGTGCGCGTGATCGCGAGGCCGAGGCCGGTGCCGCGGTGTTTGGTCGTAAAAAATGGGGCAAAGATTTTCTCGAGAATTTCCGCCGGGATGCCGCTCCCGGTATCCTGAATCATCAGTTGGACCCGGTCCCCCACCACGGCCGCCCGCACCGTCAGAATCCCCGCCTCCGGCATGGCTTGAATCGCATTGAGCAGCAAATTGAGAATGGCCTGTTGAATCTGGGTGGCATCCGCATTGATCGCCGGCAGGTCCGCCGGAATCTCTTCGACCACTTGAATGTGATGTTTCTGCGCATCCGCGCGGACCAGTGTGAGCATCTGCCGGACGAGGCCCGCCAGGTCACACGGCGCAATCTCCGGTTCCCGGGGTCGCGCAAAGTTAAGCAGATCGCTGAGCGTGGTGTTCAAGCGTTTGACCTGCAGCTGGATCTCCTGGGTAATTTCCCGGTCCTGGCCCGCCCGATTCTCCGCCAACACCTCCACCGCCGCGGCAATCCCGGCCAACGGGTTGCGAATTTCGTGCGCCAGTCCCGCCGCGAGTTCGCCGACGGAGGCCAGTTTACCGGCCTGCTGAATTTGTTTTTCGTGCGCATCATGCAACTGGCGTTTGGCGGTATCCAAACTGGCCACCATCCCGTTGAACCCGCGCTCGAGCTCGCCAATTTCATCCACGCGCTCCGAGATCGCGCGCGCGGCCAGGTCGCCGGTCTCGACGCGCCGCATTTGGGTCAGCAATTCACCGACCGGCTGGCTGACAAACCGGACAATCAACAGCCAGAGCACAACACCGACCAGCGCAAAAATGACTGCGCCATACACGATCAGCAGATTGCGATTGGTGGCGATGCTGGCCTCGGCGGGCGCCATGGATTTTTCGAGAATGATCGCGCCGATGAATGCCTCCACCGGACCGTGGCAGCGCTGGCAGGCTGCGTGATTTTGCACTGGCGACATGGTCACGGCCACTTGCGTGGTTCGAGTGTCGCGGGTCCCCTGCAACATCCGGTTCTCGGCAAACAAATCCGGCGGCACCTGCTGAATCACGGCCCCGACTTCCTGGGATTCCGTCGAAAACGCGATTCGGCCGGTGCGCGTAATGACGCGCCCGGCATAAATCTCCTGTGATTTTTTCAGTTCATTGAGGAAATGCGTCACCTCTTCATGGCGCTCGCTCAACATCACGCCTTCGAGGTACTCGCGCACCATCGTCACCGCGATGGCGTTTTGGGCCTGGGTCCGCTCGTGCCACCAAGTGCTTTGGACGCGAATGACAAAAAAAGTGTAGATGGCAATGACCACCGCCACCGTCACGGCCACGGCCAACAACACTTTTGCAGTGAGACTCCGGCGCAACATGGCCGTCAAACTACGCCAACCCCGCCCCCCACGCAAGAACCGGCTGCGGCAGGTGTCACGCCAAGGCGCAAAGGCGCCAAGCACGGCAGACCCGGGTGTAGCTGCCGCCGTCTCTGGCGGCCTCTGGGGTCATTCGGTCCAAACGTCCGGGGTGGTTGAAAGTCGTGGCAGCGTTAGGCGTATTCTCGCTGTAAATTGCCACGCATTTTGCGTATCTTCACCGCCGGATGCGTAAATTCATCATCAATCCGATTAGCGGTTGCCTGTTGTTTGCGCTGTCCCTGATCGGGATCGCACTCGCTCAACAGACCGCAGAGGACTTTTACAAAAGTGGCAACGCCAAGGCAGTCACGAGCGACTGGGACGGAGCCATCGCCGACTACTCGAAAGCCATCGAACTCAACCCGAATGTCGCGGTAATTTACTACAACCGGGCCGGCGCCAAAGCACGCAAGAACGATTGGGATGGGTCCATCGCCGACTACTCGAAAGCCATTGAACTGAACCCGAATTCTGCCGTAATTTACTACAATCGGGCCGGCGCCAAAGCACGCAAAGCCGACTGGGATGGGTCCATCGCCGACTACTCGAAAGCCATTGAACTCAATCCCCAGGACGCTAAAGCCTATACCTCGCGGGCGAGCGCCAAAGCCAACAAGAGCGACTGGGATGGGGCGATTGCCGATTACTCAAAGGCCATCGAACTTAATCCCCAAGACGCCACCGCCTACAACAACCGTGGCTCTGCCAAAGGGAAAAACGGGGATTGGGACGGTGCCATTGCTGATCTCACGAAAGCCATTGAATTGAACCCGCAAGATGTTAAAGCCTGTGCCGCCCGCGCCGCCGCTGCGGGCAACAAGGGCGACTGGACGGGCGCCATTGCCGACTACACAAAAGTCATCGAACTCAATCCGCAAGACGCCAACGCCCATGCCTATCGGGGGATTGCCAGAGCCAATCAGGGAGATTGGGACGGAGCTGTCACAGACTACTTGAAAGCCCTTCAACTCAACCCCGATCTCGCCATTGCTGCCAACCGCCTGGAAAACTACAAGAGCAATTTGGCGGGTGCCATTGTCGACAACAATCGAACCGTTGAGCTGACCCCGAAACTGGCCATCGCCTACTATGAGCGAGGCAATGGCAAGGCGGACAAGGGGGATTGGGCTGGGGCCATTGCGGACTACGATCGCGCCATCGAACTCAACCCAAAAAATGCCGCCGCCTACAACGCCCGCAGCTCTGCCAAAGGAAAAAAGGGGGATTTGGCGGGTGCTGTTGCCGATCTCAAGCGCGGCCTGGAACTGGACCCGAAAAAATAAGACTGAGGCCAGTGCTGAGGAGGGTCGAGCCGCAAGGCGCGGCCTTGCTCAGCGTTTGTATTCCCCGCTATAATTACCGGGGCTTTTGACTGAATGTCGTGTCCAGCCAGTTGCCCAGTAATTTCCGATACTCGACACCGACATCCCACCCATAACCGCCGTGGCTCGCGTTCGTGAAAATCACACACTGAGTCTTTCCTTGCAGCGCCCGGGCAACACTTCGTGCTTCGGCTGGCATGACCCATGGGTCTTTTTCTCCACCCATCACCAAAGCAGGGCAGGTCACTTTTGCCGCATATTCCACTGGGTTGAGTCGAAACGCATTGAATCCATTCTGCACCCCACCCCAAGCCAGCAACAAATGTGCGAACGGAAACGCTGGTAAATGCATCAACTCGTACCGGTGGCTTACGGTTGTCAAAAAGCGATCAAATGGACATTCCAACACAATCCCGTCCACCCGCACACCTTCCTCGCTAATGGCCCGCAATATGGCTGTTGCACCCATGGATTGTCCGTAGAGGATCACCGGTACCCCAGGCCATTCCCGGTGCGCCCAATCGACCGCCGCCGCCACATCCAGCGCTTCGTTCCATCCCACCGTTGTCACCCAACCGTCTGAACCCCCGGCGCCACGGAAATCCACTAACACTGTGCGCAACCCGAATCCCCGCAAAATCTCGGACTCGTTGATCAAGACAGACTTGGATGTCGCATAGCCATGAAACAGGATCGCCACGGCGCGGTTGGAGGTTGCCGGAACATCCCAGGCTGCCAGCTTGAGTCCATCGCGTGTCGTGAAGGTCACCTCACGATGTGCCGTCTTCAACTGACCACCTTCCGACTTGGGAATTGATACTCCCGTTACCAAGACCCATGCTTTACCAAGGGGCGAGAGCTTGTTGGGCGCAAGCGTGCGTTTCCCAGCTGCAACAAAATGCGTCATTCGCCAAGCATGACGGGAGGCGACTGCGTTCATCACAAAAACCAAAACCAGCGTCAACAACAGCCAAGATATTAGACGGCGTTTCATGCCTGCCAATCAGGCTAATTCCTTCGGGAGGGATCTGACAATCACAAACGGTGATCGCAACAGCGGTGATTGCGTTTGGCCGTCACGCAATCACCTCCCTAATCTTGGCCAGGTCGTGCAGGCTGATACACTCGGCCTGTTCGTGAATTCGGTAGCTTTCCTTGCCGGGATACACGACCCATAACCGCTCCAGTTTGAGGTCGGTCAAGGCAATGTGCATCGACCGGGTCATCGTCGGCGCATCCTGATACTTGAACTCAATCCCCCAGTGCTTGCCCTTGGTCTGCACCAGCAAATCCAATTCCGCACCACGATGCGTTGCCCAAAAGAAGGCGTTCCGTTCCCCGACCCACTGGAGAATCTGCTCCATCGCGAACCCCTCCCACGACGCACCTGCCTTGGGATGCCCTTGCAGTGCTGGCAAATCGGGAATGCCCAACAACGAGTGGAGAAGACCGGTGTCGCGGACGTACACTTTCGGCGATTTCACAACCCGCTTGCCCACATTGATAAACCATGGTTGGAGTTGACGCACGACATACGCCCCGCTGAGCAAGTCCAAATACTTGCGCGTGGTATGATGGGTCACTCCCAACGACCCGCCGATCTCCGACCCATTCCAGATCTGGCCGTGATAGTGGGCCACCATCGTCCAAAACCGCCGCAACACCTCCGCCGGTACATGCACTCCCAACTGCGGCATGTCCCGTTCCAAAAACGTCCGCACAAAACTCGCCCGCCATTTCTGGCTGTCGGCGTCGCTGCCTGCCAGAAATGACGACGGGAAGCCACCGCGCACCCATAGTTGGTCACGTTGCGCAACTCCGACCTCGTCCAAGGTAAACCCACTCATATCCACAAATTGAATCCGTCCCGCCAAGCTGTCCGATGCCTGTCGCATCAGTTCCGGCGAAGCACTCCCCAATACGATAAACCGGCATGGGAGTGGTCGCCGGTCGGCCAGCACCCGCAATAACATCGTCAATTCAGGCCGCCGCTGGATTTCATCGAGGATCACAACTCCCCGCAATGACTCGAGCACCACCTGCGGATTGCTCAATCGTGCCTGATCGTTCGGATCCTCCAAATCGAAATACGCCGCACCATGTTGGTCACCAATCTCCCGTGCCAGCGTGGTCTTGCCACACTGACGGGGTCCGAGGATTGCAGTCACCGGACTCAAACGTAGTCCATCGGTAACCTGCTCCATTAACTCAGGTCGCGAAATCATTGTAGTAAATTAGAACTAATTATTCCAAAATACAACATTTATTATCAACATGTTGATAGCAAGATGGATGTAATGTAGAGAAATTAGCCAAATTAATCTTTTTATACCATTCAACCTATAGAGAGCAGTTCAATTGCTCCGCAGTTGAGCTGCTCTTGTGTAAGATTTGCATTACCAATATGATATGCAAACCACACTGTTGCGGGAGGCTTCACCAAATGGGTGAAGCACGATTCGAACTCAATACGGGCAGCCAGTCGCATAATCCCACGAAAACAGAGCAGTGCTGTCGCGTTTGGCGCGACTGCACTGCTCTTTCTAGGCTGAAAGTAGGCGAACGAAGCCAGAAGCGTCCGGCTACGTCGCCGCGTGTTTGCCGGGATCCGAATGCTCAAACAAAGGCAGGTACCGGGCCGCAATCCCGAAAATCACCACGCCAATCGAGACCAGCGACAAGGTCACCGTCGTCTCAATCCAGGACGGAAAATAATTCGCACCGGTCGCCGGCAATAACCCAATCCACGCCACATTCAGCCGGTTTAAAATCACCCCGATAATCACCGGGACCGCCGCCGCAAATGCCCACCGCCGCCGCCCCGACCAGCGGGTCCGCAACATCACAAACAACGGCGCCGTCAACAGCACCATCTCAATGGTAAATGTCGTGCCTTGCAGAGGATTTTGGAAGATATACGTCCAGGCATTGCGGGCCGTCAAATCTGCAATGCGCAAAAATAAGTAAAGCATCAACAGCGGCGTCATCCCCTTCGCCAGTGCCGTGAGCACGCGCGGCTCCAAGGGTTGCCGGAACGTCCAAAACGTCAGCGCCGACACAAAGATCGCCATCGCAAACCCGGAAATAATGGCGCTGATGAAAAACAAGACCGGCAACCACGGCGTGTACCACAGCGGCAGTAATTTGTTCGGCACGATCAGAAAGAGAGATCCGAGCGAGGACTGATGCAGCGTCGACAGCACCACGCCACAAATAACAAAGGGCACGGTAATCGCATGCACGAATCGCGAAACCCGTTTCCACCCGAGTTTCTCGAGGGCGATCGGGGCAAACTCGACGCTGAGAACGCCGGTGTAGAGCATCACACACCACGAGACTTCAAAAAGAACAGAGTGATGCTGCCAATAGAAAATCGGTCGCCAGATTTGATGGTATCGGCCCAGATCCACCAGCAGCGCGCCGGACGCCGATAAAATGTAGCCGAGATACGCCGCCAGGACCACCGGCCGGAGAATCGGATAAAATGTCCGGATCCGGAAAATATAAACCATGCACGCCGTCAGAAATCCGCCTGCTGAAAATGCAATCCCGCACAACACCAGCGCTTTCCAGATTCCCCACGGAAATTGATCCGATAGATTGGTCACCGCCCCCAGGCCGAGCGCGTACCGGCTCGTGATCGCGTAGCCACCCAATCCCCAGAGCACAATCAGCAGCGCCCAGCCGCCGACCGCGGCGGAAACGCGTTGTGGAAATTTTCGCCCGGCCAACACCCAGCACGCGGCCACAGCCGCGCTCATTCCCACCAGCACACCGAATAGCCGGAACAACCCCAGCAGCCAATTAAACTCCGGCATGGTGCTCCCGCGTCCGCCAACGCACGATCACGCCCAATAACAACCCGACGCCAATCACCACAAACGGCAACTTCGCAATCAC
>Ga0209083_1001585_pt1 | contig 25305 bp, 22 predicted proteins | sample AM7aDNAmetaG_FD_184132 | JGI IMG/M metagenome (GOLD analysis project Ga0209083, IMG submission 184132) | Freshwater microbial communities from Finland to study Microbial Dark Matter (Phase II) - AM7a DNA metaG (SPAdes) (version 3) | ecosystem: Environmental > Aquatic > Freshwater > Lake ...
CAAGCGCAGGCGGCGCCGGCATTCGGTACTCTGCTATTAGCGCGCTCTATTGGGGGGGTGGTGGTGGTGGATCGGGCTATAGTTCTGCCGGTGGAAACGGCGGGGTCGGTGGCGGTGGCGGTGGCGCGGTAGGTACTTCAACAGGCGGCGCAGGATTCTCAACGGGCGCTCCAGGTGGCGGCGGTGCAATTACCACACAATGTAATACCCCTGGCGGAAACGGTGGAACGAATACTGGTGGTGGTGGCGGCGGCGGATCTCATAATTGCGCCTCGAATAGCGGTGGAAATGGTGGATCTGGTATTGTCATTGTTCAGTGGGATGATCCTCTTGGCAAAGCGTGGACAAACTGGTCTTCAACCGCAAGTCTTCCAGTAGGCTCGAAGTTAACATCAGCGGTATCGGGGCCTCAACTAGAAGAGCTTCGAGATAAGTTGTTGTACCTTCAATCTCATAAGAGCCCAACAGCAACAGCATCTGGTACAATAGTACCTAATACTCTTACCAATCCTGCCATTACAGCAGCGGCTAATGACCCCGATTCATCTTTTGCAGCGGGGGTTAAAGTCACCAACGTAATTTATGCGGGGCTGCAGGGCAGTGTGGCCACTCTAGCCACACCGTATGCAATAACTCCAACATCCCCCTCTCGCGCAGTTGGGGCTGTTATTAAAGCGGCGGATGCTGCAGCAGTCTATACTGACATAGTGGCACTTGGGAATAAGGATCAGAGTGCTACCACAGCGCCCTGGCATCATAGTCACGCTAATCATGCTAATCACGGCAATCATGCCAGCCACTTCAATGCACTACACAACAGCACATCGGATAAAAAACTCAAGAAGAATATTGAGAGTATTAAAAATGCTTTGGATATGATTCTCAAGCTTTCATCCGCTACTGCCAACTACGAATGGAAGGAGGAAATCACGAATGCGCGCGTGTTCAGTGGTTTCATCGCACAGGAAGTGGAACGAGTATGTCCTAAGTGGGTTATAGAAAATAAGGATGGAATTAAGCAAATAGCGCTGGGCCCCCTTGAAATCGAGAGTATATTAATCAAAGCGATTCAAGAGCAACAGATCCTAATCGATCAACTTAGGGAGAAGATTGGGCTGTAAAAAGGGGAGTATATGGCTAATTACTTTGATCTCAAAGTTGGGTTTACCTGCAATAATAATTGTGTCCACTGTGTCATAACAGACAAAAAAGACACAAAGGATCTATCCACTCAAGAGATCAAAGATATTATCGATGGGGTTCCAAAAGAACAAATGGTTGGCTTCACGGGTGGTGAGGCCACCATTCGTCATGATTTTATAGAATTGTTAAAGTACGCCAAAGACACAGGCCATGCGACAGCACTCCAAACTAACGGGACTCAATTTGCGGATTGGGATTTCGCAGCCGAGGCTGCGAAGTATCTCGACGATGTCCTCATAGCTATTCATTCCCACATTCCAGAAGTTCACAATTCAATTGTTAGGATCTCTGGGATGTATGATAAGACTATCGAGGGATTCAAAAATATCATTAAGCTCAAAATCCCCCATTCCACTCAAACAGTTATTTCAAAACTTAATGTTGACGATCTCTGTGAAACGTATGACTTCATCCAGGGTCTAGATCCTGGCGTCAACATGAGCCTCACCTATCCACACCCCAATGGAAACGCTCTTCACAATGCAGATATCGTTTGTCCTTCGTATACGGAAATTAAAGATATTCTTCAAAAAATCTTCGCCAAGCACGCAAGCCATCTCCGCACAGAAGCGATTCCAATGTGCTATCTATACCCCTATCAAGATAGGGTATATAATTTTGATGAGCACCTCGCTAATAACGAGGATCGCCGTGGAATGGATCCCGCTAATAAAAATAAACAATTCTTTGATGAGAGTGGAATTACTGAAAATTATACAACTTCAATAATCAGCGAAAAAAGAAAAGGCCCCAGATGTATTGAGTGTATATTTAATGATCGATGTTTCGGCGTTTGGAAAGAGTACACCACTCTTCATGGTAAGCATTTTGATCTTTTCCCTATCACTAAAGAACAAAACGAAGCTAAAATCCCAGCCGTAGATTATTCAACTATATCTCCCGCGGATCTTGCCGACCCATCCCGCAACTCTTTTCTAGCTAAAGTTAACACTGAGGCGGCGTGCTCAGATGAAAAATGTGAATGTAATGAAGAAGCAAACCCTTCTAGTGAGACGCCTAAGGTAAGCACCGCTTGGGGGTCATTGATTGTATTTGGTGGTGAGCAATGTATGAATAGCTGTACTTTCTGTTCTGGTCATCACGGTCCAGGGACACCGGAAGCAATGTGGGGCCGGTATATTTCCGAGGCCGATCATTTTATCAAAAATACTAATATTCGCCAAATTGAAATTTCTGGTGGGGACCCCGGGGAATATGATAGAATCTCTGAGCTTATTAGCTATTTACGCGATAACGGGGTTGTTAGTATTCAGCTCTCAACACATGGGAGAACCCTGAAGGATGAAGATTTAGTTATTGCGTTGAAGAAAGCTGGGGTAACGAGCATTCGTATTCCTTTATATGGATCCACAGATATTATTCACAATAAAACAGCGCAATATCAGCCAACCTCAGGCAATGCTTTTGCAGATGCCGTGGAAGGGATTAAAAATGTTGCCAAGCATGGCATACGTCTCACCGGGTATACTTTGTTAAATCAGTACAATAAAGATGACATTCTTAACATTATGCAATTGTACCTCGATCTCGCAGGCAAGAATCTTACTCAGATGTTTGTTGGTATTACCTTCATCTCTCAGTTGGATTATAGTTACACTAAGGACTGGTTTCTTCCAATCAAGGACTTGAAACCATATATTAAAAAGGTGTACGAGAATTATCCGGAGGCTTTTGAGGAGATCGAAAGCTTCGCCTTCTTAGATATTCCCTATTGTGTTTTTGGTGAGTGGACGGATCTTGTCGACAACAGATTCGAGGGGTTCCCAAACCTCGGCATACACAATATAGAAGATGAAAATCGATCTGAAATCTCTTCTAAGATCCCCCATTATCGAATTAAATCTTATTTCGCAGAGTGCGAAAAATGCGATTTAAATGATTGCTGCGGGGCGGTGCCTTTGAACGAAATTAAAATGTTTGGTACATATGGGCTCAAGGCTATAAAAAAATAAGGTAATTGGTGGGCATACAAAAATTCTGGAAAGAGCCCCAAACTGCTCCTTTTTGGGACACTGTACTCATCCTCACCGACTCAGGATGCCAAAATTCCTGCCCTTTTTGCGGGGTAACATCGGACGATAAGTTTTACTCAACTTGGGAAAGCATAACAGCCGATGCTGATCATATACTTCAGCTAGGTTTGAAACATATAAATATCGGTGGCTCAGATGCTGGGCAATATGAGCGGCTAGTTGATGTAGTTAGATACTTACGAGAAAATGGGGCTAACGAAGTCACTCTCTCTTCTCACGGCAGACCTTTAAAAGATCCCCTTTTTGTAAAAGAACTAAAAGCCGCAGGTCTTTCGTATTTCGGGGTATCTTTATATGGATCCACCGCAACTATTCACAATATGATCTCCCAATATGGGGGATCATCTGAAGGTAGTGCGTTTCTTGATACGACGGAGGCTATTAAAAATTGTGTTGAACAGGGGATTGGAATTGTTGGGAATATCTTAGCGACACAATATAATAAAAAGGATCTCAATAACATAGTTCAACTATACTTAGATCTGACTCAGAACAAAATATTAAAACTCGGAATCACCGCACCAATTATTGTTACGGGCCACGTCAAGGATCTTACTAGGTTTAAGGATTGGTATCTCCCCATGAAAGATATGGGGCCATATTTAAGGGATGTTATTTTCAATCATCCGAGTATTCCAAAGCCTGTATTGTTTGGGATCCTTAATATTCCTTATTGTGTCGTGGGAGTAAACACCGAGCTGATAGTATATCCAAATTTAGATCGCAACCAACAAGTAAATAATCTATATGAAAAAAATGAGATTGAACTCCCTGCGGACGTAACCCCTAATGTACAATTTGAGGAGTGCGCTCACTGTAGTATGAGGAGTAAATGTGGGGGCCTTCCTTTGAATGAGATTAAAATGTTTGGTGCGTACGGTCTCAAAGCAATTGAGAGAATAGAATGACAGGAATACTTACTCTTAACGGACGTCGAACATGTATGAACAAATGCGTATTTTGTCCAGGGCAACGTTGGCCAAACCGAGTGCTAACTTGGAGTGAAGCTATCAATGATGCTAATACTTTAATCTCTATCGGCGCAACAGAAATAACCATTGGGGGGGGGGATCCCGGAGAATGGGAGAAACTCCCGGAAATTGTTGAATACTTAAAAAACGCAGGTATTCAACTCATTAGAATACGTACTCACGGCAGGACTTTGAAAAATCTTGAATTTGTTCAACGACTAAAAGATACGGGGGCACTTATAACTTTAGATACCCCCCTATACGGATCAACTGAGGAAATTCATAATAAAATTACTCAATCAAAATCAAGCTCGCTAGGCAATGCTTTTCAAGACACTATTCAAGGAATTAAAAATTGTGTGAAGGTGGGCCTTCCTATTTCGGGGTACACGGGTCTTACGCAAGGTAACAAAGAAGACATTAATAATATTCTTAATCTTTATCGGGCCCTTCTTAGTACAGGAGAAGAAATAACAATAATTGATATTTCTTCTCTTGTAATAAAGTATCCTGTTAAATTACTTATTCAGAATTGGTGCCTCCCAACTAAGGATATGGGCCCTTATTTAAGAGAGGCCACCCATGCTTGCGACCCAAAAGTGATCCTAACAATTCACGAGGTCCCCTACTGTGTGTATGGATCCTACACCCCCTTAATTTATAACGAAAATCTTTGTAAACCCCGCAAATCTATAAAAGGTAAAAAATCTTCTCCCGCCTTCATTATAGCAAATACCCCCTCGGATCCTTCACAGCAGATTCCGAAGTTTCTCAAAAGAGCATATTTTGAGGAGTGTTTTAATTGTAATTTAAGGCAGCAATGCATGGGCTTGCCAGTATATGAACTTCAATTATTCGGATCTTCGAATCTAAGAGCTTTTCGTGACTAAGAATTCACAGGAGAAGATATAATGATTGATGGAATACTTGATGGAATACTTGATGTCAGCGGTCGCCGCGCCTGTATGAACAGGTGCGCATTTTGCTTTAGTAAATCCCGTATTATTGCGGAGTGGGCTCCAATTCTCAAAAAGATCGATGATCTACTTTCCATTGGTGCAACTAGATTTCACATTGAAGGCACCGATGCCTGCGAATGGGACAGGCTTCCCGAGCTCATAGACTACCTAAAAAATAAAGGTATTCACCATATTGGGTTAGGAACTCATGGTCGAACTCTGAAAGATCCAAAATTCGTTCAGCGTCTAAAAGATACTGGGGTCGTTGAGAGTATAAACATTCCTTTGTACGGGTCTGTTGAAAGCATCCATAATGGAATTGTTCAGTCGAGAAAAGGTTCGCCAGGCAATGCTTTTCAAGATACTATTCAAGGAATTAAAAATTGTGTGGAAATTGGTATACCTATTCGCGGGCACACCGGGCTTACGCAAAGCAACAAAGAGGACATTAGTAATATTCTTAAACTTTATGTGTCTCTGACTCAAGGGAAAGTAGAGAGCATCGATATTGTGCCTCTTTTTGTATTACTGCCTTTTAAACTATACATTCGAAAATGGATTCTCCCGACTAAAGATATGGGCCCTTATTTGAGAGAAGCATATAATAACTTTCCACCGGGGATCCGGATAACAATTCAACAAGTTCCCTACTGTGTTTTTGGATCTTATTCTTCAGTGATTGATTCCAGAGTTCTTATCGCCCCTGATGAATCCTCTAAAAGTAGAAAGTTTTTCCCCAGCACCACTATAATAAATACCCCGACAGAATCCAGCAAACATGTTGCGGGTTACCGCAGAAAATCGTATTTTGAAGAATGCTCACATTGTACTTTGAAGCAACAGTGCGTTGGGTTGCCTTCATATGAACTCCGCTTATTCGGATCATCAGGTCTTAAAGCTCTTTAATTTGTGAGGCGATATAATGATTACAGCTTCTGGTGCTATTGCTTTTAACGGCATAGACCCCGATCGACGATGTTTGAATGCCTGCGTATTTTGTGCAGGAATCTGCCCAGGTGGCACAGTTTCTCAGCAGTGGAACCTAGCGGTAACTGAGGCGGCCGCCTTACTTCAACAAGGAATCACTAATATTACACTCAGTGGGCTCGATGCAGGGGAATACCCGAAGCTAGTGGAATTCGTGCGATATCTAATAGATCATGGCGCAACTAACATTGAGTTATCTACTCATGGCAGGACATTAAGAGATTTTGCATTTGTCAAAGACTTAAAAGATGCGGGAGTGAATGCTGTTCGTATCCCTCTGTATGGCTCGACGCCCAGTATTCATGATCGTACGACTCGAAAACAAGGAAGTTTTTTTGAAGCTGTTAAAGGTATTCAGAACTGTGCGGGAGTAGGATTTGATATCTGGGGCCATATTATTGCGACGCAGTATAATAAGGAAGATCTTAATAATATTCTTAATTTATATATTTCCTTGGCAGAGCAAAGAATAGTGTCGTTACAAATTGTTCCCGTTTTTATCTTAGAGAAAACTCTTGCCTTTACCAGGGATTGGTTTCTTCCTACTAAAGATATGAAACCCTATTTACAAGAGGTGCATCTACATCACCCCGATACACCAGTGCGCATCAGACTTTTGGAAATACCCTATTGTGTGTTGGGCGGATATTCAGATATGGTTGATAGTGTAGTTATGTATGGGCAGCACGAAGGGGATCTTAATTCCCGCCAGATAAGGGCTATAGTAAAAAATGAGCCTAATAAAAATGCACCACATTTTCGCGCGAAGATGTATTTTTCTGAATGTGAGCAGTGTATATTAAGATCTAGATGTAGCGGATTGCCCGCTAATGATTATGATTTATTTGGTGCTGGCGAACTTAAAGCGATAAGGAGTGAAGCGTGTTTAGATTCACTGATCTAATTATTTTCAGAATGACTCGTGATTGCAATCTCAATTGCAAGTACTGCTTTATGCAAAATAAAGGAGACTACCCAGGAGAACTTATAGATTTCAATTTATTTCGAAAAATCATTGATCGAATTATAGAACAAAGAATTATTAATGGGCGGGGTAATTCGAACCTTGAATTGGTCCTTCACGGCGGTGAAGTTCTTCTTTTAGGAAAAAAACGATTATATGAGATCCTAAATTATGCGACTAGCGCTTTCACGGTTAATAACGTCAAGTTTTCTTTATCTTGTCAAACCAACGCTACTCTTCTTACCGAAGAGATTGCTAGAATTCTAAGTGAGTTCAATGTTAATGTCGGGCTTAGTTTCGACGGTATCGAAGGAGCAAATTCGTCTCGCACTAACCTCAAGCAGGAAATCTTTGAAAATAAATTTCAAATGCTCCGAGATACTAAAACCCGATTTGGTTTTTTGATTGTAGCGAGCAAGACCAATATTGATAATATGCAGAAGACTCAGGAATTTTTAGAGACCCTAGGTATTGAAGAAAATGCGAAGGAAGGCGTAGTTCGAAGTTACAAGATTAACTATGCAGAAGACATGATTAATCCAGGGCCTGATAGTGAGATTGAGGTGACGGGTCAAGAGATGTTTGATAAAGTCTGGAAACCTGAACTTGAGAGGTTTCTCACTCGGGGGAAAACAATTGAGTACCATACAGGCAGCCTGCTCGCAGGGTCTCTAATTGATATTTTATCGGATCATAATTTTCAAACTCCTTCTGGATGTGGCACTAAATGGTGCGGTGCCGGAATTGGAATGATAGCTGTCGAACCGGACGGGGAGATGGATTACTGTGATAGGTACTCCAAAAAGTTTGATGATGTGTACATGATGCACGCATTAGACTATGACTTCTTAGGCCTCCACCAGTTAACGAGGGCGCTAGAATATAATGTCATGAAAAAAGCATTGTATGAAAAACAGGGGTGTGATAATTGTTGTGCCGATTACATTTGTGATCATGGTTGCGAATCCTTCTATCGCTCTAAGATGGGGGAGTATGGGATCGACACACGGATTATTTGTGATCAACATATAGAGTTTTATCGATTTGTTGAAAATCATATTATTGAGATTCTTAAAGTGTATGCAAAGAACGCCACGCCCATTGCAACAAGCGATTATATATACCAATTAAAAGACGCGCTGATAGAAAAGGCAAAGCTTTCTGGAATTACACTTAACTTGAGTGAGGATCATAATCAAATAATAGTGGCGATAACAAAGCCTAGCGATCAAATCATCTTAACTCCTAGTCAAGTCCCTGTGGTGGAGATACCTCTAAAGGTCCTCTCTTCCTCTTCGAAAATTGATTTCAATCTAACGCTAGGTAGAACAGGGCCGAAGCATCCCAAGGTTTTTATGAATCGTTCCTTTGATCCTGAAGAAACCTATCGCTTGCAGAAAGAATGGATTGAGAGCAGGCTCGAATATGATCTTGAAATTAGAAGTTATGCGGGCTCCTTCTGGACATCCACGATGCAGATCAAAGGACAAAAAAAACAACAAACTATGTACTCGACAACGAGGGGGAAAGGGACTGCGAAATTTGAATGCTTAGCCTCTAATTACGGAGAGTTGATAGAAAGATATTCCTATGAGGAATGGATAAAGAATAACCCTTCAGACAAAATCGTTGAATTAAAAAGTTTGATGGATGGAAAAATATACAATATGACGGCCCGAGAAGTAACGAATTTCAAAGGAACGGAGGCTGCCGGAAATAACATGGAAGAAGCAAGGTATCATGCTTTGTGCGAAGTGTTGGAACTTGGACTTAACAACAATGTCTTCCGTATAGTCCCTGTTGAAATGGGAATAATAAAGACTGAGAGTATGTTTCCAGAGGTTCCTCAGAACGTTCACGATAGTGTTGTTGTTTTCTTTCAAAAAGATCCTAGGATCTCTGCATACGATATATCCGTAGTTAGAGCCCCGAAAGAAAATGAAATGCTATTCAATAGTCTGGTAGATGTTGACTACAATAAAAATACTATAATTATTCCCGAGCGAAATTGGAATATGGAAAACCCGAATTGCACAATTGATAAGGCTCACCCCTGGCCTTCGCTATTAGGGAGAAGAATTGGATTGAGCATTGAGAAGACGGTTAAAATAGCAATCGCTGAGATGTTACAAATGTTGGGAGGAGATGATTCAATCTTCCTCAATAATGCACCCAAGAAAAAGGTTTCGTTCATGAAGTACTACAATGCGGAGGATCTTCCTAGTTTCGAGACAGCAACTCTTGAGGACGATAATGATCTAATGCTCAATGGTCTTAGAAATGCAGGATACAATGTGTGGGAGTTGAACTTAACAATCAACGATAGATTCCCTGTTGTAAAGATGATAAACGATTATTCTCTTGGGATGATGCATCCTTGTTCGAGACAGTTTATGTCTAAGTTTTTTGAGATATAAGGAGAAAATGATGGGTGAAGCTGAACATTGTACTCGCTGCAGGAAACCTCTGACTGAGTTTAGAGTAGACATTAATTTTCATATGCGGGTCGACCGCCTTAAAGAAGATTCTAGTTGGGAATATATTCCTAACATGGATAACGAATCTCGGGAAGTAGTCTGTGTAGATTGTTTTAATGAATTTACTGATCTCATGTCTACTCTCAATAAAAAGTACCAGCCCGAGGCTGAGGAAAAATAATGACCTTAGATGAAAAGATCGCCGCGATGACCCTTCAATTCCCTGGGGGCAATCTACAAGACATAATTCGTATCATGCAGCTCAAAAATGAAAAAATGAATATCATGCAGTTCATGGATCGTCTTATGGATGGCGGCAATCGCATGTTTCTTTTGAGAACCGGGTATTCCTGTAATCTTCATTGTCGACATTGTTTTGCTGAATATAAAAAATCGGAACTAGATTTCTCTTTGGACCAGCTTAAAAAAATGATCGATGAAATAGGGGATAGAAATATGGTGGTACTTACGGGCGGTGAGCCTACCATACGCGTAGATCTTCTAGAAATTCTTAAGTATCTCAAAACAAGAAAGACGGGATACTTGGTTGAACTACAATCAAACGGGGTAAAATTCAGCGATAAAACTTTTTTAGAAAAACTCGAACCTTACTTTGATTCCATTTTTCTTCCTTTTCATTCTTCTAATATGAGTATTTTCGACAAGGTGACGCAAGTGCCCGGCTCAGGGGACCTGGTGGTTCAAGCTCTTAAAAATCTTGCCGCATCGAGTATTCGAGTTATGACCAATATTGTGATAAATCGATTTAATTATAAAACGATAACAGAAACGATGGATTTCATACAAAAAATCAATCCCGGGTGTACGATGGCGCTGACGCATCTTCACCCTATCGGTGGTGGCGACTCCACAGAGGTTGCGCCGCGGTATGATGAGATTCATGATGATGTCCAAAAAGCTCTGAAAAAGTATGGATATTTAATTCATACACACTATATTCCTCGCTGCCGCCTTTATCCTTATCAAGAACTTGTTAGTAATGCCGATGATTGGGAAAATGGGAGTAAAACAAAGCCAGGTATAAATCATCAGGATGGAGAGTGGAAAAAAATAGATTACGCGTCATACGGGGGAACCTTATATGTTGATGAAAAAGTTGATCCAAAATGGGCTACACTAAATATAGAACAAAGCAAAATAAAATCTGTAAGATGTAAAGAATGCCGGTTTGATAAGGATTGTATAGGAATCTGGAAAGAATACGGTTTTTTATATCCGGACTTGACGGATTTAATTCCTATCGAAAAGGATTGATTATGTCACTCATGGAAGAACTCCAGGCTGCGTACCCAGAATTGGATATACCTAAGAAAGTTGAAGGATGGAAAAAAGATCATCCGGGGGCCGATATAGAAGAACTCCGGTCCTACCTTACCGTTGGGGAAGGTTTGCCTACTCGTTCAGCCCCGAGAAAAATGTATGTTCTAAGAACTACGCATATTTGTAATCACAAGTGTGTGCATTGTTTTAATGAGAATGAAAAAAAAGAACAAGCGAATCAAAATCTTCTCACTACAGAAGAACTATTCAAAATTATTGACGAGCAAAGTGGGGATGCAGAGTCAATTATTATTACGGGCGGTGAACCCTCGACGCGAAAAGATTTGTTTGAGATTCTTCAATATGTGAGAAGTAAAGGCAAGACGAATACCATTCAGTCAAACGGGATGGGCTTCGCGGATCCAGAATACGCAAAAAAACTAACTCCCCTCATTGAGACTTTTACTCTCCCTATTCATTCTAGTGATCCTGAGATCTTCGACGCAGTAGCTCGATGCAAGGGGGCTTTCAATACCACCATAAAAGCATTTAAAAATCTTAAAGACTCAGGAATTCGAGTTATAACCCAAACGGTAATGAATCAATTGAGTTACCGAACTCTGGAAAATACTTTTGATCTCATTCAATCTATTTACCCCGGTATAAACATGACCATGACCTTTCCTCATCCAATCTCAGAGGCCTATACAACAAAAGTGACACCTCGTTTTTCAGAGGTAAAACCATATGTGCATAAAGCTTTAAGGAAATATGCGTACCTACAGTATTCTCATTATCTACCAAGATGCGTTTTGTATCCTTATCAGGATTTAGTTTTATATAATCTAGATAAAAATGATGTGGATACTAATCCTAAACCGGGAATTGAATTCTTAGAAGGAGAATGGCGCACTGTAGATTATGAGACTACATCCCAATACAGAATAAAATCCAAGGTTTGTTCCCAGTGTCGTTTTGATAATATATGTCATGGTGTTTGGAAGGAATACGGGGCCCTTTACCCGGAATTAGACTTAGTGCCTATTGAAGGAGAAAAAGAATGATTGACATCCCTCCTTTATATTTCACTCTACGAGTAGGGTTTTCTTGTAATAATAAATGCGTTCATTGTTTTGTAGAGAGGAAGAAGAATGTTGAAGACCTTACTGAAGAAGGGCTTAAAGCAACTATCGATACCATTCCTCCTGAAGCCACTATCTGTTTTACTGGCGGCGAGCCAACCATACGACATGATTTTCTTCGCCTCCTTCAATATTCTAAAAGTAAAGGATTTATTAACGCCTTACAATCCAATGGCATTAAATTCGCAGATAAGGAATTTCTTAAATCCACTGAGCCTTATTTAGATTCAATTACCCTCCCCATTCATTCTAGTGATAGAGACGCTTTTGATAAGACAACGCAAATAGAAGGATCATATGATCAAACAATGATCGCCTTTCGTAATTTGGCGGAATCAAGTATCTGTATGACGACTCAAACAGTCATCACGCAATTGAATTACAAAACATTGCTAGATACCTTTGATATGATACAGAGCGTTTCACCCGGCGTGGGTATGACATTGACATTCCCTCACTCCACGGGCGCGGCGCATTCCGTTGGCGTTACCCCCCGCCTTTCTGAGATAGGGCCTTACATACTTCCTGTACTGAAGAAATATGGGACTCTAATGCATACCCATTATATTCCTCGATGCTATATGCATCCTTATCAAAATTGGGTTGTCAATGTTGATACTCATGATGATGGTAGTATGTGGAAACCAGGCACAGATTTCACATCAGCAGGGTGGGAGAAACTTGATTATGGAGTGTATCAAAAAGATTCCAAAATAAAAGCTGAGACATGTAAAGACTGCGTATTCAATGATATCTGTATCGGTATTTGGAAAGAGTATAGTGAGTTATACTCCCCCCTAGATCTCCCTCCTGTTCTAAAAGATGAGGGCCTCCCCGCACCGAAAGAAGATGCAAGAGCCTATTCCCCAACAAAGATTCCGGAGATTTTTTTATATCGCCTTAGTGATAAGGCAGCGCCATATAAGGTTCAGCTATCCCCCGGTTCTAATCGATCTAGGATGACAGATAAAGCTTCCGGTAAGATCATAGAAGATCGGTATGCTTTGGATAGTGGAAAAGCGTCCCTGACAACTGAGACCAAGGAGTTCCTATTAGGTACCGGCGCTGATAAAAGAGACACCACAGTTTCTGTAGTTGATGGGGTTATCACCGCTTATAATTTATCTTTCAATCCGAAGACCTATAAATTATCCCCGCCAGATAGCCGACTTCTTCCCGCGTGTACATTTATTGTTTTTAATTTGAGTGCCGTCTCAAATCAAAATGATAGCCTCTGGTATATTTGTGATAAAGTTCTTGACTCCGAGGACCCCGCTAAATTAGAAGGAGTTCGAAACTTTTTTTATGAGAACGATAAAATGTTGGAATACGATAACCTGATGGCCCTCGCAATTGAGCATCAGGCTCACTCCTTCGCCATTAGCCCTAATTATAATGGTGATTGTTGGGCGTATGTCTTCTAAGGAACAACAAATGGATTATCCAGGTAATGAAGAAGCCCAAAAAATAATACATGAGATCTGGAAAGAATATCTAGCTAATAAAACACCTCAAGATTATACTAGCCTTTATATTCACGTGCCTTATTGCACCCAGAAATGCGCGTATTGTGAATATTTCTCTAAAGTAACGACAACAGGTATCCCTGATTCCTGCCTAGATTATTTGGAAGAACAATTTATGAACGCCCTCCCCTTTTTCAAGGATGAGCCGATTAAAGCACTTAATTTTGGTGGTGGTACCCCTAATTTATTATCGCCAGCTCAACTCGATCGAGTGCTAAAGATGATATCTAAATATTGGAAACTTGATCTGAGTCATTCTAATGAGATGGGATTTGAATTTCATCCGCATCATATAACAGAAGAACATTTTGATGTACTGAGGCATTCATATATCAATAGGGTTTCCATGGGTATTCAATCCTTTAATCCTCATGTGCTCAAGTTGGAAAAAAGGTATCCCACTAGTAAAGGCCGATTATTGTACTTGTATAATACAGTTAGTAGTTTCGCCCGCATGGTGAACATAGATTTGCTCGCTGGATTATTTGACCAAACATCAGAAATCCTTATAGATGATGTTCGTACTTTAATGGATATCGGAATTGAGTCGATTACGATATATGAGCTCAACCGCATTAATGGGAGAAACAACAAAGAGAGTGAGCGAGACTATATTACTAAAATGCTCCTCGACACATACGATGCTCTTAAGGATCGACAAGAATATCGGTATGTGGGTACCACCCTTGAAGATGGGTTTATGCATTGTAATAAGTATTATCGCAAAAATGCCGATATGTTTGAAATTCCTTACAATCCCGCTCCTCAAGGGTTTAATAATGTTGTTGCTTTTAGCATAGATGATGATAGCTTAGAGAAGTATCCCTATTCTCATTTTATTCCTATCAACAAGGCTTACCAACGCCTCGGCAACAGAGAGACCTTATTCTATTCCCTGGATCGAAAAGTGCAGGAGGATAGACCTTGGTGGAAAGATGGCTTTGAGAGAAGAGCAGGAAAAGTCTTTAAGTGAACTACCCTGAAACTAAAGATTTCAGGGCTTCCTGCTTCACAGACTCGACCTTGTGCATCGATGTCTCCACAGGCTTAATTTCGGGCTGTCCCAGCCCTAATTCTTTCAAACCATAATTCTTGAGATTGATACCTGCATTCTGGTCTCGGTCAATCTCAAATCCACAACTTGGACAATTGAAGATTCTATCATCCAATTGCAGTTGTTTGTGCACGTATCCACATTTTGAACAAGTCTTTGAGGAAGCAAACCATTTATCGGCTTCAATTAAGGTCTTGTTATTCCAAAGACTCTTGTATTGCAATTGTCTTAGGAATTCACCGTAACCTAGGTCGTTGATAGACTTGCCGAGATTCAAACATTGAGCCATTGCTCTAAGATTGAGAGATTCAACTACAATCACATCATTTTCTTGAATGAGTTTTGTAGATAGTTTCTGAGAGAAGTCTTTTCTCGAATTCGTGATTCTCTCAAATACTTGGTTCACTCTTAATTGAGCTTTCTTTTGATTGCTTGAACCTTTAGTCTTCTTACTAACTTGTCTTTGTAACCACTTTAATCGTGGCTCATTTTTGCGATAGATACGTTCGTATGCAGGAGAGTTACCTTGATCATCCACATAGAAGTTTGCTAAACTCATATCAAGACCTTTGGTTTTCAGACCTTGATTGATTTCAACTCCTTCTAATTCGAGTTCTTGCTCGAATAGAATAGATACAAAGTATTTTCCTGTTTTGCTACGACTTACAGTAGCTTGTTTGATTGCTCCTTTTGTATTACAGCGAAGGTCACGAAAAGCAATCCAACCAAGTTTAGGTAGTTTTACTTTTCGAGTTTCATAATTGATTGCTATATTAGTTCCAAGATTCAGTGTTCGATAGGAATCCTTTCGGCCTCGTTTATGAAACTTAGGAAACCCTGATTTTCCCTTTCTCTTTCCTGATTGAGATTTGAAGAAGTTCTGATAAGCCATTGAGAGGTCAATTCGAGATTGCTGAAGGCTGATTGAATCTGGTTCTGAAAGCCATTCAAATTCTTCTTTGTATTGCTTTTCTGTCTTATATTGATATTCATAGAGTTTTCTGACATCTTCTCCGGATGCTTTCCATTCATCATAGGTTTTGATTCTTTCAGCAAGCATCTGATTATAGAGGAAACGACAAGAGCCGAGCGTCTTCAGTATTTGAGTCTCTTGTGTTTTGTTTGGATAGAGTCTGACTTTCAACGCTCTATGTATCGTTCCGCTCATATTTAATTAGTAGCACTAATTTAGAAAGGTTATAGGTGTTGTATGGGTCATAAGACTTCTCTAAAAGTTCACCTCATATTCTGTTGTAAGTACCGGAAGACTCTTTTACGAAGTCTTGGAGAAGAAGTCAAGATTCTTTGTCATAGAATTTCTCAACCAAGAGATTTTGAAATTCTAACTATGGAAGTAGATATCGACCATATTCACTTTTTAATAGAATACGAACCTAAGATATCCGTAACTCAGATTGTGAAATGTTTGAAAAGAGAAACGATTCATCAACTTTGGGAAGATCATGAAGGCTATCTGAAAAAGCAGTTTTGGAATGAGAGAACTTTCTGGTCAGATGGTTTCTTTGCTTGTTCCATAGGAGAAGCTTCTGATGAAACTATTAGAAGGTATATTGAATCTCAGGGATGATCGCAATTCATCCTCGAAACTAAAGATTTCGAGGTTTTCTTGCGATGAATAGTATAACTTAACGATGCTCGCGTAGTATCTTCTCGTCAATAGGGCCATCAGGGAGTGCGTTGATACTAGCGATAAAGTCGTTGTAGCTCATATGATCTTTAACGCTCATTTTCCACCAGTATTCTTTAGCCCCTACATGATATTGTTTTGCCACATGCCTGAAGCCCCACAAAGAGGGTGGTACTTTAGTGACAATGTCATTGCCGATTTTTGAGCGAATGGTATTAGGAACTCGTTTATTATAGGATTTCATTCCTGCTTTATTCATAACACGAGGACCATCACCGGACAGGCACTTGATTTGATCGGGCCCTAAATTAAAGGTATACTGCATATCCAAAGCCCCAATGGGAGCCAACCCACCGCCCATCGAATACCCACACACGAAAATCTTAGTAAGTTTAGAAGCTCTGAATGCCGCGTGAACCCCGTCTCGAACCGTGAGCCAACCTGCCGCATAACCGCCATGCATTCGAACTGGGGAGTCTTCATGACCTTTATAGGGCATCACTTTTTTAAAGAAGAATAAATCCGTGAGCCAATCTTGAGCGTCAACACTAGCGTCAAAAGTGATGAGGAAGGTATCATCTAAAATACCTGTCATCCCATTAACGCTGGTCTTCTCATCGTCAAAAAATACCACATTGGTTAAAGTCTTATTGAGCCCTGGGAAAAAAACAGAAGTGACTGTCTTGGCTTTTGCGGCTTGGGATGCGGATTGATCAGGACTATTGTTAAACATCCATAATGCAGCGGCCATGGCAATCTTTAGGTCTTGTTTAGTCATGTTCATAATAAGAAGCCTCCTCTGTGCTAATTTGGGTTACACCCTTTATATTAGTGAGAAATGGATATACCACCGATTCGCAGCGCTAAAGTACTCATCATAGGGAAAGGTCCCGGATGGGAATTAGCAAGAGAGTTTATTGATACTGATTATAATATTTGGGGTATTCCTCAAAGTTATAATTGCCTCGAACAAATTATTGGGCATCGTTTCGATTTGATTTTTGAAGTCCACTCTCCCAAAGCGTGGAAGAAAAAAAAGGCTACTCTATATCGGCTCAATAATCAATACGCTTCTTCCCCAAAATTGATAGTTCCTCAAAGAGTCGATGGGTGGACTGACAATTCCTATCTTCTCCCCATACCGGAATTACAATCCCTCGGCCTTCCACTTCTCAATTCTTTTGCGTGGATGGTTGCCTACGCCCTTCATAGAAAGATGGACACTATTGCTTTCAGGGGAGTGAATTTAGATTGTAATCGAGAGGCTTTAGGGGAGCGAGATGGCTTATTATACATTCTGGGCTATCTTAAAGCATTGGGGACTAACTTAAATATAGAGAGATCGAGTGGCCTAATAAGGGGGAATGAGTTATGGCGGAGCCTGTCCTTGTAAGCAACAAAATATGCATTGTGGGGGGCTCGATAGGGAGGGACTCTGCCCGGAAATACCACGGTACAGATTGGAACATTTGGTGTGTAGCGCGCATTTATGATTTTGTCTCTTATGCCACTTTGGTTTTCGATGTTCATCAAAACGCCGATAATAGAACTAAAAACACTACCGATGCTTATCGAGACCGGAAACTGATCTTGCAAGCGCCGTGCAGCGATTATCCAGAAGCGTTCCTGCTTCCCAGCGAGGAATTACAAGAAGAATTCCCCGCATTGACAAGTTCTTTTTCATGGATAATTGCCTATGCTATCCGGCGCGGCGCCACTGATATCGCTCTTTGCGGCGTCAATATGACTCATGTCAGCGAATTAGAAACTCAACGGCCTGGACTTTTTCATACTTTGGGAATGGCGCGGGCTCTCGGCATAAATATAATTCTTCCGGTTAGCGGTAGCCAGCTTCACACGGGCACTGATGTGAATTTTTCACAATCGTTTCTTCCAACACTAAACAATCTAGAAGGGGATGACATGGCAAAAAAGGTAGTTATAATTGGCGCGGGGAATGGATATGAAATGATCCGTGACTACAATGATAAGAAAGAATATGAGATCTGGTGCGTGCCAACTATCTACCCTGTGCTCGCCAGCTACCGTGTTGATAAGATCTTTGAACTTCACGGTACGGAGAAGTGGAAGCCGGGCATTGATTATGCAGAGCTCGAAAATAAGCTTATCATTCCTCGTGCTCTTACAGAAGTCCCAAAAGCAACTATCTTTGGACCTGAGGCCTTGCAGGCGAAGTATGGAATGGTCTTCTCAAGCTCTATTGCATGGATGGTTGGCTATGCCCTCGCCAATGATGTTAACGAGATAGTCTTTCTTGGTGTAGATATGGAGAATGGATATAGTGGCCAACGTGATGGACTATTTTTTCTTCTCGGGTTTGCCAAGGCAGCAAAGGTCAATATAGTCATTCCTGAAACCAGTAAACTCAATATATTTGGGAAGTCATATGGATGGGTATAGGGTCGGAATCATCACACGCACAAAAAATAGGCCTCTTCTCTTACGCAGAGCTATTCAGTCTGTTGCGAACCAAACTTATAAGAATTATGTTCATATCATAGTTAACGATGGTGATAGCCTTGAGCATCAAACGCTAACCGGTGAAACTATTATTGTACCTATCAATAGCGGTGGTCGCATGGAGCAAGCCTCGAACGAAGGTGTTGAGGTAGCTATCAAAGAGAAGGTCGACTTCATCGCTATTCACGATGACGACGACTCATGGTCACCTGAATTTCTCTCAATTATGATTCAGGAATTTCGCACATATGAAAATCTCGTTCCGACTGTGAAAGGAATTATCTGTAGAGCGAACTGCGTATATGAAAAGATTGAAGGTAATGTAATCACTATAGATCATCTTGAACCTCATATTCCCTGGACGCCGGAGATTGGGTTACTTCGCATAGCCGATCTCCTTGATGATCATAACAATTTCGCTCCAATACAATTTATATATAGGCGTGAAGCAATTCAGACGATCGGGCGCTACGACCCCTCTTTTCTTGTATATGGTGATTGGGATTTTAATTTACGATTCCTGAAGCACTACGACATTGCTCTTATCCCTAACTATCTTGCGTTCTACCATCAGAGAATATCTGGGGCTGCTAGTGACATAAATTCAATGCATGAAGCAAGTAGATTTCTGCAACGTGAAGTGTATCGACAACGAATTCAAAATAGATATTTGCGCGAAGGTGATGCATTGGGTATGTTGATGAACATTCAACACTTACAACATGGAGTACATGAACTTAGGGAGAGTGTAAATGAATTACGCCGCAAAAAGCGAACTCATAAGTCTCATTGATAAGCACGACATTATTTCATTTGATGTCTTTGATACTCTTATCCATCGCCTCACCCCTCATGCGTGGTCTGTGCCGCGCCTTGTCGAGCTGCAGCTATATTATCATGACCTCACCAAAACATACCCGACCTTAGCTACATCATTTGCAGCTGCACGTCGTAACGCCGAGCGTACATCGAGAAGTGAACGAGAGAAGTTCGAAGGTGACAGTGAAGTCAATTTTGACGAGATTTACGATCTTCTCCAGGAGCTATTAGGCATACCAAGTGACGTAGCCGCAAAGCTCAAAGAGCTTGAGATCGCAACTGAGCGTAGTGTCCTCTATGCAGACCCTCTCATAAAAGAGATGTTCGACTACGCAAAACAGAAAGGCAAGAAAGTAGTTATTTGCTCTGATATGTATTTACCCTGGACGATAATAGGCTATCTTATTGAAAGTTGTGGGTACGATCTTCGAAACGTACCTATCTATGTATCAGGGGATAAGCGAGTAAGCAAGTACACGGGTGGGCTGTTTGATACCATCTCAGATCATCTAGATAACCGAATACTTCACGTTGGTGACAATATGCACTCCGATGTAGAGATGGCTCAACGGAAAGGATTAGATGCATTCTATTATGACTACAGGGAGTATATACCTACAACATTTGCATTTGGCACCTCTCTTACTCAAAGTATTATTGAAGGTGTGATAACCAAACTCTGGTTAGAGGGTACTTTTTCATCTGAGGAGCTATTAGGGTTACAGTTGTATGGTCCCCTCCTTACTGGTTATCTTGTTTGGTTTCTATCTAAGATAGATAAGATGAAATACGATCACATTCTTTTCTTTGCTCGCGATGCATACCTCCTCTTTGAAACAATAAATAAGCACTTAGGAGATATTGAACTGCAGGGTGAAAGAATCTTCACTAAACTTCCTCCTATTGAATATGTTCATATTTCTCGAGCAGCAATTGTACCGCCAGCTCTCTTTGATATTGATCTCCGGAAGCTCTCTCGTTTAGTATCGGGTCGCGAGCCAAATACCGTGCGCCACTGGCTACAAGTTTACGGGATTGACAATGCAGCACCGATAGCTGGGGAGCTACGTAGCTGTGGGTATGACTCAGATGAGTCGCTCGTCACCCCCGGAGACGCCCGCATAACCAGACTCCTACAGCAACTCTATCCCCAAATCATGCAAGCTGCGAGTGACTCGAAGGTCGAGGCTATGAAGTACTTTGCACAATTTGCAGGTAAACGGTTAGCTGTTATTGATCTTGGGTGGATGGGTTCAGTACAGCAAAATCTCACAAAGCTCTTAGGGGATACAGCAGTCGATGGTTACTATTTCAATTTATGGAATCTACCTGAATACTCCCGCGCGTCTCTTCACGACAACTATTACGCATACCTTCGCGATCACGCTGATGACCTTTTTGCAGACATCCCAAAGCTACTTCAGACGGGAGGAGTAGAGCTGTTAGAAGATGTATTCTCTACTGCATCAGGAACTACCCTCGGCTATTTTGATGGCGAGCCTATTGTAGAAGAGATAGAAAATGAAAGCACAGTAGTGCCTCAGCTCCAAAGAGCTGCTCAGATGTTCTTTGATGCAGCGCTGCCTGTTCTTCGCATAGCCCCATTAGGACTATTTGATTCAATTAACTGGATGAGGCCGTTTTTCAGAATGATAGAATTCCCAACAGCAATGGAAGCAAAGATTCTGGGTAACATTGTGCATAGCGCAGGTGCAGGGTCGACTCGATTAGCTGTTCCCATAGCACAAAAGCTTGATGAGATGTCTCTCAAGGATAGAGAGCTTTACAAGACAGCGAAAACTGCTGCATACTGGAAACAAGGATTCAAACTTCGCAATAAGGCTTCGTATGGTAAGAGTACAAGGTAGTGGAATTGTTAAGATAGGTCAAACTATAGATGATAAGGTCACTATTGTTATCCCTTGCTACAAGCAGTCAAAGTTTGTAGTAGAGGCTCTCGACAGCTGCCTAAAACAAACTCACAGGCCTAATCAGATTATTATTCTTCTCATGGACCCTGACTCATGGAAACTCAAAAATGATTTACGTACGCGAGATCCCAGTATTCGAGTTATTTGCTCCAGTCGAAAATTGCTACCATCTGCTCGCAATATTTGCTTCGGCATTGCTACTACCGATTATATTGTTCCTCTTGATGCAGACGATACCCTCGAACCGAACTTTATTGAAGAGACTCGTAAGATACGAGCTGATGTAGTGTATGTCGGGTCTAAACTCCCTGGCTGCGAGGTGATTTATTTGCCTCGCACACCAGACATATCCACAATACAAATCAAAGAAAAAATGATGAAAAGTAGGCCGGCCGACGCATGAAAATAGACAATGCAATACTATCAGTTGACGATAACCCCCTATACCAACGCTTCTGGCCTTTAACATCAGAACTATGGCATCTCATGGGGATCAAACCTAAATTATACTGGGTAACGGATAGCCAAGAGAAAAACTTCCCCTTTCCTTCCCCGTATGGCATAGTTGAAAAAATTCCCATACTGCATATGGGAATTCAAAAGTCAGAAGGGGGTGAGAGCAACGATTCTTTCTTTTGTTCGATGTGGGCGAGAATGTATGGTTGTGCCGTTACCCCTGGGATCAATATGGGCACTGACTTGGATATATTTCCTCTTGATAAAAAGTATTTCGTTGATAATCTCGCGGAGTATTCAGACACTCAGATTGTGCATTTGAGTTATGAGATAGGATATTCTCCTCACTCGAGTCACTTGCCCCCCTATTGTTACTACGCCGCTCGTAATGATATCTATACAGAAATGATGTTACTTAAATCTAAGTCTATGAGGAACCAAGTGACTTGGGGGCTTGAATTCGCGCAAGACATGATAGATACTACAAGCTATGATCCGGAACGAAGATACAATGATGAAGCTTATATGCTTCAGAAAGTTCGAGACTATGGAATAGCTCATCAGGAAAACCTTCGTGCACTAGTTCTCATTACTCGATTTAGACAGAGATTCCGTGTCAAAGATTTGGAAGATGAATCTACATGGTCTGTTTTGATGGGTGTGTGCCCTGACGCGCACTTCTCCTTTTCGGAAAGTAAACCTTTCGATTTCCTTCAAATAGAAAAATTCCATGCGGCAGTCAAGGGGCATTTTCGTGAAAATAGATAACGCAATAATTGGAGTTGACGATAAAAAGTGCTATCAACAACTATGGCCTGATGTGGCTCGGATTTGGAATATCTTAGGAGTCACGCCGCGCTTATACTGGGTTACCAATAGTAAAGAAAACTTTCCTTATCCCTCGCCCTACGGCACCATAACCAAACTCCCTATACTCCCTATGTATTCTCGAGGATTCCTTTGGGGTGAAGAACAATGCTCTGGGTATGAATCTATGTTGGCCCGAATGTATGGTTGTGCTACGGCTTCTGGGGTTAATATCTTAGCCGATATTGATATGTTTCCGCTATCGCGAAGATTTTTTATTGATAATCTTGAGATTTACAAGCCGGACCAAATGATTATTTTGGGTGCATCCTTTGAGTATTTTATTATGGGGCATCGATTCTCCTCCAATTATCATGTAGGAAAAAATACCTCATTCGCTAAAATGATATATCTTCAACGGGCGCCTGCATGGGATGTAGGATATGTCCAGGACGCACAGCGCTGCACGTTAGAAGCACAGGAACGAGACCCTCAGCCCTGGATGGATGAGCTGCACACGTTTGAATATAATGATGAGTACTATCTATTCCAAAAACTTATGACTTGGGTAAATGATGAGAATAATAGCGCAGTGATACTACCTCGTTGGAGGGGGAAAAGAGTAGTATTGGCTAACCTATCTGAAAACTTTGATGCCTTAATAACCGGGGGTATTGATGCTCATTTTCGTGCTACTGAGATCACGGATTTTGATTTAGTACATCGGTTCGCCGATAAGGTATACGAAAGACTGACTAATTATAGATGAAACATGTAATGACTATAGGGAGATTCAACCCGCCAACCATAGGTCATAGTCTTCTTCTCAAACAATTAAATAAATACACTCAACAAGGATACGCCGCTACTTTATTCCTTACTCATACTCAAATCAAGCCCGTGGATTATCGTCGAGTTTATAAACTAACTCAAAATCTCAGTGATCCTTCTGAGATCTCACAGATCAGCGCGGAGGAACTTCGCAATCCTCTTTCTTGGGAGCAAAAGAAACACTTCGTAAACCAAATTATTGAGGCTCATGGCTTCGATGTGGAGATCTGCGAGAATCCTGACATCATCACACTCAACGATAAACTTCTATTCAACCTTGTTGAAGAGGGCACTCGCGAAGTAGTCATACTTGTAGGGTCAGATAGAGTTCCTGATGTTGAGCACTTTGCAGCAGAGTTCAATCGCACTCAACCTACTCCAGATACTCAGATCCATATTGAAGTGAAGTCCGCGGGGGCTCGAGATGCTGACTCACAAAGTGTGGAAGGTGTCTCAGCAACCAAAATGAGATACTTCGCGGCTTTGGATGATTTTGAATCCTTCCAGAAAGGGATTGATGGGGATAAGGACTTCGCGTGGGATATTTTCCAGGCAGTCAAGTTTGCTATGGAGATTCCCGAGGAAGCCAAACAAGCAAAAAAGAAGAGCGTCCAAGAGAACGCTCTTTCTGATTATCTTAATAAAAGTTTATTCGACGTTATTTAATTAAAAAAGAATGAGCTTCTCTAATATGATCGGGAATATTTATACCTTGAGGACATTTAGGTAAGCACTCTCCGCACTGAGTGCAGGCATCTCCACCCTTTTGATAAGCTTTCTCGTATATAGCCGCGGCGTTTTTATTATCGAACATTGAGACAGAATTATATAAAGAAAATATTTCTGGGATCGGAACTCCTTGAGGACAAGGTCGGCAGTAGCCACAAGTAGTGCAGGGCACCATTTCTTTTGCTTTATAAATCTTTCGAACTTCGTCGATGAGGTCCATTTCATCCTTCATTATAGCGCCGGGAAGGACTGTCTTAGCCACTGCGCTATTTTCTCGAATTTGGTCGACGGATCCCATGCCGGAAAGCACTAAAGAAACTTCTGGTCTATTAAAAACAAAGCGCAAAGCCCATTCATAGGGGGGCCGGGACTCGAGGACCTTCTTTACTTGAGGGGGAGGGGACGCGAGAACCCCTCCTCGCAAAGGCTCCATAACTATGACGCCAATTTTGCGCTTGGCTGCATAAGTCAAGCCTTCCTCCCCTGCCTGAAAATTACCGTCTAAGTAGTTAAATTGAATTTGGCAGAATTCCCAAGCATCGTAATCATCGATTATTTTTTTAAAAGAAGACAAGGTATCATGAAAGGAAAAGCCTATGTGATGGATTTTTCCTGCTGCCTTGGCTTTCTCAAGAGCGGGAAGAACACCGAGTTCCTTGGCATGAGTCCAGCTACTAAGACCTAAGGAATGAAGCAGATAAAAGTCTATATGATCAGTGCGGAGTCGTTCGAGCTGTTCATTAAGTAGACGATCCCAGTCCGAGTTAGTGTTAACCATCCAAACAGGGCTCTTGGTTGCTAAGTAAAACTTATCACGGTTGCCTAATCTTTCTAGGGTCGCGCCGAGAGCCCTCTCGCTCCCCCCTTCATGGTAGATATAGGCGGTATCAAGGTAATTAATACCTTCTTCTTCAGCCGCGGTAATCATAGTGTCGAGGTTCTGCTCATCCACCCGGTTCTCATAACCTACGATAGTAGGCAGACG
>Ga0209083_1001588_pt1 | contig 25207 bp, 28 predicted proteins | sample AM7aDNAmetaG_FD_184132 | JGI IMG/M metagenome (GOLD analysis project Ga0209083, IMG submission 184132) | Freshwater microbial communities from Finland to study Microbial Dark Matter (Phase II) - AM7a DNA metaG (SPAdes) (version 3) | ecosystem: Environmental > Aquatic > Freshwater > Lake ...
CGTGCGCCAGAACCACAGGGTTTGGAACGCCGCTGCCGTGGGGTAAAGGTTGGATAATCGAGACGCTTAGTGACTCCACCGTCTACATGGCGTTTTATACCATAAACAAGCACATAAAACAAAACAGCATAAAACCTGAATCGCTAACGCCTGAAGCCTTCGACTACATCTTCTACGGCAAAGGCAACAAAACGGACCTCTGCAAAGCCGTTGGGATAAGCGTTGATTTGCTGGATTCCATGCGCTCTGAATTCCTCTACTGGTACCCATTCGATTTGCGCAACTCCGCCAAAGAACTCGTACCAAACCACCTGTCATTCTGCATCTTCCACCACGCCGCACTGTTCCCGCCTGAACACTGGCCTAAAGCCATAAGCGTAAACGGCATGCTCATGGTTGAAGGCCAAGGGATGCACAAGAGCAAGGGCAACTTCATAACCATGAAGGGCGCCGTCGAAAAATACGGTGCCGACGCAACCCGCTGCGGGTTACTTTTGGGCGCTGAAGCTATGGATGACCCTGATTGGCGGGCTGAAAACATTAGCGATTTGCAATCAAAGTTTGAGAGCTTAATCGGGTTTGCAACTGCAGTTATTGCTTCCGCCAAAACTGACGAGGACACGATGCTGGAGCGGTGGCTGCAAAGCAAGCTTCAGAGCCGAATAAAAGAAGTCACCGAAAGCCTCGACCAACTCAAAACCCGAACTGCACTCCAAGTAGCGCTCTTCGAAACCTGGAATGATTTACGCTGGTACATCCAGCGAAAAGGCAACACCCAAGCTAAAGCGCTCAATGAAGTAGTGAAGACTTGGCTAAAGATGCTTGCGCCCTTTGCTCCGTTCCTATGCGAGGAGCTATGGAGCCAAACGGGCGAGGCAGACTTCATCAGCACAGCCAAATGGCCAGTCTTCGACGAGAACAAACTCGACGTTGCCGCTGAGGAACAGGAGAACTTGATAACCGACATAATGACCGACACCTCCAACATCCTGAAAGCCACCAAGATAACTCCAAAACACATCTGTTACTATTCGACTGCACCATGGAAATGGCAGGTTTACCTGAAAATCCTCGACAAAACCGTGTGTGGCGAAGCAAAAATCGGCGATTTAATGAAGGAATTCGCCGCCGACAAAGACCTAAAACCCCACATGAAAGACATCGCAGCTTTGGTTCCAAGAGTAATCAAGGCGCTAACGAAGGTTCCAGGCGACCGAAAAGCCAACATACAGAAAATCAAGGCAGTGGATGAACACAATATTTTGGCAGGAGCAGCCAAATTTTTGGGCGACCGCTACAACACAGAAGTATCCGTCTACAGCGAAGACGACCAGAAACGCTTTGACCCCAAGAACCGCGCATCGATGGCTATGCCGTATCAACCCGCAATCTACATAGAATAGCGAAACAGTTGGAAATGGAATTTAAGCCCATTTTCGGTTCGCCAATCTTGGAAGGCTACGTTCTGGGGAAGATACCCGAGCAGTCTGTGGATCTCGTTTCTTTCCTTTGGAATCTGGTGTCCGCCTATGGATATTTCGCCTTGGAAATCGCTGATTAAATCGACCAAGATTTTCATGGTGGTTGTTTTTCCAGCGCCGTTGGGTCCGATGTACCCGAAGATTTCGCCTTCTTTGATGGTGAATGAAACGTTGTCTAGGGCGCGGAATGTTCCGTAGTATTTCGAGACATTTTTCAGGACCACGAAGTCTATGCCGTTTGCGCCGTTCAAGTCGCTGTTTTCCACCAGTATAGTTTAACACATACGGGGCAAGTGGCTTTTATTTTCTTCCATTTCACCCAGCGCCTTTAAATCTGGTTGACGTGGAAGACGTGGCGGCTTGAGTAATGTTTTTATTAGTTCTTGCTCGTTTTTGTATCCTCATCGTGTGGGGCCGTCGTCTAGCATGGTTCAGGATACGTGCCTGGGGCGTACGCGATCCTGGGTTCAAATCCCAGCGGCCTCACCACAACACTTATTGGCGAATTCAAAAAGCTATTCTCCGCCGAGCGGCTATAGCTGCTTGTCTTTCCAAGTCCTTCTTTGAATCCACAACACAATCTCATTGGCAAGGAATTAGACGGCGACTTGCGGATAGCTCAAATCAAGGACGCTAACGGTAACGTGGTTGGGCTAAGACAACAATCTTAAACGAACAGGCTTTTTATATTGCACTCATGGGCTAGGTTCGTTTAGAGGTGATTTTCAGTTCCGCCGCAGCGCGAACGAGCGTCTTCAAAGCTTCTTCGTCAACTTTGTCGCCCTCGTGAAAGTCGATGGCACGCCTCGTGTTGCCCTCACGACAAGAATTGAACAGACCAGAAGGGTCATCCAGCGAGGCGCCCTTGGGGAACGTCATCTTTACAGCATTCTTGTAGACCTCGCCGGTGCAGATTAACCCGCCGTGAGACCAAACCGCGGTGCCCAGAGGATTAGATGGCTTTATCCACTTCACTTCTTCGACGACTTCAGGGTCAGCTTGCTTAATCAGAGCCCGAATCCGAGCCAGCATCTCGCCCCGCCAATCGCCCAGCTCCTTGATCTTCGCGTCTATCAGCTGAGATGGAAACTCGCCCTTGACATGGCTTACCTTTTTCATGATTCTAAAGTGACTTTTCAGTGGCTTTTATGGTTTGCGACGAAGATTATGCCCCTTTCAGTCGAGCAAATTCTTCTTTTATTACTGGATTTATCAATCTCGATGCAGATTATGTTTGAGGAAAGATTGGGCTAAGACTAAAAATAACCGTATTGGAATCAAGGTTGGCCTGCTTTGTGATGAGTGCTTTGCGAGGCTTCGAAATGGACGCGCTGGTTACGAAAGCCAATTGTTCAGTAAACCGGATAACATATTTTATTAACAAATCTACATAATAGAAGCGAGATAGCATGTCGCAACGAGAAGTCAAATGCCCAAGATGCGGAGCCGCGGTTTCAGTCTACAGCCTCAACTGTGGCAAATGCAACAAGGTAATCGATGAAGGAAAATCCAAAGAATGGATAGAAAAAAGCCTCGCCACGGACAGCAACTTGGAATTGTACGTTTTGTACATGGTGCCCAACGCAGTCTTAACGATTCAGCAATTGGTTAAACGGATGCCTGAAGAAACCGAGAAAATCAGCAACGAGACTTGGGGAAAAATTTTCATGTGGTCGTTTTCCTGGGCAAAAGAGATGTTGGCACGAAGTAAAGGTGAATTGCCCACGATAGCTCAAGTGGCGGTCTGCGCGGATTGGATGATACTGAATGTGACGTTGGATTCGCCGTTTGGCAAGTTCCTGATTGACCAGATAGGTTTGGCGCGGGCGCAGCTTGCAATCAAAACGTTGTCTTTAGCGAATAAAAAATAATATCCTCTGCTTATGCGAAAAAAGAGCAACATCTCAATTTCTTAAAATAATAAAAAAGAATTTTATTAAGGAACAACGACTTCGGCGTCTGCGCAGCCGCTGACTAAGTCGGTTATCCTGATTTTCACGTGTTCGTTGGCTTTTGCACCCTTAATGAACACTGGGAAACCCTTGATTTTGGCGACGCCTTCACCGTTGGGACTCATATCTATGATGTCTACTTCGAATTCTTCTCCAACTTCCATTGGATAGGCAATGCCTCTGCCTCTATTCTTGGCGTTTCTTGGAGCTCTTTTTTTGGGGCTAAAAGCGTATCATCCTCTTTTCAAAATTAATAGTGAGTTCATCCGCTTAAGGGTTTTGTTATTTGAGCGGGAAATTTGCAGTTTTTGAGGGTTTCCAGGGCGTGTTCTGCCCACTGATTATCGGTCCAGAAGGCTCTTCCCACCGCCACCAAATCCACTTTGCCGTCCCGCACAAGATTATCCGCGAATTCTGCCTCGAGGATTCCGCCCACCCCGATTACGGGCACGCTGACTTCCTTTTTAATCGCGGTTGCCTGCGGAACAAAGTAGCCCTTCACCTGCCGCAACTGGCGTGGTTCGCTACCGCACATACCCCCCGACACGTCGATGATGTCTACGCCCGCCTGCTCCAGTTTTCTGGCAAAGACAATGGAATCTTCAATATGCGTGCCCATTGGCGCTAAATCATCCGAACCCAACCTATAGAGCAAAAGCCTGCCGCCGAGGATTCGCCGCACCTTTTCAGCAACCAGCAGAGGAAAATGCATCCGTTTCTCCAAAGAACCGCCAAATTCGTCTTCACGTTTGTTAAAGAGCGGCGAGAAAAACTGGTTTAGCAAATATCCATGGGCGCCGTGAAGTTCCACGCCGTCAAACCCAGCTTCGACTGCGCGCCGAGCCGCCGATTCAAAATCGTCGGCGAGGGCATAGACTTCGCTTGCTTCAAGCATGCGGCTTTTTTCCCGTGGCGAAGGACCAGCAGGTATTTCGCCGATAACCCGTTTGTTGGTTACTCCGCCTGCATGGGAAATCTGCACCACTGCGAGCGCATCAACCTTGTGTAGGGCGTTTGCGAGTTTTTCAAATCCGCCGATTACTGAGTCATTGTGGATTGCCAGCTGCTTGGGACCTATCTTGCCCGTCGGCGAAACATAGGAGTGCTCAACTATGGGCAAGCCCAGATGGGTTGAGCGTCGCACGTAAAAGTTGATAAGCCTGTTGGTGACTTCGCCTTCAAAGCTTGCCCGTCCCGTCTGCATGGGCGGCAGGACGATGCGGTTGCGAAGCGTGTAATTCTTAACTTTTAGAGATTCAAGGAGCCCTGACAAACGGTGACACCGACGGGGTAAATGTCTTGTTCTGGAGCTATAAGAACTTGACATTTAACTGCATTATTCGCGTGCCGAGTCTGACTAATTCAATAAATTAATAAACTGAAAGCAAAGATATAGAGCAAGGAATAAACATTAATTATAAAGAAAGACAAGAAATAATTGCTAAATCCAATATTTCATTCGGATACCTAAGAAAATTCAACATAGGCGCCGGTATCTTACAACTGATTAACGGCATCGTGATTCTGTCACTTGCATTCCTCTTAACTTGGCCAAAAGGAACAGACAATCTCAGCCTAAAACTTCCGAGAGCAAAGTGTTATTAGCAAAATGCAACCTAAAGAATTCTATAGAGGCTAAAGGAACCTAAATTTGTACCCAAAAACTGGGAACAACTCACTCCCCGTTGACCTGATCCGCACAGTAGCCATAGTTCTAGTTATTCTACTTCATGCCTCAGCTGAATCTTACTCCAACGTCAACTGGATGTCCACGCAGGGAGTACAGATTTGGTGGGCATCCAACGTTTACGGTTCGTTGGCGCGGGTATGCGTACCCCTGTTTGTAATGTTGACGGGCGCACTTCTGCTTCAACCAAGCAAAGCAGATGAATCCCTGAAAGTATTCTTTAAAAAACGTTTGAACCGGGTCGGGATACCTTTCCTGTTCTGGGGAGCGGTGTATTTTGCGTGGCAGTTTCTCGTTAACGGCAAAGCATTTACAGAAAACGCCATCGTACAGGGAGTGTTAACGGGACCGGACTACCAGTTCTGGTTTCTCTACTTGCTGCTGGGGTTGTATCTTGTTACGCCGGTTTTGCGGGTACTCATTAAAAACGCAGATTGGAAAATTATGCGTTACCTGATTGCCGTATGGTTTGTCGGAACAGCTCTAATTCCATTGATGACCCTGTTTGGGCAATACAGTTTAAACGCTAACGTCTTCATTATCACGGGATGGCTGGGCTACTTTGTTTTAGGCGCTTACCTGTTGAGCTCAAAGTTGAAGCCTAAGTTTTTGGCTTTGGTTTGGGTGCTATCTTTGCTGTGGACGATAGTTGGCACTTACCTTGTAATTGCAGTTTTAGGAGAAAAATTCAGCCAATTCTTCCTCAACGCCACAAGCTTCAACATCATCTTTGCTTCAGCCGCATTGTTTCTGCTTTTGACCGCGGTTTCAAATCAAAAAATCGAAAACCGTTTTCCTAAAGGCAACCGCTTGATTATATTAATTGGCCAGAACACTCTGCCGATTTATCTTTTCCACGTGATTGTTCTTGATGTTTTGCAGAGAGGGTATCTGGGATTCACCGTAAGCATCATAAAGATAAATCCCATGGTGGAAATCCCGTTGATTACTGCCCTCACCCTGCTCATCTGCCTTGCAGTCATTGTTCCGTTGAAGAAGATACCTTATGTAAAACGAATAATCGGGTAAGCAACCAAGAAAACCAGATTGATTTTTGTTTTGTTGAAAACAAGTCTTATGTACCCGATGGAACATACAGAAAAGCGATGCAGCATGCAAAACGACACTGAAACAAAAATCAAGCAAGACCTCTTGGTTGAAATCCAGAATTTAGAGCAGAATTACAGTGTAATAGCTGGTTTCATCGCTGGAAAAGACTACGATGTCACAACCATCGGCACGAGTATTCAGTCTTTCAGAGACAGCTTAAGCCGAGCCAGCGCGTTTGTCCTTGCGCTCTACAACTTCAAGGGCAAAAGAGTCAACATTCCATGGGAGCCCCTATTCACCAACTTAGACTATGCATTAGCGACGCTGTCGACGTCACCTAAGAAAGCCGCTGTCCAAGTGGTTCTTTCTATGGCGAAAGACCAGTTTGAGCAGGTGCTGTCGTACTTTTCAGCGCTGAAAGAGTCGCTCAAATAAGCAACTAATTTATTTCGACAAACACTCGTGAAGAAACATGGCTTACCTTCGTAACGAAACCGAAAAAATCGAAATAGATTATCCAGTGGATAAGATTTGGGCAGAAATCCCAGAGGTCGTCAAGATTTTAGAGTGGACAATCGAAGAGAAAGACGACGTAGCCCATGAGCTTAAAGTTAAGACAAAGGGTGGTTTCATGGCTTATGGCTCAATCATGAACATCGAGGTAACCTCGGGGGATGAGAATACAACTTGTATGTCGATAACTGCTGAAACCCCAGTGACAACCATAACCTCAATTATTGATTTTGGCAGAACAAAAGACCGCATGGGGCAGTTCATTGAGATATTGGCTAAGCAGATGGAGCAGAAGAAAAAGTAGCTCCATTTTTAACAAATTTAGGGTGAGTTGCCAAAAATCTAATATGCCTTAGCAAACGCTTGATTACTTTATGATTCACGCCGTTAACTTGGGAGACAACACAGAAAAAACAATGGAGCCGCAAGAAGTTAAAGCGCTAAGCATCTCAAACGTTTGGCTCGAACTCGTGGACCCGACAGAAAACGAGCTGCAAGCGGTCTCCGACGCAACGCAGGTGGCAATTAATTTTTTGAGGTTACCAAAAACAGAGGGTTACGTTAACCTGCGTTTGGAGCAGGGTTTTGGAATAATCAATTTTCCAGTCATGCAGGATGTGACGTCGACTAAAAAATCGTACCCCGTTGTCGTCGCGTTTTCAAAGAACTTTCTTGTCACGGTGGCGAAAAAAGAAACCCAGTCAATCGTCAACACTGTTAAAGAACGAATGAGCAAAAGCAAGATTGACCCGCCAGCGCAAGTTACGTATTTTATCATCGATGAAATAGTTTCCAACCACTATATCCAAATTGAAAAATTGGAGAGTCTCACTGCCAAGATGGAGGAGGAAGTGGTTGAGAAAATCTCCTCGGACACTCTTAAGAAAATATTCAAGCTCAAATCCAACATGATTAGCTTCAACAAGATTCTTTGGTATGAACGCGGATTGGTTTTTAACTTGCGAAAATGCGATGACGATTGTATGGTATCCAAAGCCCGCACCCTGTTTGACGGCACCCATGAAGAGTTAACAAGGCAAGTGGACATCGTGGAAACCTACAGGGAAATCCTGTCCGACGCCATAAACGTATATTTATCAGCTATTTCTAACAAGATTAATTTGTCGATAAAAGGTTTAACCGTCGTTATTTTCTACTTGACAATCGTGACCACGGTAACTTCGTTCCCAAACACGGTTGCCACCTTCTTTGGAATTTCTCAGTTCGGCAACACAAGCATCATCATAATAGCCGTAGCCATAGCTTTGTCCATTGCTTTGCCGTTCATTTGGCTGTGGCGGAAGGATTGGTTGACGCTAAAAAGGTTGGAATAATCCCTTGCCTTCTTGGACTGCGGAATGAAAAGGGGAAAGTTATTTCTGTTCTTTGACTAAATTAATCTCTATACTGGCGATTGCATGAGCAAAAAACAACCCCCAATCATCACTTACAAAGGCAGAAGCTTGGGTATCGTCATTTTAACCGCGGCGCAACTGCTCATCGGCGCCATCCATGCGTTCTTCGGAGCCCTGCTTTTTGCAGGTGAAAACTTGTCGGGACTCCCAGCAACCGCAGCCTACGACATCTACACCTTTGTCTTTGGCGCGTTGACACTGGTTTTCGCCGTTCTCATCTGGCAGGGCAAAAAAAGTGGGTGGGTGGGTATGGTTGCGGTTTCGCTGTTCGTGATTGCCGGGGATTCTTTAGTGGTGTTGAATTTGCCAAGTGTTCCTGGGATTCCCAAGTTTCCAGCGTACACTGAAATTCCATACAGTATTTTAGTTGTCTATTACTTGTCTTTGAAGCATGTTAGAGCCAAGTTTCTGAAGTAAATTAGGGAACCGTAGCGTCGTTGGGGTAACCCCTGCTTTCCCAGAAGCCCAGATAACCTGAGTTGTCGGTTAACTCGATACTTGTTATCCACTTTATCCATTTGTAGCCATACTGGCTTTCAGCGACCAATTGGAACGGGAAGCCGCGTTCAGGCGGAATCGTTAACCCATTCATCTTGTAAGCGATTATGATGTTGTGGCTCGTTATGTAATCAAGCGGCAGCGCTGTGGAGTAGCCGTCGGATGCGCGAAAGATTATTGCAGTCGCATTAGAGTCGACGCCAGCTTCCTTCAACAAATCAGTTACGAGGAAGCCTTCCCAGAGGATTTTAGCGCTCCATCCCTCCACACAGTAGAGGGTTACGACTTTTTGGTAGCTCTGAAACTTGCTTAGAACCTGGTCGTAGGTGTATTCCACACTCTTGTTTACGAGTCCAGTTATGGTTAATCGGTAAGTTGACATGTCGATGTGCTGGGTTCCTTTGATGGCGTTTTCTCTAACGTCGGCGATTGAGGCGAGGTTTTGGCCTTGGTAGTTTTGGATTTCTCCAGGATACAGCATCTTTGGCTGAGTTACAGTTAAGTACACAGCTATGAAGACCATCACTAAAAGCATAGTGACTATTGAAACAGCGATTACTTTTTTGAATAGATTTTTTTTCTCCATTTCATTCAACCCTAAAAAAACATAAAGCGATTAAAACTAAACTATGATGAATAACTCACAACGGTTAAAAAACCCTTTGTCAGCAGTTAATAACCCACTTTTACGTAAAGGACAAAGAGTTGTTTGCTGTCAACGCCTCTTCATCCAGTCATGCGCAAAAACTTCAGCTTTTCCACTCTCAACTGCCCCAACGATTAATTCAGCTACATATTCAGGCTGGTCTGCCTTTGCCCACGCTTCCTGCCCTTCTATGGTTTCTTCCTGGAGCTGCATTGAAGGGTCTTTGATGGTGTTTTTCTCAAAGTCCGTCAACGTGATGTAGGGGTAAACGACTGTGACCGCGATTTTTTCTTCTTTAAGTTCTTCACGCGCCGTTAAACTGAGTTGTGCCAACGCGGCTTTTAACGCGGAATACGGCCCCATCTCTTCAAGTTGCATAAGAACGGTTCCTGAACTGACGTTTACGATTGCGCCTCCGCCCTGCTTACGCATGAGCGGAACAACCTCGGAGATTGCGGCGATTGGACCCACAACATCCAACTCGAAGAGGTAACGGAAAGTCTCAGGATTGGTCTTCTCCACGCGTACATCATAGCCTTGTCCAGCATTGTTAACCAAGATGTCAACACGTCCAAAATGCTTAACCGCCTGCTTTACCATTCGTTTTACATCTTGAACTTTAGACATGTCGGCGACGACCGCGACGCTGTTTGGCAGTTCTTTGGCAAGTTGTTCAAGTTTATCCTTTGAACGCGCCGCTAAAACGAGTTTAGCACCTTTTTTCGAGAGAAGTTTCGCTGTGGCTAACCCGATGCCTGCAGATGCGCCAGTTACGATAGCTACTTTTCCGTTAACATCCATTTATTCCTGCGCCTCTAAGTTATTCTTTTCAGGACCTGTGCTGGACGTTTCTCTGGTGCTTTTGGAAAGCCGCCTTTGGGGTATCCGAATATTATTGCGGCGTGGACTTCATGGTCTTCTGGCACACCAAGGTCAGCTTTGACGTTCGGCTGGTTTGCGAGGGCAACGGCTGTGCCTATCCAGCAGCTTCCAACGCCAAGAGTGTAGGCAGATAGCATCATGTTCTGTGCTGCCATCGAACAATCGTAGATGCCGTAGGGAGATTTTAAGCCTGAAACAAAAATCAGCTGGGGTGCATTGTAGAATATGTTGTAGTTTGGGTCTGCGAGCCGCTTCTTTAAACCTGCCAAGCCTTCGTCGCCCACATCGGGTAGCATTCGAACAAGCATGGGTTTTGCTGTGTCGGAGAGCTTTTTCATTTCTGCTTTATTTGTGACGATTGTGAATTTCCAGGGTTGAACGTTGATTGCTGAAGGCGCGTAGGTTGCGGCTTCAAGCATCGTTTGGATGGCTGATTCGGGGACGGGTTTGTCTTCGTAACTGCGGATTGCCCTTCTAGATTTTATAGCTTCTAAAACGGGATTTGATACCAAAAGAATTCCTCACGTATAGGGAGATGGATGATTTATAAAAACGATTCTGCCCGTGTTCTAAGCAGTTTTTTGCTGCGCGGTCGCCATGTAGGCAGGTAAGCTTTCGATGCATGAAACTTCCCTGCCGACTAAACCATGCAGTTCACGCCAAAACTCCACATTAACCTTCACTTGTCCCCGTTCCAAACTTTCTTGCAGACGTTTAGTGCCTTCAGTTCCTCTTCGGTCAAAATCCAAAAAAAGAATAACTTCGCGGGCACCCAGCGCTTCTATCTCCGCTGCGGCTTCAAGGAAGGATTTGCCGCCGCTTTTCACTGTTAAAATTGGACCACAAACGCCCAGCTCTTGGAGTGCCTGCGCATCTTTTTTGCCTTCAACAACGATGGGTTTGCCCTTCTCTGATTCTTCGATTAACTGGGTTAGGAGTTGCTCGATTTTTTCAACTTTCTCTTTGCGATGCGTCGACAAAACGTTTACCTGGTAATCTTTGCCGCCCGAACAGTCTCCAAACAGTCCATGGCTTCTTTGTTGTTTGCAAAGTAGCGGCGTACCGACTCAAGGATGCCTCCAAGTTCCGATGCAACCCCGTTTTTGAGGTCCATCGGATGCAGTTTACCCTCGCTGTAGGTAGCTTCGAGTTCTTGGAAATTCTGGAACGAGACGTTTCCGCCGAATTTAGCGGGTCGCTCGATTGTGAAGACTGGTTTTTCACGGAAAACGATGTATTTGCAAATGTCCATTACTGGATTGTACTTTACGGTGCGTTCGGGGCAGAATGCTTTGCTCATCTTCTGCTTGATTTCCTCGGGCGTGTCGTAGATGAAGATGCATGTGTCCGGTTTGCTCTTTGACATCTTTGCTGATGCGATGGCTTCTCTTTCTTGTCCCTCAGGAATCGGCCATATCCCAGGCTTCGCGAGTCCCTGAAGCAGATGGTGGTGGACGCAGACGGGTTTCCAGCAGCCGATTTTCTCGCCGATTTCTCTGCCAACCATGTTTGCTTTGCGCTGGTCCATGCCGAGTTGGCAGATTTTGACTTTCATGTGGAATATGTCTGCTACCTGCATGGGTGTGTAGAGGTAGTCGCTGACGTAGTGGGCTTCGCCTTCTTTTCTGCCCGCGATTTCCAGGGTGCGTGTGGTTCGGGCGAGGGTGAGGTTTTTGGCGATTATAACGGTTTTTGCCCAGTAATCGATGTCTTTGTAGAGCTCGTCGGAGTAGATGAACTCGATTTTGTCGCCTGGAACGCCGAGTGCGAGCCATGAATGGCGGAAGAGGTCTGCGGCTTTTCGGATAAGTGTTAAGTCGCCGCCGAGTTTGTTGTTGAGCCACGCGTGCCAAGTGGCGAGAAACGCTTTGAAGTGGATGCCTGCTTCGGCGAAGTCTTTCATTTTGTAAGCGCAGATGACGCCTGTGCCCAAATGCGCTAAGCCTGAGGGTTCCCAGCCGTTGTAGGCGATGGGGTGCTCTTCGGCTTCGAGAAGCGCACGTAAATCCTCTGTGGTCACTAACTCTTCGGTTGGCGGTCTGCAGATTAACTCAATTTTCTTTTCTATGTCCAAGTTGGCACCCAGCTTTAGTGTTTATAGCATTAATGCGAGTGTTGAACTTAAAAGTAACAATACTTCAAGTATTGTAATTTTTTTAGTCCAAACGCATTAAGCTTAACGCCCCTTTAAACTAAGTTAGCTAACTTATACTTTTTTCTTGTCAACTATCGGAAAAGGATATCTCGATTTATTGTTGACACATGGTTTCTATGTGTTTCTATTTTTATTTGAACCTTCCTTTATCAAGGTAATCGTTTAGAGTTCAGTTTAAATTCTTTTTAGGAATTCAAAAAAGAAAAATCAAAGGTCTGATTATGGACAGCAGTTACAGCCATTTGTGTTGAGCCATTTTTTGTGCCACTTAAAGTTCTCGCAGCCTTCTTTGGATTCGCAACACATACATTGGTCTTCGGTTGTAGCTTTGTTTATCATATCGATTAGCTCCTTCTCCGCCTTAGGGTCAAGACATAATTTTTTGACTTGCTTTTCAAATTCACCCGTCAAATGCACAAACTCCTTCGTAATTCTAACCACAAACAATCTTCTTTAATATAATGGTGCCGGGGTTGGGACTTGAACACTCCGTACAGTGGAGATGTCACCCGCATTCCCCTTTTTTTAAGAATAGTTTAAGGTATCTGGTTTTACTACAGATATAGTGAAGAAGAGTTAGATAAGTGAATTCCAGTGGTTCAAGAAACTTCCACTAAGGTCAAGAAAATCTATGGGTACTTTAACAATCACTGTCAAGATTTCGACCAGAGACCATGGAAGCAACCGTTCAGCGTCTAATGACCAGATTTTCGCCTCGAGAATTTGGTAAACTTAAACTATAAGTCCATTGATTAGCGAAGGGTCACCTACTTTCTTAGGTTGCAGGTATCCTAGTGACCCATTGAAATCGATATGCCCTGCTGACACATTGGCAGGTACAAAAATCAGCTCCGTTACATCACAACTAGCAATCTGCATTTTTCCGCCCAACATTCGAGATACTTGTTGGATATATTCACCCATTAGTTGTTTTGCTTCAAGTAAAGTACTTAATGGCGGTACAACTTGACACCCACTAAATGATGATACTCGTGCGTTTTGCACAATGTTCGCAACCTGAGAACCAACAGATATGCTTGTTTCTGAACCAACTATAGAACTTGTAATTGAACCAACGGGTCTATTGGAGAAAATATCTGTAACCACTTCTGAAGGAGCGGATGAGAATCCTGGAACCAAAGGAAAAGTTGCTGCCACCAAAGCATTTTCTTCAACACATATTCCTTTTTTCATCCATAGTGTCCCTGTACCAAACGTATATCTGACTTGTGTAACCCAAAAAGGAAAAAGTAACCGCCCAGAACCTTGGGTTAATTTAAGTCCTGTTCTCTCTCTCTTTGACTCAAGAATGACACTGAACCATTTGGACAATTCACAATATCTACCCACATTTTCAAGTCGATTTTTCCAAGTGATTGGTATTGAGTTATTAGTCGCCGATAAAGTCTCAAAGAACTTGTTTATTTTTGCAAGAACACCCAGTTGGTCTCCATCCCATGAGTTTTCCATAATGTCAACTATACGATTAATGGTATTGGCTGTTTCAATTTCTTCTTCAATCGCTCCAGTGCATAATGAAAGGTTAATATCGAAAGCGCTTTGTGCCTTTACGTCTTCCAAAATACTTTTTGCCTGATTAACTCTACTTCTTGCACTTACCAAGTTTTTAGAGTAGAGGTCATCCATTGCGAGATAGAGTTCTTTGAGAGCACAAAGTCGTCTACTCAATACTTGGTCTTGAGATTCCAATGCTTTTGAAGCAACACTGAAATTCTCCGCTGCTAACTTGAAAGGAGCTGGCTGTTTTTGCTTAATTAAATCCAGACCTATTAGCACATGGGCGAGTGCCAAGGCAGTTCCCCCCATCTTTTGAACGTTCCTTTGATCCTCGCTATTGACTGCAAAAGGCTGTATAGCCGCTATTTTGGCATCATATGTAAAAAATGACTTTGTCTCCCCGAATTGATTGACAAAATAAGGCTGCCTAACATATAGTGGAAAAACAAGCGGCTTTGAAAATAAATCATACGCATTTGTTTGAATACTCCCAAATTCTGCACTTATTCGAGGTAAGATATTATAGACAAAAATATTGTGCCTGGCAAGTGTATCTACAGAAGAAGACGTCACGCCCCCAACTCCTATAGGTAGTGCTGTTCTCATCCAATCAATTATAAACCCTTTAAGGTACTCTAAATATTTGTTAGCATCATCAATTCGCACTGTCATGCCACAATACTTGCAGCTTTGAAGTTCACTGCCTTCTTGTAAGCTTGCACCGCAGTTCGGACATTTTAATCCCAAGACTTTGCCTATTTCAGCCACTCTATCGTGCCCTTAACTGCACGTTATTGATCCTGCTATTCAACTGATTAATCTCAGATTGTAAACGCTGAATTTCAGCTTGAACTCGGTCGAAGTAAGCTTTTGCGATGTCATCTGCTGCTATTGTGATGGCTGAGTGACACCCTTTGCATGCAATGACCATATTTCCTAATGTGGAAGGCAGTATTTTGGTTGCATTTTGGTTTTCTATGAATTTTGATATTTGCGCCTTCATGTAAACGAAGTTAATTTCTTTACCTATTACTTCACGTCCGCAAAAATAGCAAAGAGCGGTTGTTGCGAAATCTTCGGCTTTTCCTGAAAGTTGCTGAGAGTACTGCATATCTCCAGATGTTTTCATATGAATTGCAGCCATTCTATAGAATTCTGCAGCATGTTTCGGGTCTGAAGATATTTCAGCGTCGCCTCGTAGTATGGATGCTTCAGCGATTAACCTATGGGCTCTTGCTAAACCTGTTAATTGTTGTTTTTCCAGAAGTAATGGAATCAGAAGGCTTTTGCCACCAAACAACAAATATTTTTTTGCAGTATCTTCTAGCTGTCCAGCCTTTGCTACATTATCAACAATACTTCTATTCTTAATCTCTAGACTTTTGAGTGTGCACTCTTCTACTATGTCTCTTGTTGGAATATTGCTTGTTACATTAATTTGTCCAAGCCCGGTATAGTTTATTGCTGCTGCAGCACTCTCCCAACATTCGGCGATTTGTGGGTTACCCAATGCTTTAGCGAAAAGTGATAATGCACGGGCAAGGTCTCCATTTGCCCTATCTCCAGCTCCGCTATACAATTCGGATGCTGAATTGAAACTTGAGGCTGCTGAATTCCAATCTGAAAGGTTAAGCCCTTTAAGATAGCCTTTTTGGAATTCTTCGGAGGCTCTCACAAGAGGATCTTTCCACAATTTCCAACTCATGGTGTTATCACTTTGTTTTTCAATATATTTCTAATCAAATAGTTAACGTTTGGATAGCTGATGATTGTGCTGTATTACAACAAATCTTTATTTAATTTGTGTATTGTGGGTACTAACTGTCTAATTTTAAAATAGCATTCGCTTAGGACAACTTTATTCATTCTTTTATTTGAAGAGTTTCTATTAACTAATAGCTTGTCAAACTGTTTTAGCAGATATATGCTCACTTTTTTAGCCAAACAGGTTTTCCATTAACTACTTCTCGTTCCTCAGGTTTAGGGCATGGCAAACCTAAAGCTTCAAACACACTTTCCTCTGTCTTACCAGCTAAGATTTGTCCATCTTTTAACAGCCCTTCGCTGTACTTTAGTCTGTAACCTTTTGACAAGGCAAGACTTGCCAACCAAGTGTTATGCTCAGCACTTCCTGTGCGAATAAGCTGTTGAATCCCAAAGTTATTTTCATAAGCGCGGTAAAAATCGGCTTGAAATAATGCACCATCAACAGGATAGTTTACTTTTATAAGCTGATTTCCAGCACAAATAACATTTGATTTCTTGAAGCATGATGTAATTTTTGCCCAATTACTGTCAGTTGCTTCAACCACAAAATCAATGTCACCAACCAAAGCTTTCTGTCTTCGGATAGAACCAACAACTTCCAGTCGAACACACAAGGATTTTATTTGGTCACTCATCTGTGAAGCCAACAACTTTGCTTTAGCTAAATCAAGTGAAGAAAGCACTTTAGGTTCTGCTTCCGTTTCACCAAATAACTTTGCCTGCTTCATTCTTGTTGCTCCATTAACCTGATTGCTTCTCTGTAGATTGCCGACACATAAGTGTGCTCTTGACTCATAGCTTTCTTTGAAGCATTTAACAGTAAACGTTTGCTTTTTACTTTGTCTCTTCTACAGAATGATTCTCTAAACAACTGTAGGATTGCAAGCACCTCTGTCTGAGCTAAAATTGGATCTGACAACGTTAATTCCTCCAAAAGTTTCCAATTTGTCCCTTAATTTCGTTCATCACGTACATTTTGTTTTCAATCAAACCTTTTAACCTTTTATTATAATATACACACAACTCATTAAAAAATATAACTTCTGATACATAAAACAATATATTTATTTACTTCCTAACTATTATAATTATAGTGAGTCGCATGTAACCAGATAAAAAATTGTTTGTTGATAGCAAAGAAAATTTCTTGAAATTTGTTAACCGCGTAAATCCTAACGCAGCCAATTGGATGACTAATCTGATCGCTGAAATAGAAAAAACCCTCAACTGATACTTGAATGGGAACTAAAACTTCCTGTTAAGCAAAATCCTATAGCAGCTCAAATTGAAATAAAAAACTGGGAAATATCACCTATTGACCTTTTAGGGGATAATGTCTTTTTTCTCTTTCAAGAACCCAGGTCTTATTTTGGCACTCGGTGCGTAAGAGGCGAGAAGCCACGTTGGAAAATTAAGAAGAACTTAAAAATTTAGTATGATTTATGTTGGTTTGCGCCGTTTTGCGGGTTTATTCTCTTGGTGAAACGTATCATGTATTTTTCTGCGTTGATAGTTTTTGTTTTGCTGTCGATGCGCCCTTGTTTCTTAGCTTCATCCAATGCTTGATTGAATGATACAGGCTGCGGGTCAGCAGCGGTCTTGTTTGTTATTACCACTCAGATTTCATGGACTTTGTCCTTGTTTTTTTGGAAAAACCTTCAAGCTCCGATACGTTTTGGGGCTCAAAAGTCACCGATTCAACCAAAGCTAATTCCCTTTTTTTCGGGCTGATTGTCTCCCATGTGACCAAACGCTTAACTTCACTGTTGGGCGTTGCCCACCTTTGCTAAGTTCTCTCGGCATGGGATGTTTGCCCGACCCTCACCTGTTCCATAATTGGGTAGAACTCTATCGTCATAAGTGCAAGATTTGTGTTTCTTACGTTCCTCTGTTGAGTCCGTCTTTATGGGTGCTCGTTTTTTTGGTGAGGCAACTAAAAATATGTGAGGTGTTGGTTAAATGTTGTTGTTTAATTCCTCTAAAAATCCGCAAACAATGGGTGGGCCGGGGCCGAGATTTGAACTCGGGCGAAAGGCTCCACAGGCCTCTATGCTGCCAAGCTACACCACCCCGGCCGCTTTTCCATGCAAAACTTGCACCTCGGCCACTTTTACCGAGTTTTATGCTTGGCTTCGATACAGACATAGCAAACACCTTATTTTCGTTTGCGGAAGATTTTCCCGCCATCGTTGTACTCTCCAGCAATATATTCAAAACCTACCTCGATCAGCTGGCAGGCTTGTTCAGCATTGAAGGCGATGTGTGTTATGAATTGGTCGTTTGGCAAACTCTTGAATAGGTTTTTCTCTAACTGAATGTATAGTCGCGTGTTTTCGATGCATTTATGGCCTAAGAACTCAGCAACGTAGAGGATATCTGGTTTGTAGTGATAGAGCATTGTTCCTTTCCAATAACGGAAAGTGTGCATATGTATCCCCTTGAGCCGTGGGTTTCCAATTTTGAAGGCTACTTTGTTTCTATTCCTGCAGAGCTTGTTTTTGAGGCTATCTATCGTGTTGTCACCGAATAAGAGGTCGTTTTCCTTCGGCAAGTTATCGAGCATGCTGAGAAGCTTTCCGCTTAAATCGCTGAAGATTCTTGCGTTGCTGCCTTTCTCCGGGCAGTTGCACATGATTATTCTTCTTTCAAGGTCCACGTCTTTCCAGGGTACAGCGATTGCTTCACCTCTCCGCATTCCAGTTTCTGTGAGGAGCTGTAGAAAAGCCACAAGTATATTAGGAGAGGCAGCGATTAAATCGTCGATTTCTTGCTCTGTAGGAATGAAAGGCAGTTTCCTAATTATCTGGTATATTGGTGCTTCCCAAGTTAGACCTAAGTACGCTAAGAAGTCGGTGTAAGCGTTTATTACGTTGCGTTTTCTGCTACCACTCCAAATTTTCCCTTTAAAGGCGGTTTCTGGCTTTGATTGATTTGCTATGACTTGCTTGACAGTCTCGGGGTAGTGTCTTGATGTACCCACTCATGCAAGGTCTCTGGCATGTGGAAAGCAAAAACCCGTCTGGAACGGTGCTCGGGGTCACGTAAATCCCTGAAAAACGTCTCTACACCTGTGCTTTCATAGGCAAAAGGCAGCACGTCTCCGACATGGGGAATACTTTCTGGCAGATTTCTAAGGTACTTCTCGGTTTGCTCAGAAACACCGCTCAGTGTTGTGCCTTCAGGCTTAGCCTCCACAACACCTATGGCATGACGCTCAACGAAAAGCAAATAATCAGCAAAACCAGCACCCTTCAAAGGAAACTCACGAACAGCAACGCCCAAGCCAGCGCCAAGATTCAAAGCCTTGTAATCTTGAATCAGCCAGCCTGCCTTCTCAAGCAACACATCAATCTTTTTACGAGCTTCCTCTTCAGGCTTCATTAAGCATAGCATCTCTTGATTTTATTGGGTATTAAAGTTAAAATACCAAAGTAAGAATAAAAGACTTGGAACTCAGCTGCTTGACAAGGACAGTTACCCGCCAGACAAACAGCAGATAGCCACCGACACAGTATTAGACCAAGCAAAACTGCTATGCAGAGACTGGGCAGAGAAATTATTCAAGTGGTTCTTGCCTTAAAATATCACCATCATCAATGAACGTTTGTTATTGAGTTGCGTAGATAACCCAGTGGCATTGCTCATCTAAAGGCGCTTTTGACGGTTTAGCAGGGCCCAAAAAACTGCGGCGAAAACAGGAAAGAGAGTCAGCACCGTCAAAGCGTAGTTAAGTCCAGGGCTCAGTCCCGAAGGAAAAACGATTGTACCGATGAACTCACGAACGGAATATTCCCAAACAGCGAGGTATGCTATTGTGGCTGAAACGATGATAGCACTCATGCTTATGCGGCGGGTGTTTCGGATCTCAAGGAGGTCTATGTGTGCCCGATGAGTTTCAGCGCGCACTTTTATGTGTTCGCTTAATTCATCAATGGCGTCTTTTATCATTACGTTTAGGTTTGGGTTGATGGATTGCACTTGACGCTCAAAGTTGTCGTATTCGTGAGAAAGGTCAAGCACCAAGAGTTTTCCCTGTTGGAGTTGTGTGTATTCTTTCCAGAGTTGTTGTTCATCTTAACGGGATTCCCTTTTTAGGGCAGGTTCAAGTTTAAGCGTGAGTTCACGCAGCGAAACCATGAATGATGGGAGTTTGTCTGCTAGGTTTTTTTCGACGATTTGAAGTTTAGCCATTTCTTCTATGATGCCCTTGTAGTTCACGTGGATTATGTCAGCGTCACTCATATTTTGACTTCTTCATTTTCATTAGCGCACGCTTGTTTTTCTATTTATCTCTACTCCTTAGATGGAAAATATTGCAGGGAAACAGTTATGCGTTTGCGACAAAGGCTGCCTCGGATTTCATTGTTTATTCTTGTGGACTGGGCTACTCTACAGAATGGCATCAGTGAGTCGATGAAAGCATATGCTTAAAGGCAAAATTGGGGTAAGTTTAACTCGGTGACAGATATTGTCTTCAGAACCAGAGGAAATCCAGTATATTCAAGCTATGCATGCTTTGGAAGAATTTGTTAAGATACTTGTTGTAGAATATCCGTTGGTATTCAAGGATGGATCAGGAGTAATAGAGATTAGTCCTTCAACTAAAAAACAATTCTTCCCTTACGAAGCCTCAATAAATATAAGGAAAAAAGAATAGAGCTTGTGGTCGTAATTCCTTTGGCAGGTTAATCTGATGAATCCGGTTGTCGTATATTCAACAAAAGGTGGTAACACCGAAAAAGTTGCGCTCGAAATCTCCCAAGAATTAAACTGTGAAGCAATCAAAATATCGGGAGCATCGGATTTTTCAGTAATATCGCTTAAGGAATTTGACGTTGTGTTTATTGGGACCTGGGTTCGTGGTGGGGAACCAAGTCCAGATATGATAAGTTTCTTAAAACAGCTGAGTTTTGAAGATGGCAACAGGCATTTTGCTCTTTTTATGACTTGGGCGGGCGGCGGCAAAAGTGATGTTTTGGCGTTTAAACGGGTAAAACAGTTTTTAGATGTTAAGAACCAAAGGTTACTTGATGACTGTTTCAAATGTTTGGGTAAGACTTTTGGTATGGCAAGGCGGGGGCACCCAGATGCACAAGATTTAGCTAACGCTCGAAAATGGGCTAGAACGCTTGTTAGTGCGCCTGAAAAATCACGCTGAAATAATTTGATCGTTTAACCGTTGGAGTAGCACATTTTAATATGTTATTAGTTTAAACTGAGTGATAGAGTAATCGATGGGCAAATTATCCAAGAATCAACAAAAAAGAGAGATAATCGCGGTCGATGTTAAGCAAGCGAAGCAATCAACACTGGAAGATCTCTCTTTTCAATTCAACATTGAACGGACAAGAGAGGCAATCACACCAACAAAAGCAATAGTAATTAACAAAATCTCAGACACAACTAAGGAAGACGAATTATCACTTAAAGTGGAATTTAGCTTACTGCCTTCCAAGACCTCATTTTCAAAAATAAATTTGGATCTGTTTTTTCAAGAACATCTGCTTAATTCAACAACTATTAGCATACCTCAAAGTACTCTCCTAAGCGACACATCAGAGTTTCCCCTAATTTTAGATATGAAAGGGATTGTTGCAGGAGAGTATCTGATTATGGTGGAAATGTATGAGCCGTGGTCTTCGGGGGAAAAACTAAACTTTACTTTTAAAGAAATAACTGTTCAATATGTTCTGCAGACTAGAGAAGCAAGATATGTGAAAATTCCCACTGTAAAGGGTGTTGCAGGTTCGGATCTAACAGTTGTTTCAGCTTCTGCAAAAAACATTTACCGTGAAATAGAACACGACCAAAAACAAGAAGCAATAAGCAAAAGAGATGAATGGTAAGTACTCTAAGACGAGTATAGGGAAGGATAATTGCAAATTCAGGTTCAAAAAAACGCGAATACCGCATCACTTGAATACCAACGAACTAATCGCATATTCCTTTAAGAGAACGAAAAACGTTAAATTCTAAAAACGCATTGGTTGCTTGACTTCACATGCATTATTGCGAAAACTGTGGAACCCCAGTAAATCGAAATGTTAATTTCTGTGGAAACTGTGGAACCCCCCAAAAGCAACAAATCCAAGATTTTCCACCGCCCCCTCCATCTATACTTATAACTCAAATAGAGCAAGTCAAAATCCTAAATCCATTTAGTCAAGCTGTTACTGAGCAAATCTTAAGCTTCATTATCGCTCAATCATCCAAACGTTTCGGAAACGCAGATTATTACACTGGTATTTTAACTAATCAACAGCTTATTTTTGCTCCGATGACTAAAGAGATGCTCAGAGAAGTTTCTGAAATATCAAAACAGCAGGCGAAAGGAAAACTTGGTCCAGGAACGATAACATATCCTTATCAACAGAGATACCTCTCAATGACGCCTTCTGCAATATTGGCTAATACTCCCGGTTGCCTTGTAATTCGAAATAGTTCTATTCAGGAAATCAACCTGGCAGTAGTCGGTTCGATTGGCGATGGATATTCAGATACCAATGAATATGAAATGAAAATTGCTTCTAGTGTGGGAAATTACACTTTTCGTATGACTAAAAGGGACGAATATGCAAGTAGGCTAAAACAAATTTACCAAGATAAGCTAAGATTGCGATAGCTCTTACCCGCCCTTTTAATTCCAGAACAGCGCTGAATAAGCGATTATCATAAAAACTCATTTAATGTACGCGGTATATTGCATTTTGGTTGAACATTAAATCAAAATTTTGCTTATGTATTGTAGGGAAACAGTTATTCGTTTCCTGCTCAGGCTGTTTCTAATCTCGTTGTTTATTCTTGTGTCACCTCTTCCTCTGCTTGCGTGTCCGAATCGGGTTATCTTCCAGTTTTCCATGTTTCCTCGAATGATTTGTGGATTGCTTGTTAGTATGTAGAAGGGCAATTTTGTCTGGGAAGTATAGAGCTCAGCGATAAAGTTTAGAAACCGTTTGCCCACTCCGATTTCTTGATAATCCGGTAGAACGACTAAACGGCTGACTCGATAGTATTTTGTTTTCATTCTTACGCATGCGACAGCTATGAATGCAACAGGTTTGTCTTGATAGACCGCGGTGTAGCATCTGACTCCTGCACCTAATGAACCGTTTAGATAGTGATATCTCTGAAACATTTTCCAATGGTTAGCGCCGCACCGATAAATTTGGAGTTCAACGGGCGGCCGAGTTGTTTTTTTCGGCTAAACTCCATTGTGTCTGTGGAGAATACCCGATCGGGATCTAACCATGCGATTACATCATATGCCATATTACCATATAGCGATATAGTCAATTACAATTTATAGTTTGTCAATAACTTTTTCCAAAGTTTTTCCTTCGAGAAGTCTGCGAAAGTTAATTTCGAAAGCTGCCGCGGGGTTCTCGAGTTTCCATGCTTCAAGCACCGCAGGGTTAACTTCGCCGACAAAGCCAACTTCGACGCCGCCAACGATTACTTTGCCAACTCTTCCTTCGATGAAGCTTGGATGCACGGTTTCTTTTATCTGCCATTCCACTCCGAAGTTCGCCATGAACGAGTCAAGAGCGGATTTGATTTCGCTGAAATTCGCGTTCGGGTGAGTGGTTGCGGCGGCTAGCCAGTCTTCGTCGCGTGTCTGGGTTTCGCGGGTTTCGTCTGGCAGGGTTACTTTGCCGAGTTCGAAGATTTTCTGGGGAAACTCTACGGAGGCGTTGCAGGCGAGGAACTCCATGAGGCTTGGCAGGAGCCAACTGCGTAGGCAGGTCATGGTGACTATTTTGGGGTTGTCGAGTTCGATGAATTTGGTCGGTGGGGCATTCATTTTTGAGAAAAGAACGTCAGGATTTGTCAGGGTGGTGTTTAGGGTTTCCTGGTAGCCCAAGCCCACCATGAGTTCGCGGGCGACGTCGATGTAGCGTTGGTCGGGTTTTGCGCGTCCAGTCGTGGGCAGTTCGCGCCATGTGGACTCGATGTTGTTGTAGCCGTATGCGACGGCGACGTCTTCAACTATGTCAACTTGATGCATCACGTCCACGCGGTAGCACGGCACCAGCACTGATACGCAGTCGCTAGACACTTTTTCAACGCCTAGTCCAGCCACGAGGAGTAATTCGCAGATTTTCTCGCTTGTCAACTTTAAGCCCAAAAGCCTGTTCGTGTACTCAACACTCAACGCCACCACGCGGTTGCTAAAATCGGGTGTAACAACGGTTTTCTGTGGGTAATCTGATTTTTCGGGGTAGTTGATGGTTGCCGAGTAGGCTTTTCCGCCGCGGTCAATTAGCGCGAGCGTAACCAGGTTGAGCGTGTTTAGGACGGTTTTGTGCAGGGTTCCTGTGACTTCAACGAGCAGGTTGCGTGATTCCTCGGTAATCTTGCCTAAATCGTTCGAGTTGATTATTGGGGGGAACGAGAGGACTTTGCCTTCGCTGTCAAACAACATCGGGTAGAGCGGATTCTTCTTGACGATGTGACCGTACTCGACGCCTTTGGGGTGGCGCATCAAAATCTCGTTTAACCCCATCTCTTCGGTGAAACCCAACGGAACAAATTTTACATCCTCAGGTTTAACGGCGGTGTACTCGATTGGGGGTTTGATGAGGTCCAGGTTGTAGATGCCGATGGATGTTTTCTGTCGGCTTCGACCATTAGTCTGGTCGAGCTTGTCTTGCAGGTGCATGATTCCTTTGATGGTGCTGTCTGAGAGGTGGATATCTTTGATGACGGCGCAGCAGATAAAGGGGCGAATGTTCCACAGGTTAGCGTGAACGTCCACTTCGACGGCTGATTTGCCAACGCTATACTGTTTTATTCCCTTCGCGTGGTTCAGGTAGCCTTGCAATGCGCGGCTTAAGCCTTCGATGCTCCATAGGTCGGGGCGGTTAGTGTCCTTCATTTCTATGCTGACAGAGCCTTCTTTCTCGTCGAACGCCTTCACTTCTGCCTTAACGTATGCGAGGATGTCATCGAGCTTTGTCATGTCACCGTTCAATTTAACGTTAAGCAGATGGTCCAGTTCTTTGTAATCTACATCGATTGTGGGCATTTAGGTCACCTGTTTTTTCCGTAGCCAGCCAAGGTCTTGGCTAAAAATTTGGCGAATATCTTCGATGCCAGCACGCATCATGAAGAGCCGGTCAACGCCCAAGCCCCAAGCGATAACGGGCTGTTTAACGCCAAGAGGCTGCATGACTTCGGGACGGAATATTCCTGAACCGCCAAATTCCACCCAACCGTAGCCTTCCTTGTAAGCGGATAGTTCCACGCTGGGTTCGGTGAAGGGGAAATAGTCGGGTTTGAAGCGGATTTTGTCTGCTCCAGCAATCTCTTTGGCGAATTTGCCCAGAACACCCAGCAGGTCCCTTAGGTTGAGGTTTTCATCGATTACTATGCCTTCAACCTGGTTGAATTCTGAGAGGTGAGTTTTATCGGTTATTTCGGGGCGGTAAACTCGTGCGATGGAGAAGTGTCTGCTTGGAACCTCGAATTTTCCAGTTTCCAATGTTCGTGCGCTCAGGCATGTACCATGTCCCCGAAGAAGCAAGCGTTGGGCAGCTTCAAGCGAGTATTTGTAGCCCCAGCCTGTTGAACCCGTTTTCCCTCCGTGCTCATGAGTTTCTTTCACATGTTCAAGCGCGTGGGCATGCTGGCTGATGTCGCCGCA
>Ga0209083_1001589_pt1 | contig 25196 bp, 24 predicted proteins | sample AM7aDNAmetaG_FD_184132 | JGI IMG/M metagenome (GOLD analysis project Ga0209083, IMG submission 184132) | Freshwater microbial communities from Finland to study Microbial Dark Matter (Phase II) - AM7a DNA metaG (SPAdes) (version 3) | ecosystem: Environmental > Aquatic > Freshwater > Lake ...
AAACTTCTGCAACCATCGGTATATTAATCGCCGTCGGTTGTTCCTTGCTAAAAACAAAATTATGATAAAAATGTATCTTTGTTAAACCAATCTATAAAAAAGTCCGATTAATAGGGGGCTAGACCAGAACTTTGCAGATGTATATGATTGTCATAAAACTGCCAGGTAAATCAAAAAACCTAAAACATGGATAGAGTAGATAATCAATCCTTAGTCATTCAGGATTTAATAAACCTTGAAGAAAAAGGGGAATTAAACACTACGCCTTGGTATCAAAGACGTTCAGTGTGGAACATAGGACAGAAGTCATATTTAATTAATACCTTGTTTGAACGAAAGCCAATTCCGGCTTTATACATTCGACATTCTCTTGACCTTGAAAGGGGAATTAGTATCAAAGAAATTGTTGACGGACAGCAAAGAAGTCGTGCGATAATTGGTTATTGCCGAAATGAATTTAGTGCGAGACATCCCGACCATCTAAAGCTTGTCAAGTTTTCCGATTTGAGTAAACCGCAAAAGCAAATTTTTCTTTTAACTGCTATCCCTGTAGGTTATTTATTAGGGGCCACTGATTCGGATGTAATTGACATATTTGCCCGTATCAATTCTGTTGCGAAAACATTAAATGCACAAGAAAAGCGTAATGCACAGTTCAGTGGTGAATTTAAACAGTTCTGTGTAAATCAATCAATAAAACGAACTGAGTTTTGGAAAGAGTACAAAATTTTTACGGGTAACGACATTGCACGGATGAATGAAGTACAGTTCATCTCTGATATTGTTATAAATTTTATTGAAGGACTTTCATCATATAACGCGGCGAAGATCACCAAATATTATCGAGACAATGATGACGCCTTCGAAGGAATGGAAAATGTAAGTGAGCGCCTTGATCGAGTTTTTGACACTTGTATTTCTCTTAATCCATCAGCAATTAAGCAAACTATTTTTAATAGACAACCAATTTTCTTTTCTTTACTGGTAGTTTTAGATGAAATGAAAAAGCATAATGTAACGAATATTGAAAATGGACTTACTGAAATTGATAATAGATTTAATAATGACAAACCTCTTGCTGAAAGACCCAAGGAGGACATCAATTTTTACAATGCATGTTTAGCAACAACTCAAGGCCTTCCCAATAGAAAAATACGTGATTCTTATATAAGAAAATATATTGAGTAGTGCCAAAGGTCAGTGTATTAGCTTCTTATAATAGGAGCACTACCGACATCACTATCCTCAAAAATTACATCAACGGTTATACGGCACTTGAAGCCCGATACCAGTATATGATTAGTGAAGTAGTGATGTTGCGTCTTTTTTCTGTTTTGGAATTAACGATTTCTGAAGTGGCATTTAAACTGGCTTGTGGTGCACCTTACCGGAATGGAAGGATACCCATTGCGCATAAGCAGTGTAAAAGTATTCAAGATGCCAATATAAATATGCATTCACATAATAGGGAAAAAACACATCTGTTTCTTAAATGGACTAAAGCATCTTTTGTCAGGGAAAGTATTGAACATGTATTAGATATTTCAGATAGCTTTTTCATTAATGTTCAAATTCACGGCAACATAATAAATGAAATGAGAATAGTAAGAAATCATATTGCTCATCGTACAAGTTCAACAAAGAATGAATACATAATTTTACTTCAAAGATTATATGGTGGCAATCCACGACTGACTATGGGGGCTTTTCTCACCTCAACGAATAGAAATACTATTCCAAACATTGACCGATATATAAGGACAACAAAGATAATTTTGAATGACATTACAAATGGATAACGTGAATTAAGAATATTGCAATCGATAATAATTCAGTAATTTGAAAATTTTGAAACTTGAAAAATGAAGCGAAGCGGAGCGGAGCTCGGCGGAGCCAATTGTAATGACGAATGACGAATTTCTAATAAAGATGACTCCCAATATGACTCAATCAATTTCCCCGGCGGGCGAATCTTTCCCGCTTCCTTCAAAAGAGGACTACAACAATGAATTAAAACGCATTGAAGAACTCGTTAACCAGGCACGCAGCGAAAACAAAGAGATTGTTGTCGTCATGGGCCTCGGCTTCGTGGGAGCTGTAATGGCCGCCATCGTGGCTGACACCAAAGATGCAAACGGGAAGAAGTCAAAATTCGTAATTGGATGTCAGCGCCCTTCTTCCCGCTCTTTCTGGAAGATTCCTTTGATTAACCGTGGGGAATCCCCAGTGAAGGCAGAGGACCCTGAGGTTGATGTTTTAATCAAACGCTGTGTGCTCGATGACAAAACCTTTGTGGCTACGTATAACAGCGATTGCCTTCAGTTTGCCGACTGTGTAGTGGTTGATGTACAATGCGACTTTGCTAAGAAGGAACTTGGGAATATGAAGAGCAGTGAAGCAGATATGGCAGCCCTCGAAGATACCATGCGTACCATCGGTGAGAAAATCCATCCCAATTGCCTTGTGCTCATTGAAACCACAGTAGCCCCGGGCACCACTGAGTTCGTGGCTTGGCCCATCCTCAAGAAGGCCTTTGCAAACCGGGGTATTAAAGAAATTCCTCTGCTCGCCCACAGCTTCGAACGGGTGATGCCCGGGAAGCAATACGTGGCCAGCATCCGCGATTTCTGGCGGGTTTGTTCGGGCTGCGAGTCTATCGCCCGCGAAAGGGTTGAAAAATTCCTGCACGAGGTGCTCAATACGAAAGATTTCCCACTCACCGTGATGGACCGCCCCATCGAGTCGGAAACCACGAAGATCGTTGAGAACTCCTACCGTGCCACCATTCTTGCTTACCTGAATGAATGGAGCCTCTTTGCTGAACGCAACGGGGTTGACCTCATCAAGGTGATGAATGCCATCAAGATGCGCCCCACCCACAGCAACATGATCTTCCCCGGACCGAGCATTGGGGGCTATTGCCTCCCAAAAGACGGCGGACTGGGTTATTGGGCCTTATGCTATTGACAGACGACGGACGACAGTCCTCCGTCGTCCGTCATCGCTTATTGAAACCTGATTATTCCTTTAACTTGTGCCCGGAGATTATACAAACGAAATGATCGAGATTTTCGAGATGGACGCAAAGTTCAACATACTCATCCTCTTTCCAAATAAAACCGATTTGCCAACTCAAACTCACTTGAGTTGCAACCAGGAGATGAATTGTTGATGTTATAAATGCGTTAGCTGCAACCCTATGACAACATTGATAACATCAAATGACAGATATAAAACGAATCAACTGAAATGGACAATTCTGAAAAACTGAAAGCATTAGCCGATAATATTCAAGCGGCAAAACTTGGAAAAAGAGGAAAAGAAAATCACATCAATTCCTACACAGTAATTGACGAATACCAAGAATGGAGAACTGAATCAGAAGATTTATTTGAAAAATATTTTGACAATTCAAATTCACACTATGAAAAGTTTGTCAGTTTGCCAAGAGGGGGCAACGGCTATGTGCTAATGAACTATTTTGACCAACAGTATCCAATTTTTAAAGTCCTTCTAAAAAAAATAGAATCGGGCGAAACAATGAAACCATCAAAGAAAATAGCATCAGCGGAGGCAGTAAAAACTGTTGTGGGTAAAACAATTTTTATCAGCCACGCAACGAAGGACAAAGAAATTATTGATGCGTTTGTAGACATCATTCTTCATGGTGCATTAAGTGTTCCTATTGACAAAATATTTTGCGTTTCAACTGACGGAACAAAAATAAAATCGGGTGCTGACTGGAGAGATTCAATAAATGAGAGTTTGTTGAGTGCAAAAGTTAATTTCCTAATCATAACTCCCAATTATAAAGAGAGTGAAGTTTGTTTAAATGAAATGGGCGCAGCTTGGGTAACAAGTGCTACTGTGCTTCCATTAATAATTGACCCGATTAACTACAAAACGGTTGGAGTAATTCAAGAGCCGCACCAAATTGAAAAGTTATTAGACGAAAAGAGTTTGGACAGAATAAAAGATGAAGTTCAAGAAAAATTAGAAATTCCACCAGCGTTAATTAAAAGTGATAGATGGACAGCAAAAAAGACAGAGTTTTTGCTTAGAGTAAAAAAGCTTCTTGCCGCCAATCTCTTTGAAGTTCCAATGGACAGAGAGGCTTTCAATGGACTTATAAAAGAAAAAGCAGACTTGGAAAAGACGATTAACAATCTAATTGAGGAGAAAGCGGAACTTGAAAGTTTGGTAAAGGATTTAGAAAAAGCGAAGGACAAAGAAGAAGTTAAAAAAATAATCAAGAAACATAAACCTAATTCAGACTATGACGAATTCGAAGATGTATTAGAAAAAGCAAAAAAGCAACTTGGTATATTTACTCCAATAATGCGGGGCGTAATTTTCAAAGAATATACTGGAAAGGACATCAAGATAAATTGGGAAAATTATAGAGAGGATATTGATGAGGCGGTTGCGGAGGACTTTGTTTCAGAAGAGTTAAAAGCAGATTGGGAAACAACTTCTGAAATGCAAAATCTTTATGAATCATTAAATGAACTATCCGAAATATTGGGGAGAGATTTACCAGAAAGTTTTGACGAAAGTTTTAAAAGGGATTACAAAGCACCACGGAAGTTGGACAATAAAACATTTTGGGAAAAAGTTTTTGATGTTGCCATATATTTTTAAAACACGATACCGTCATGAATGTAAATCACCTAGAACAAATTTCCTGCAAACATCAACTGACAACACTTCAGACGGATAGAAGGGCATCCGATAATAAATAGGACTTCGTATGGCATGCAGTGCCCAGCATGAAGTCCTGGTTGAACAAAATCACAATAATGCAGGTTTCCTATGCACTTTATGCCAGAAGTTTCAGTTTAATGGCATCCGGATGGTTATTGGAGATATCTCTTTTTAGTGCTTCTCCCCGTTTAAATGGCTTCTTTTACAGTGGCAACGTTTCAATTTCAGGGTTTCTACACAATTTATGGCAAAACTGTGCAATATAATACTAAGCCTGTATTAAAGGATATTTTATCAGTTAGTGGGGCTCAGACTTTTTCTTTTATCATACACGATATAAAGCACATTGCCAGGCAAGCGTCAGACATTTCTTAACAACAGTAACGGAGTGAATCAAACAATTCAAGAACTGGCACTTTTTAATAATATTGAAAATGGAAGATAATAATATCGATCTGGATATATTGATTGCTACACAAAATCAGGAGGAACAAAATCAAGAGGATGATGTTGAAAGGGAACAGATTGATGATGATAATTCATTAAGGTTGATGGATAAACCATTTGATCCTACAAAAATTAATATCGAAACTAAAACTCCCTCTCTCGATACACTCATTAAACGAATTAAGTATATGACGGTACAAATGAATACCGAGTCATATTTTCAGCGCAAGGATGATTTGTGGGATGTTGTGAAACAAAGTCGTTTGATTGAGTCAATTTTAATTAGATTCCCATTGCCTGCCTTCTTTTTTGATGCGACGGACGATAATAATTGGTTGGTGGTAGATGGTTTACAACGGTTAAGTAGCATAAGAAATTTTTGTATTGAAAAAGACCCTAAAAAAAGATTGAAACTGACGAATCTTGAATTTTTGTCGCATTTGGATGGGGAAACATGGGATACACTAAGTAAAGATTTGCAAAGAGTGATAGAAGAATCACAGGTCGTCATTTATAAAATTATGCCTGGTACACCTACTGATGTAAAGTTTAATATCTTTAAACGAATCAATACAGGTGGATTAATTTTAGAACCTCAGGAAATACGCCACGCATTATTTCAGGGTAGACCTGCTGTATTTATAGCTGAACTTGGTAAAAATAATGAATTCATCAGGGCTACAAATGGAAAAATTAAAACACATAGAATGCTGGACAGAGATTTTGCCAATCGTTTTTTATGCTTTTATTTGTTTGGCTATAATAATTACACACCTGATTTAGATACTTTTATGAGTAAGGCAATGGCAAGCATTAATGATAAAAGTGAGAATGAACTCGAAAAAATTCAAGAAGATTTTACTGAAGCTATGAAACTGTCTAAAGGCATTTTTGGTGAGGAAGCATTTAGGAAAGTGTATAAAAATTCAAAAAGGCTCCCTCCGATCAACAAAGCGCTGTTTGATGCTATTTCAGTGCAGTTTGGATTGTTAAGTGTTAACGAAAGAGAGTCTTTGAGGAGTAAAAAAAACGAGTTCAAGCAGGGCTTAAAACAATTACTCAACAATGATGAACATTTCTTTACTTCAGTAACCAGTTCTACCGGTGACAAAAATAGAGTGTTATACCGGCATGGCATGGTAGAAAAGTTAATCAAAAACATAATAATCAAATAATATGATACAGTCATTAGAACTAAAAAATTTCAAATCAATTAAAAAAAAAGAATTCAAGTTAAGGAATCTGAATGTTTTGTTGGGATTGAATGGGCAAGGGAAGTCTTCATTTATCCAATCTCTTTTAGTTTTAAGACAATCCGACAAATTGGATCAGGGTGAATTGAAATTAAATGGCGGTGAAAATGGACTTGCCAATATCGGAACCACAAAGGATGCGTTATACCAATACAGCAAAGCCGAGGGCCTAACTATTAAAATTCAATTTCAAGATACAACTGCTTATAAGATGGAATTTGATTACAAAATAGACGCAGATGTTTTTATTCAAAAATTGGAAAAAAATTTATATGGTGAAAGTAAACATAAACTCAACAGGGTTCAATCGCTTTTTGATAAAAATTTTCAATACCTGAATGCTCAAAGGGTTGAGCCAAAGTCGTTGAATGTTACAAGCTATTCAAATGTTGTGGATGGAAATAGTATAGGTAAGTATGGACAATATACAGCTCATTATATTGAACTAAGAGGAAACGAAAATGTTCTATTTGACAACCTGCTACACGAAAAATCGAAAACTTTTGATGAGGTCAGAAATAGAGAAGTTATTAATAGAACGCTTATAAACCAAATAAATCTCTGGCTTGGTGAAATATCACCCGGAGTCAATGTTCGAACCACCAAAATATCTTCTGATTTTGTTTTATTAGAATATGTGTTTCAGCAACCAAATTTTGGTAATACCAATAGATACAGACCAGAGAATGTCGGCTTTGGTATTTCCTATGCACTGCATGTTGTCACAGCATTGCTTTCAGCAAAGCCGGGCCAGTTAATTATTATAGAGAATCCAGAGAGTCATATTCACCCTCGGGGACAAGCTGAACTTGGCAAACTAATCTCATTGTTGGCGCAAAATGATGTTCAGATTATTATCGAAACCCACAGTGACCATATTTTGAACGGAATAAGGGTAGGTATTAAAGAAAAACCAGAATTAAAAGATCGAACAATCATTTTCTATTTCATGAAAGTCGTCACTGAAAGCGAACAATTTTCAAAAATAACTGATATTCAAATTGATAAAAATGGAACTTTAAGTGTGTTTCCTAAGAACTTATTGGATGAATGGAGTAATCAACTGTCAAAACTTATTTAATCTATGGAATTATTGTTCAACGAATTGAGTGTCATTTCTCCTTCGACTGATAAGTACGCTGCAAATATAAAAATGAAATTGTTTTCAGAGACAGTTGCTGCTGCACGAAGAAAAGGATTCAGAAATATTCGTTCTCATTATGACTCAAACCAAATTGAGCTTGCAAAAGGCTATTCTCTCTATAATTGGTTGACAAGCAAAGATGTTCCTGAAATATATAGGAATAATTTATACGGCATGTTGGTGCTTCCATTTATAAGTGAAGAAGACGAGGAAATAGAGGATGAATTCATTCAAGCAAATTATTTCTTTGAAGATACGGCAAATGGCATTGCAAAAACTGAATGTTTAGGGTTAGCATCTGCATACCTTTATGAAACCCTCAGTATTGGTTTGCAAAGCCATAATGCCTGGAAGGAAAATAGTTTAAATATTTCAATCGAAGCCAATGAGGATACAGAGATTGAAACAGTAAAAAACATATATTCACAAGGATGCTTTAATTTTCCTGCCATAAGTGATTATGTTGAACAAATAGGGACTATAGAATTACAAGAATCGCCATTAGCGCCCGATGCTAAAAATTTTCATTTGGCAGACCACCATGGGAAAAAAGAATTGCAAGATCTTTGGGATAAACTAAAAAGAAGTCCATATATTATTGAGGCTCGTTCAACAAATTTTGGTGGCAACAGGTTTATTAAAAAGGTTGAAAAAAATGGTGTTTTGGTAATTGTACTCGTTGATAGCGAGAGGAAATATGCTTTATGGGTCCAGAGTACTGGCACTAACTTAAGAGAAACCAAAGCTATTGCTGCAATCCTCGATGAAAGATATTCTTAGAAAATTGACTATTCCGATCTAATCAGCGCCACATATCCCGCCAACAATCTGTAATAGCAATAAAAATCATTAACTATGAAAGTGGAAAAAATTTATTCAATGCTTGATTACTGCGAGAAAATCAAGAAATATCTTGGGGTATATTCAGCTGATTCAAGCAACCTAACTCTCTATGGCGATTCGATTCAAAAACTTAAAGATTTGATAAACAATCACGAAATAACGGAGGAGAAGTATTTTATTGGAGTTGTAACTGATATAGTAGGAGATTCAACTCGAGTGATAAGAAATGATAAGGATGAAATTCCTTTCTTGGATTGGATTGGTGGTGAAAATGAAAGTTTTACAAGACATCACTTCGAAACAACAATGAAACAAGTCTGGGAAGACTTATTTCAATAAAAAAAACTACTGCCGACCCTAAATAGGACTTCATTTACCACGCAGTGCCCAGCATGAAGTCCGGGTTGAAAAAATCACAATGGTGCAGGTTTCCTTTGCACTTTACGCCAGAAGTTTCAGTTTAATGGCATGCGGATGGGTTAATGGGGTTGTTTCTTTTCAGTGCTTTTTCCCTTTCAAATGGCTCTTTTACCATAGCAAGGTTTCCATTTCAGGGTTCCGACACATTTTTTAGCAAGAACGGGCAATAGAATGCTAATCCTTCATTAGAGGATATTATGTCAATTAACGATTACTATATTTTACTCTTATCTTTCGTGGGATAAAGTACATTGCCCGACGAGCGTTTGAGCCGATCCTGGGATGGTTCTTTTACCAGATATATCACTTTTACCGTAACAGCTTTTTCTTGTTCGGGATAGAATCTCTTTTTGATCTTATTGCTCACTATCATAAAATGCCGTAGGCTCACAATCAACCACCCAGAGTTTGCGTCACAACTGAGAGAAAGATAATCTTAGCCGCCTGAACCTGAAACTTGAAACCAGAAACCAATTTCTTTTTGCTCATTTTATATTGGAAGCAGAGAAAAAGACGAATAGTGATGGCAGAAAGGGGTCACTTTGATGAACAATTGAAAAACCGGATCATTGGCCGCACTTGATGGTTCGGGTGTGCGTAAGGTGATCTTATTTGGCTCCTATGCCACCGGACAGGCAGATAAGGATAGCGATATTGATCTGCTGGTCGCTACTGATAAAAGTTATATTCCTCAAAGCTTTTCAGGAAAACTGAAAATCAAGGTCCGGATAGCCAAAGCACTCTCAAATGACTGAAGCGTGGCTTGATGCCGCACAGGATGATCTTTCTGCTGCTATTCAATTGCTTCTGCGCCCGGGGACCTGGGTTTGTTCCCTGCCTGGAAACCATCGAGCGATGAGTCGTAAGCAATGCAAACAATAGCGAAGACACTGACGAAGAAAAGGCTGTCTCCCTTACGCCCTTATTTGCGATCTTCCTCACGACCTTCTTTACGCACTGTCCTCACGACCTCCCTCACAATCTTTGATACTATAACACCCTCCTAACTAATTTCTGTTATTCATTGATTTTCTATTGTTTAGTGCAGATATCGTTATGCGTCATAAAACTACTCAATCAGAAACTTCACATTTTTTCAAACTGTACATTAGATGCTTTCGCTTCAAGTGAGTAATTTTGTTAGCCAAGAAAGCAGACAATAATTTATCAAGATGAGGTTTAGTAAGCCTTTCCATCGTTTTTCGGCATTAATACTTAGTTGAGTAATTGTTATGGAAAACGATTTAAATATAGTTTCCTCAAGTATTTTATTTTGTATGCCAACCTTGCCTGAATAAATACGTGTCACGTATCACCTACCACGTGACATCTGTTAATGCTTCCTCCAAATGTTAGACCCTATATGGGGCCGAAAGGGCGAAGCCTTGTAAGAGAAAATCGTAACAGTAGTTCGAAAGGAAAATCGTTACGATAGGTCGTGACGAAGTACGGCTTTTTCTCGTTTTATTATCACGTTCTACCCTCACGTTTTATCCTTGCGATTTTCTTAACGAACTTCTTATCCATACCCTTCATGTTAGAAACCCTGATCACCAACAAAACAAGAATTAAATTGCTTTATCGGATGTTCCTGAATCCTGATTCAAAAGGTTACCTTAGAGGTCTTGAGGAAGAATTCGGAGAATCTTCAAATGCCATCCGTATTGAACTGAATCGCTTTGAGGCGGCCGGTATGCTTGAATCCTATCTGGATAAAAACAAGAAGATTTACAGGGCGAATAAAAAACATCCCTTGTACTCTCTTATCAATGAAGTGATTCATAAGCAACTGGGTTTTGACCAGATACTGGAAAAAATCATTCATAAACTTGGTAGTGTTAATCAAGTTTATCTCACTGGCCCGCTTTCACAAGGACTTAACCAGGGACCATTAGAAATTATCCTGGTTGGAGACAAAATAAATGTTGCAAATTTGAATCAGCTAGTTGAAAAGGTTGAGAAAACCATTGGGAGGAGTATCACTCATACCATTTATAAACCCAATGATCATAAAACAGAAAAACTCAATTTGAACGAGTGTTTACTTCTTTGGGATCTTAATTAATACTATAAACCTTTGAGCCAATTCAATCAAATAACAACCTTCATCCGGGATTTATACCCCGGCAAAGAAATAATCCCATTACACGAGCCTCTGTTTATTGGCAACGAATTAAAATACATAAAGGAGTGTATTGATACAACTTTTGTTTCAAGTGTGGGGCCTTTTGTTGACAGGTTTGAGCGAATGATTGAAGAGTATACCGGATCAAAAAAAGCTGTTGTATGTGTGAGTGGTACAAATGCATTACATATGGCACTTTTATTATCTGGAGTTGAATGGGGCGACGAGGTAATCACACAGCCATTGACTTTTGTTGCTACAGCAAACGCAATTGCTTATTGTGGGGCAAATCCTGTATTTGTTGATGTGAGCAGGAAAACTCTGGGAATGGATCCGGAAAAGCTGGAAGATTATCTTATGAAAAATACGACTATTTTAAATGAACAGTGTATAAATAAAATCTCGGGTAAAAGGATCAAAGCATGTGTGCCAATGCACACCTTCGGTCATCCTGTTGAAATAGAAGCGATAATTGATATTTGCAACCGCTTCCACCTTGAATTAATTGAAGATGCAGCTGAGAGTCTGGGCTCAAAATATAAGAACAAGCATACTGGTACTTTCGGGAAATTAGGAATTCTTAGTTTCAATGGAAATAAAACGGTTACCACAGGGGGTGGTGGAATGATACTCACCAACGACGTAAAACTGGGAGAAAGGGCAAAACACCTCACGACCCAGGCGAAAACCCAGCATCCATGGGAGTTTATTCATGATGAAATAGGTTATAATTACCGAATGCCAAATATCAATGCAGCATTAGGGTGTGCACAGTTGGAGAACATAGATAAGAACATTAAGAAAAGTAGGGAAATTGCAATTAAATATAAAGAGTTCTTTGAGTCAATAAATGTCCCATTTTTCTCAGAATCCGAAGATTGCTACTCAAACTATTGGCTTAATGCAATTTTTCTTGAAGACAGAACTGAAAGAGATTCATTTTTAGAATATACAAACAGGCAGGGTATCAGAACGAGACCAGCTTGGCAATTAATGAATACCTTGCCGATGTTTCAGAATTGTTTAACTGGAGATCTTTCCAATTCTGTTGATATTCTAAATACCCTGGTTAACCTACCAAGTTCAGTAACAAAATGAGCAAACAATCCATAATTTTAATTGGCGGCGGTGGTCACTGTAAATCATGTATTGATGTGATCGAAGCAACCAATCAGTTTGTTATTAAAGGAATTCTTGACATAACGCAGAAATTAGGAGAAAAAATCCTGGGATATCCCATAATTGGGACCAATAATGACATTCCAAAATGGGTAAAAGAAAAAGCCTGTTTCTTAATTACCGTAGGGGATATTGGCAATCCAACAAAAAGAATTGAACTATTTAATCTTGTAACTTCACAGGGCGGACTATTCCCAATCATTATCTCTCCGACTGCTTATCTTTCAAAATCTGCCAGCATAGGGACCGGAACGATTATTATGCATCATGCCATGATAAATGCCTCTGCTGTAGTGGGAGCAAACTGTATTGTTAATACAAAAGCACTCATTGAACATGATGCCATTATAGGTGACCATTGCCACATTTCAACAGGTGCTATCGTAAACGGTGGAACAAATATCGGGGCAAGGAGTTTTTTTGGCAGCGGGGCAGTGAGTAAGCAATATATCAGTATTCCTGATGATAGCTTCATAAAAGCAAATAGCATCGTTAAATGAAACCTAAAGTGATTATCATTGCCGAAGCAGGCGTAAATCATAATGGTTCCATTGAAATAGCCAAAAAGCTAATTGATGTTGCGGCTAAAGCTGGGGCTGATTTTGTAAAATTTCAGACATTCAAAGCCGATAAGTTAGTGAGTAAAGATGCTAAGAAGGCAGAATACCAGTCAATAAACCTCATGGATGCAGATAATTCCCAGTATAACATGCTGAAAAAGCTTGAATTATCTGAGTCCATGCACGAAGGATTAATTACCTATGCATCCCAAAAAGGGATTCAATTTCTATCCACAGCCTTTGATGTAGAAAGCCTTGATTATCTCGATCAATTGGGGCTCCCATTATTCAAGATTCCCTCTGGTGAGATTACGAATAAACCATACTTGGAGCACATTGCTAAAAAAAGAAAACCCGTGATTATGAGCACAGGTATGTCTGATCTGGGTGAAGTAAAATCAGCTTTAGAGGTTTTAACCCTAAATGGATTGACCAATGATCAAATCACCGTTCTGCAATGCACAACTGAGTATCCTGCACCGATGGAAGAGGTAAATTTAAAAGCAATGATAACAATGGCTGAGGCATTAAAGGTAAAAACAGGATTTAGCGACCACACCGAAGGTATTGAAATTTCACTGGCTGCTGTGGCAATGGGAGCGATGGTGATCGAAAAGCACTTCACACTGGATAAAAACATGGAAGGACCCGACCATCAGGCTTCACTCGAACCAGCGGAATTGAAGGGGTTGATCACCGGAATACGGAATATTGAAAAAGCCTTGGGCAACGGTATAAAAACACCATCAACCAGCGAGATAAAAAACAAAGAAGCAGCTCGAAAAAGTATTGTTGCTCTAAAAGAAATAAAATCAGGTGAGATTTTTTCATTGGATAACCTTACAGTAAAACGCCCAGGAGACGGGCTTTCTCCAATGCACTGGGACAGGGTGTTGGGAAAGGTTGCCAAGAAAGATTTCGAACCGGATGAACAGATAGAATTATGAGAAAGATCTGTGTTGTCACTGGTAGTAGGGCTGAATACGGGTTACTCAGTCGGCTAATGCGATTAATCCAGGAGGATTCTGAACTAACCTTACAGATCATAGCCACCAATATGCATCTGTCGCCCGAATTCGGGCTTACCTATAAGGAAATTGAAAAAGATGGCTTTAAAATTGACAAGAAAGTGGTTATGCTGCTTTCATCAGATACTGCCAATGCTACAACCAAATCCGTAGGCTTGGCAACCATAGGATTTGCTGATGCTTATGAAGATTTGAAACCGGATTTACTTCTTATACTTGGTGATCGTTACGAAATATTAGCAGCAGTTATGGCGGCCTTGTTTTTCAAAATTCCTGTTGCGCATTTACACGGTGGTGAAATAACTGAGGGAGCTTATGATGACCCCATCCGTCATTCTATTACAAAAATGAGTCATCTGCATTTTGCCTCTACTGAGGAGTATCGGTCAAGAATCATTCAGTTGGGAGAAGAGCCAACCCGGGCATATAATGTTGGGGCAATTGGAATTGATAATATTAGGCATCTTCGACTTATGTCAAGACAAGAGCTTGAAGCAAGTCTCAACTTTAAACTTGGAGAAAAATGCGTTTTGGTTACCTTCCACCCTACAACATTGGGCAGTCAGTCATCAAAAGAACAAACTCAAAGTTTATTGCAAGCATTGAAGTCCATTGATGATCTTCGGATAATATTTACATCCTCAAATTCTGATGCTGAGGGCCGCATTATCATGCAGATGATAACTCAATTTGTGGAAGAAAACACGAACAGGTCAATTGTATATCCGTCACTTGGACAAACAAGATATCTTTCGGCTTTACAATTTGTTGATGCCGTTGTGGGAAACTCCTCAAGTGGTATTATTGAAGTCCCTACTTTTGGCATCCCAACATTGAATATTGGAGATCGACAGACGGGAAGATTAAAAGCTCAAAGTATTCTGGATTGCGACTCGACCTCTAAAGAAATTATAAAAAAGTTGAAAATAATATTATCCCCGGAATTTAAAGAGTCTTGTAAGAAAGCCAAAAACCCTTACGAAAAAGAAAATACTGCCATTGAGATTTATACAATTATCAAGAATTATCCGTTAGGTAGTCTTATTCAAAAAAGATTTTACAACATTTGAGATGAAAGATTATTCGAGTCATATCATATCATTCAATGCTACAATTAAAGATGGGTTGATCGCAATTTCCAAAATGAAGGATGAAATCCTTTGCCTGTTTGTCGTTGACACTGATCAATGCTTGGTTGGAACCTTGACCGATGGAGATATCCGGCGAGCTCTTATTTCTGGTGTGTCGCTGAAACAAAAGATTGTGGCAGCGATGAAAAAGGATTTCATTCATATTAACATCGATGAAGCTACACCTACCCAAATAAAAAATTATCGTGCTCAAAATATAAAACTACTCCCTTGCATCAATGAAGACGGAAAAATAGCCAAAGTTTATGATCTTGTTTCAAAGCAATCGATCTTGCCAATTGATGTAGTTCTTATGGCTGGTGGTAAAGGGATTCGATTACGACCCTTGACCGAAACAACTCCTAAGCCATTGCTTAAAGTTGGTGATAAATCAATTATTGATTACAACATTGACCGGTTAGTACATTACGGTATTGAGCATATTCATGTTAATGTAAACTACCTGGCTGAGCAAATTGAATCTCATTTTGAGAAAAAGAAAGATGGAATAAACATTGATTGTGTAAGAGAGCCCGAATATTTGGGGACGATGGGATCAGTCAAATTTATTACAAATTTCCATCATGAAACGGTGTTGGTCATGAACTCAGATCTGTTTACGAACATCGATTTTGAAGAATTTTACATCCAACATATTGAAAACAATGCAGATATGTCGATTGCAGCGATCCCCTATTCAGTTTCAGTGCCCTATGGAATATTCGAATTGGATGATATTAATATTAAGGGATTACGTGAAAAACCGACATATAATTATTATGCCAATGGTGGTATCTATCTAATCAAACGCCATCTTTTTGATCATATACCGGAAAACATTTTTTTTGATGCGACCGATTTTATTGGACTACTTATTGCAAAAGGATATAAGGTAATCCACTTCCCCTTGATTGGATATTGGATTGACATTGGGAAACTCGAAGATTACTTAAAAGTGCAAGAATTTGTAAAACACCTCAAATCTTAATATCCCTGAACATGAGAATAATTGTCACAATTTGTGCAAGAGGGGGATCAAAAGGAATACCTGGGAAAAATATAAAGTTGATCGCCGGGAAACCATTAATTGAATATACATTTGAAGTTGCCAGACAGTTTAAAGCTTACTATGCAGACACAGATATTGCGTTATCAACAGATTCAAAAGAAATATCGGATCTGGCAGTACAATCTGGATTCCAAGTTCCTTATCACAGACCTGAGGTTTTTGCCACAGATCATGCTGGTAAGATAGGGGCGATATCAGATGTGCTAGTTTATTATGAAAATTTAAGACAAATGCGATATGACTTTGTACTTGACCTTGATGTTACATCGCCTTTAAGAAATCTAAACGATTTATCCAAAGCCTTTCAAATGATCCGGAATGACCAAGAGGCATATAATCTTTTTTCGGTAAGTCCAGCCAATCGAAATCCCTATTTTAATATGGTTGAAAAAGGTGAAGATGGATACTACCATTTACCAAAAAAATTATCCAACGACATTATAAGCCGCCAAACTGCACCAAAAGTTTTTGATTTAAATGCTTCATTCTATTTTTATCGGAGGATATTTTTCGATAAAGGATTTCAAACAGCCATAACTGACAAATCATTAATTTACGAAATACCCCATACTTGTTTCGATTTAGACCATCCTGTCGATTTCGAATTTCTGTCATTCTTGATAGTTAACAATAAAATAGATTTCAATTGGCTGTGAAAGTTTTAATTATTGGTTTTGGATCGATTGCTGAAAAGCACTACCATGCTTTACTTAAAATAGATCCTCTTGTGAATGTAGTGGCCATGCGCAGTCATTTAAAAGCTGAACCTAAAACAAATGCTCTTTCCGTTTACTGTATGCAGGAAATAATACAAAACGGTCCATATGACTTTGTGCTTATCTCAAACCCAACATATAAGCATGCAGAAACCATTGAAATGATGTTAGGGTTACATTGCCCGTTGTTTATTGAAAAACCGTTATTCCATACCTTGCATGCCGCTCACTTGTTAGATAAAGTTTCTGCGTCAGGAAACTTATCCTATGTCGCCTGTAACCTTCGTTTCCTGGATTCACTGATATATTTTAAAAATTTCCTGTTGCCAAATATTAAAATAAATGAAGTTAATGTTTACTGTGGATCATTTTTACCGGAATGGAGACCTGAGGTGAATTATAAAAATTGTTATAGTGCAAATGAAAAACTAGGTGGTGGTGCTCATCTCGACTTAATTCACGAATTGGATTATGTTTACTGGCTTTTTGGAAAACCGATTGAGATGCGATCGTACAAAAGCATGAAATCTACGCTTGGCATCGATGCAATTGATTATGCGAATTATTTATTAGAGTACGAAAAATTTGCAGTTAATATAATATTAAATTATTTTCGTAAGGATAAAAAGCGTACCATTGAATTGGTTTGTTCTGACGACACATATACTATTGATTTATTTTCCAATACAGTTTCTTCTTCAACCGAGGTATTATTTAAATCGGAACAAGCTATTAGTGACACCTATCAAAAGCAGTTGATATACTTTATAGACCGTATTAAGAATATATCATTGGACGGAAAAAAGATAATGAACAACATTGATGAAGCGTTCGAAGTTTTAAAGATTTGCCTGAAATGACCCTAAAAGATAAAATAATACTAGTGACCGGTGGGTCAGGCCTAATTGGCAAGGCAATAATTAAAGATATTCTTAACAAAGGTGGATTTGCAATTAATGTTGATCTCTCAGTAGAAACAGATTTAGAAAACGGCACCTATAAAGCAGACATCACAGATGACAATGCAATAAAAGACACAATAAATGAGATCATTATTAAATTTAATAAGATTGACGGATTAGTGAACAACGCCTATCCTCGCACGAGGGATTGGGGAACAGTATTTGAGGATATAAAGCCTGATTCGTGGCGGAAAAATGTCGATATGCAGATGAACAGTTACTTTGTCGTATCTCAGACAGTGTTGAAGCATATGAAAATTATGCGGCATGGTTCCCTGGTGAACATTGCATCAATCTATGGAGTTGTTGGGAATGACTTTACTGTCTATGAAGGTACTCAATTAACTTCTCCAGCTGCATATTCAGCAATAAAAGGGGGAATAATCAATTTTTCGCGGTATCTGGCATCATATTATGGTAAGCATAATATCCGAATAAATTGTGTCTCGCCCGGTGGAATCTTTGACAATCAAAATCAAAATTTCGTTAGAAATTATGAACACAAAGTTCCATTAAAAAGAATGGGGCTTCCAGATGATATAGCACCAGCTGTTTCATTTTTACTTTCTGATGAAGCACAATATATTACTGGTCAAAATTTGATTGTAGATGGGGGTTGGACTTGTATTTAAAATCACTAGTGTCCTGTTAAATTAACTTGATTTTCAATTGTATATCGTATTGTTCTTTGACATCTTGATTGATTTGGTTTGCTAACAGCTCTTTTAGCGGGGTTTTGTCGAGCAGAGAGACACTTAATATCTGCAGTATTTCATAGGTTGACAGTGTGCTCTTCATTTTCGATTTTACTATAGCGACCAGGGTGTAGGTGATGATCGCAATGTAAATCTGTGTTTTAACGGCATTTTGAGAGTTACCCCAGAACGATTTTACCTTCAGATGCTGCTTGATCCACTTAAAGAACAACTCAACCTTCCAGCGGTATTTGTAAAGCAACGCGATGTCGACGGCAGGCAGATCAAAATTGTTCGTTAAAAACACCATCCTTCGACCGCTTTCATTGTCTATAAACCTTATGCGCCTTAAACTGTCCGGATAATGTTTGTTTGAGTAAAACCCTTTCGCTCTTACGCATTGGTCGCAGGTTACACCAGCTTTCTTATCTGGTTTTCCCGCACTGATCCTGATAAATCTGAAGTTGTCCTTTGCCCTGGTTACAAAATAAGCTTTGTGTTGTTGTATGTTGTATAACCTGGCAAAGTCAACATAACCCCGGTCCAGAACATAAAACCCCTGAGCCTCATACGTCAGAACATCTAAACCATGAACATCGTGTGTTGCGCCATCAGTGATGTGGATAAAACAAGGGATCGAGGTTCTGATATCATAGAGGGTATGGATCTTTACAGCAGCTTTGGCCTTGCGAAACTCGGCCCACCAGAAGACACTGAGACAAAGGTCGATCATCGTGGAGTCAAAGGCATACACCGGGTTTTCAATAGAAAGTGTAAAATCGGCATCCTTTTGACAACAACTCCTGGCTTCTGCGATCAGTTCATAGGCGAGCTCCTCGAAAATACGATAGTCGCGGATCTCATTGGCAGTGGCAAGGTTTGATCGTGATACATTTTTACCGAAGCCTAAATGATAGAACTTGGAACGATGAGCACTTATGCTGATCAGCAGATCCCTCAGACTATCCCTGCCGGAGAGTTGGCCAAACATCATGCTCAGCAACTGATTCCAGCATTTGAAGTGTTTGACGTAATAGTTCCCGGAGTAGTGTTTAACGCATCTGTCAAATACCCGGCCGGGAAGAAAGGCAGCGATCTGAGTGAAGACGTACTTTCCTTGATTCATGTCTTGGGATTTGATCCCAAGGTAAAATCAAATCGTCACCATTGCAAAACCTCTTGTAAACCTTATCAATCAATAATTTCAAAGAACATTTAATAATTTTAACCGGACACTACTGATTTAAAATGAATTTAAAATTTTACCTATGAAAACAAAAGTGTACTGGTGTAAGACGTGCCTAAATATGTCAACTCGACCGAGAATTGAGTTTGATGCTAGCGGTAGGTGTAATGCTTGTGTATGGTCAGAAGAAAAATATTCTTTGGACTGGAATAAAAGAGAGCTTGAATTGAGAACATTGCTAAACAAGTTTAGATCAAAAGATGGAGGTTTTGATTGTGTAGTTCCCTGCAGTGGAGGGAAAGACGGCTCGCACGTTTCATACAATTTAAAACACAAGTATGGGATGAATCCTTTGACAATAACAATAAGACCTCCCTTATCGTTGGAAATTGGCGATAAAAATCTGAATAATTTCATTCATTCTGGATATAATCATGTTCTTGTAACCCCTAATCCAAAAGTGATGCAAGTATTAAATAAGCATGGCTTTATCGAAAAGGGATTTCCTTATTATGGTTGGTTAATTGCAATTCATACTGCTGTAATTCGAACAGCATACAATTTCACTATACCTCTTCTATTCTATGGAGAAGATGGTGAAGTTGAATATGGTGGATCCATTGAGAATAAAAATCGTTCCTTATATGATATCGATTATATGAAGCGTGTATATCTGGAGGGGGGGTATCAAAAAGTGCTTGAAAAAGCAATAGAAGATGGGGTAATTAATGAAAATGATTTATATTTTTACAAATTCCCAAAGGATGCTGATATTAAAAAGCACAATTTATCATTTACACACTGGTCATATTTCGAGAATTGGGACCCATACCAGAATTATTTAACAGCAAAAACTTATTGTGGACTCACAGAGAAAGCAGATTCTAATGTTGGGACATTCACTAATTTTGCACAAAACGATCAGGCACTATATTCTCTGCATGCTTACTTAATGTATTTAAAATTCGGATTTGGACGTGCAACTCAAGATGCTGGAATAGAAATTAGAAGAGGAGCGATGTCAAGGGACCAGGCTATAAATCTTGTAAAATTATATGACAATCAATACCCTGAGCCATTTATCGATATTTATTTGGATTATTATAAAATGTCGCAGAAAGAATTTGAAGAAGTAATTGATAAATGGGTAAATAAAATACTTTTTAAGAAAGTTAATAACCGCTGGGAACCAATTTTTGAAGTTGGACAAGAATTCGAGATATGAAGGTAGTGATTGTTAATTATGGAATGGGAAATATTTATTCTGTTCAAAGTGCATTGAAATTTCTCGGTTTTGATAGCGAGTATACGGATCAACCAGACAATATTTTAAACGCTGATAAGATAATTTTACCCGGAGTTGGTTCGTTTAGAAAGGCAATGCAGAATATTATTTCAAAAGGATTAGATATTCCAATTAAAGAAGCTGTTCAAACGAAGGGGAAATTGATCCTAGGAATTTGTTTGGGAATGCAATTGTTGGGAATTAGCAGTACTGAAGATGGTTTTACAAAAGGATTAAATCTTTATGAAGGAGTTGTTGAGCGATTTATCAATAAATCTGATTCTAAAATTCCTCATATAGGATATAATACCGTTACTCCACCGACTAACTCTATTTTATTTAAGAACCTTGATTCTAACTCTGATTTCTATTTTGTTCATAGTTATAGAATGATGGGCCAAAGTATTAATGGCGTTGCAACTTGTAACTATATTGAAAATTATATCGCAGCTTTTGAGCACTTTAATGTTTTTGGGACTCAGTTCCATCCGGAAAAAAGTCAAATGAACGGCTTAATGTTATTAAATAATTTTCTGTCAATATAATGCCATGCACAAGAAAAGACTAATTTTCACCCTTCTTTATGATGATGGTTATTTTATGCTTAGTAGAAATTTTCGCCTTCAGAAAGTTGGAGATGTTAATTGGATTGAAACTAATTACAATTTTAAAAATATTGCATTTTCTATTGATGAACTTATTATACTTAATGTTAGCAGGAATGAACGAAATCTAATTGAATATAGTAGGACGATAACAAAATTAATTTCAAATGTTTTTGTTCCCGTGGCGGTTGGTGGTGGCATCAAAAGTATGGATTATGCTAAAGCTCTTTTCATGACAGGAGCTGATAAAATTGTGATAAATAGTATTTTATCCGAAAACCCTGCACTAGTGAGAGATTTGGTTACTGAGTATGGGTCTCAATCAATAATTGCATCAATCGACTATTGTTGGGAAAACGGGGAAGTGCTATTGTACCGAAATAATGGAACAAAATTGATTAACTACGACTTACCTTCATATATAGCATTAATTCAAGAATTGGGCGTAGGCGAAGTTTATTTTAATTCTATACAAAAAGATGGGACAGGTCAAGGTTTAAGTATAGAAATGATTAGTCCTTACTTATCATTTTTCCAAATACCTGTAATTTTAGTAGGAGGTGCTGGAAATTCTAACCACTTAATTGAAGCCGCCCTCAATCCCTATGTCGATGCTGTGGCAACAGCAAATTTATTCAATTTTATTGGGCAAGCGCTACCAAATACAAGAAAAAGTATGCAAGCAAATGGAATTCACTTAGCCAATTTCAAACCACTTCAACAATTAAATTAAGGTTTTGTCGTTAACACTTCAAATTAATAAACATAAAAACATGTTCACAGAAATATCAAAATGCCGAATTAGTGGTAGTACTAATCTAATAACAGTATTATCTTTAGGAAATCAAAACCTTACTGGAGTTTTCCCAAAAACTAAAGATGAAGTTATAACCAAGGGTCCGTTGGATTTAGTTTGGTGCCCTGATAGTGGTTTATTACAAATGAAACAGTCTTACAGTTTGGATGAAATGTACGGTGATAATTACGGCTATCGCTCAGGATTAAACACTTCCATGGTAAAGCATCTGGAACAAAAAGTTAGATCGTTAGAACGTCTTATACCTCTGAAAGAAATCGACTTGGTGTTGGATATTGGGAGCAACGATGCAACTTTGCTGAAAGCATATGCAGGCAATCATAGAAAAGTAGGGATTGATCCAACGGGATCAAAGTTTAAAGAATTCTATTCTGAAGATATTTCACTAATATCTGACTTTTTTACAGAAAATATTTTTTCAAAACACTTTCCAAATAATAAAGCAAAAATTATTACATCGATTGCCATGTTTTATGACTTAGAGAGTCCTTTGAATTTCGTTAATGACATTTATAAATGTTTGAGTGATGATGGAATCTGGCATTTTGAACAAAGCTATATGCCAAGTATGTTAAGAACGAATAGTTATGATACTATCTGTCATGAGCATTTAGAGTTTTATTCATTTAAAGTAGTAAAGAAAATACTAGAAGAATGTGGGTTGAAAGTACTTGACGTTCATATGAATGCAATTAATGGTGGGAGTTTTGCAGTTACTGCAGCAAAGAATAGTGCAGAATATAAATCAAACACACCAATAATTGAGTGGTTATTAAAACAAGAAAACGAGATGGGGTTAGATACTCCTAAGCCTTACAGGGAATTTGAAGAAAGGGTATTTCGTCATCGAAATAATTTGAAGGATCTTATTAATGCTTTAGTGCTTGACGGAAAAAAAATACTTGGTTATGGCGCTAGTACAAAAGGGAATGTATTATTACAGTTTTGCGGGTTTACAAGTAAACAAATTCCTTATATAGCTGAAGTAAATAAGGAAAAGTTTGGCTGTTTTACTCCAGGAACCAATATTCCAATTATATCAGAGACAGAAGCTAAAGCAATGAATCCTGATTATTTTTTAGTACTACCATGGCATTTTAAGGAAAATATTTTAAGTCGTGAAAAAGACTTTTTAAGTAGGGGAGGTAAATTTATTTTTCCTTTACCTGAAATAGAAATTATTTAAAATATTAATAAAATATAAAACATTGAAAGCAATTATTTATGGTGCTAATGGACAAGATGGATACTATTTAAGCAGGTTACTTGAAAAGGAAAAAATCGAATTTCTTTCAATTTCTCGGTCCGGAACTGGTTTAATTGGAGATGTAGGTGATTATGAACTTGTTAAGAAGCAAATTAATAAATTTCAACCCGATTATATTTTCCATCTTGCTGCTAATTCAACAACAAGACATGAGGCACTATTTGAAAATCATCAAGCAATAAGTACAGGGTCGATAAATATTCTTGAGGCAGTAAGGCTTCATTGCCCAAATTCTAAAGTATTTTTATCCGGTAGTGCAATGCAATTTAGTAATATGGGGCTACCTATTGATGAACAAACACCTTTTGATCCTTCAAGCCCATATTCTGTGTCACGTATTCATTCGGTGTATGCAGCGAGGTATTACCGAAAAAAATATGGTTTAAGCGTTTTTGTAGGGTACCTCTTTAATCATGATAGCCCTTTAAGAACAGAACAACATATAAATCAAAAGATTGTTAAAACTGTTATTCGTATCGCCGCTGGGAGTAATGAAAAATTGGAACTAGGCGATATTGAAGTAATGAAAGAATTTAACTTTGCATCAGATATTGTGGAGGCCATTTGGGTTCTAGTGAATCAAAATTATATTTTTGAAGTAGTCATCGGATGCGGAGTTGCTCATAGTATAAAAGAATGGGCAGATTATTGCTTTAACAAAATAAATAAAAAATGGCATGACTATGTTATTTATAAAGAAGGATATATTTCGGAATATCGTTTATTAGTAAGTAATCCAAAATTGATCCTCGGTTTAGGGTGGAAAGCAAAAGTTGATTTTTATTCATTAGCAGATATAATGATTGAGGCAGCTAAATTGAAGAATGTTGTTCATATTAATAATACGAATTTGTAGGTAACTAAAACTGAAAGGATAATGATATGATTAATCGATTTGGTCCATGGTTGAAAATTCGACTAAGATCTCCATTACGTCCACTAATTAGATTACTTATGTTTTATATTTATGATACATCTATTATTATAGGGAGTAGTGGGCAACTTTATGTTGGAAAGAGATGTGGACTCGCCAACACGGTTTTTAATTTATCAAGTGGGTCAATTTTTATTGGAGATAATACCATTTTCTCAAACAATGTAATGGTTATTACAGGACGACACCTTTTCAAGAATGGTTCTAGGGCTTCTTTAGCACCAGAGTTAGAAAGAAAATATATAGGAGGAGGTCCTGAGGAAGTGCCGACTTCGGGATTTGATATCCACATCGGAAGTGGTACTTGGATTGCTGCTGGGGTGGTGATATCTGGAGGAGTAACAATAGGTGACAATGTTATTATAGGAGCAAATTCGGTAGTGACAAAAGATATCCCTAGTTTCAGTTTTGCAGGAGGTGTTCCCGCTAAAATTTTGGGTGATACTAGAGAAATCTAAAAAACCCACCATAAAAAGTAGATAACGGATTAATCGTTACTTTTCCAATAGTTACTTGTTTTTCAGCCATAATTATTTCTCAATAGATGAAAAGTCCTCGGTTCAGTATAATGCCCATACAGTACCTTCATTTCTTAGTCTTTAGATTAAAATCATAGTAAATCAAACTTCTAACATAATTAATTTGGCCGTGAGAATTTTAAAAAAATGTTGAAGGTCATCAATAAAAATTTAGTAACTAATTCTACTTTGGTACATTGAAATTATAATAACGTGCAATATCTCGTTGACGTTGAAGATGTCGTTTCTCTAGTTGTTCAAAGCGTTTGTCATCACTTGCATAATCATCTCCGGAACGTATTTCTTTGG
>Ga0209083_1001592_pt1 | contig 25159 bp, 22 predicted proteins | sample AM7aDNAmetaG_FD_184132 | JGI IMG/M metagenome (GOLD analysis project Ga0209083, IMG submission 184132) | Freshwater microbial communities from Finland to study Microbial Dark Matter (Phase II) - AM7a DNA metaG (SPAdes) (version 3) | ecosystem: Environmental > Aquatic > Freshwater > Lake ...
AGGCGAGGCCGGTAAAAAATTCCTTGAGGAAAATGGCAAAAAAGCTGGTGTAAAAACAACAGCCAGTGGTCTTCAGTATGAAATCATGAAGGAAGGTACAGGTCCAAAACCTTTGGCAACCGACACTGTCATTGTTCATTACCACGGAACCACTATCGAAGGTAAAGTATTCGACAGTTCAGTTGACCGCAAAGAGCCAGCGAAATTCCCTGTTAATCAGGTTATTCCAGGATGGACAGAGGCACTTCAGCTGATGCCAGTCGGTTCAAAATGGAAATTGGTTATCCCATCTGCATTGGCTTATGGTGAGCGTGGTGCAGGTGCCGATATCAAACCTAATGCTGTTCTTGTTTTTGAAGTTGAATTGCTCTCAATCAAAAAATAATTTGATTTTTTAAATTACTTTTGGGGAATTATCCCCGATTATACAATCCGGGACTTTCAGTTCCGGATTTTTTTTATAACTTAAAACAAACAGATATGAGCTTTAAAACAAAAGGAAAAGTATTGCAGATTCTTCCTGAGCAAAAAGGGACGAGTCCACGTGGTGATTGGAAAAAGCAGGATTTTGTCATTGAAGCGGCTGACGATTCACAATATCCCAAGAAGATTTGCTTCACGCTTTTTAATGACAAAAACGGGACTTTCGACAAGGTCAAAACCAACTCGGAGGTAGAGGTTTCGTTCAGCATCGAGTCACGCGAGTACAATGGAAAGTGGTATAGTAATGTCAATGCATTCCGCGTTGATTTGGTTTCACCGGGAAGTAGCGGAGATCATACTCCACCACCTTATACAGCTGCAGATATCCCACCTATGGGAGATTCTGATGACAAGGATGACCTTCCGTTCTAAAAAAGGAAAACGACAAAGCCCCCTGAAATGGAGGCTTTGTCGTTTTAGCAAATTAAAGTTTGTTGATTATTTGATTGGAATTTGCCGTTTAAAGTCTTGTTCCAGGGATATAAAAGTTTCTGTCCTGGCTATTCCATCAATGGCTTGAAGGTCAGTGTCAATAATTTTCATCAGGTGCTTGTTGGTTTTGGTCTGGATCTTGATAAATATTGCCCATTGTCCTGTAGTGTGGTGACATTCAACAACTTCCTGTATCTCACGCAATTGCTTTAATACTTTTTTGTCGTAACTCACCTTTTCGAGGTAAATACCCATATAGGCGGTCGTATTGTAACCCAGCTTCTGAGGGCTCACCAAAAATTCCGAACCAGTTATTACGCCCATAGCCATCAACCTCTGCACCCTCTGATGGATGGCTGCACCTGAAACCCCACACTCCCTGGCAACTTCAAGAAAGGGGATCCGTGCATTTGCAGTAATCAACTTAAGAATTTTCCGGTCAAGATCATCAATCTGGACACTTTCTTCTTTGAAATCTTCTTCTTTATTATTGTTCTTCTTCACGATGCTTTCAATTTGATACAAAAATGGCTAAAATTATTCATATTTAGAACAAACATCATAAAATTTGCTTCGAGAGATATCCAATCGTAAGCTATAGATAAATGTTAGATGCTAAACCACTCATTTAGAAGTGATAACAAAATGATCCTGAGAAAAAAAATCAAAACGGTTTATTTCCTAATTACACGGAACTGAAGTTGTCCCCGAAGGGTTCTGGAATACGCGCAACTCAAATACAGGCAATACAGCAAAAATATGGTCAAATATTTCGGCTTGCAACGCTTCATAAAGATCGCCTTGTTGTGCCTTGCTGAACACGATTACTTCAACAGGAAGCCCTCTTTCGTTGGATTGCAGGAACCTGACCATTCGTGTCATATTTTCATGAATCCCAGGATGTGAACAACAATAACCTTCAAGGTATTTTTTAAACAACGAAAGATTGGTTGGAAAGTCAAACAAGTTCATTTTAAGTCCCTCTACATTAAGATCATCCTGGTACTCATCCCCATTAGAGTATTCCGGATTTAGGAATTCATTAAAATAGGGCAGCCTGCCAATCCGGTTCATTAAATCCTGATCACACAAACGGATAGTGTTAATATCAATATATACAGAACGTTGGATCCTGCGCCCCCCGGATTCCATCATTCCAACCCAGTTGGTGACCGGTTCCGAAACCAGTGAATAGGTGGGGATCATTGTGATTGTCTTGTCCCAGTTCTGTACCTTTACAGTTGTGAGGGAGATGTCGTAAACTGTTCCATCCACATTGAACCTTGGAACAGTGATCCAGTCACCTGGTTTTATCATATTGTTTGCTGCCAATTGAATACTTGCAACAAAACCCAATATTGGATCCTTAAAAACCAACATCAAAACTGCGGCAAGTGCTCCAAGTCCGGCAAATAAACTGGCGGGATTTTTATCGACCAGCACAGAAATGATAAAAATTGAACCAAAGAAGTAAATAAAGATTTTCACAAGTTGGATGTACCCCTTAATGGGACGGTCTTTTGCATATGGATAGGTATTGTAGATCTCCATTGCTGCATTTAAAAACCGGTTAATCGCTGTAATAAAAATAATTGCGAGGTAAATTTGCGCAATTCCCTTAATAATCAAAGGCAATAAAGTTATTTCCTCCCCTGCAAAACCCGCTGAAGTATAGATGATCAATGCTGGAACGATGTGGGTCAAAGCATGAAAAACCTTGTGATTAAATAATGTATCGTCCCAGACACCTGTGGTTTTCAATACAAGGCGCCCTATCACTTTAACAAATATCTTTCTGAAGATCAGAAAGACAATGAAAGCAAAGATGACAAGGATAAGGAAAGATATAAGCGCAGCCCCATGTACGGCCATCCGGTTATAGATCCCATTGTTCAATAAAAACTCTTTGATATATTCGAATAATACAGACATAGCTGAAATAATTTATCAATCAAAAAAACTAATTTTGAAAATTCTTTGCAAAAATAGTGAAAGATAACCATCATGAAGAAACTTTTATTTCGTATCCTACTACTTTGTATGCCAGTTTCGGTATTGGCAGCACCTATCTATGACAACTTTTTCACGCAGGATGTCATGCGATTTGATTACCTTTTATCGGGAAACCAATCCTCATCAAAGGTGATCCCATGTGAAATCAAAAAGGAAAGGACTTGGAGTGGATCACCTAACAACCTGATTGACAAGCAGAATTTAGGTACCTACTGCTTCAGGGTTTTAGACAAAAAAAGCGGTGAGCTTATATTCTCAAAAGGTTTCTGCCCATTGTTTCAGGAGTGGCAGTCAACAGCAGAAGCCAAGAAGATAGACAAAGCATTTTATCAGGTGATAAGGTTTCCTTTTCCGAAAAAGGATGTGCAACTTAAAATCTATCGCAGGGATTTTGATGGGAAATTTATTGAAATCTATTCGACTGAAATCAATCCGGAAAACTATTTCATTCTAGATGAAGCCCCTTTGAATGTACCGGTTGAGAAAATCCTTTTCTCTGGTGACATCGCCCACAAGATTGATATTGCCATTCTGGCCGAAGGATACACCGAAGGTGAGATGGACAAGTTTGTGGGAGATGCCAAAAGGTTGACGGATTCCCTTTTTGCTGCTGCCCCATTTTCGGAAATGAAGAACTATTTTAATGTATATGCCCTAAAAACACCGTCAGTTGAATCGGGTACTGATATACCGGGAGAGCACATCTATCGTAACACATTGTATAACAGCACATTCTTTACTTTTGATATTTCCAGATATCTCACAACTTCTGACATGAAAACCATTTGTGACCGGGGAGCGGTTGTACCGTACGATCAACTTTTTGTTTTGGTCAACTCGACAAGATATGGTGGAGGTGGGTTTTACAATTTTGTGACGGTCTGCACAAGTGACAACAAACTCTCTCCAAAGGTATTTGTACACGAATTTGGGCATGGCTTTGGCGGATTGGCTGACGAATATTACACTTCTCAAGTAGCCTATGACAATTATTACAACTTGAAAGCAGAACCATGGGAGCAAAACATCACCACGTTGGTCGATTTTAAATCGAAATGGGCAAGTATGGTATCCTCAAATATTCCAATCCCCACCCCAAGAACAGTTGAATATGCCTCAAAAACCGGGGTCTTCGAAGGTGGAGGTTACATGGCCAAAGGAATATTCAGTCCAATGCAGGATTGCCGGATGAAATCAAACATAACCCGTGAATTTTGTTCGGTTTGTCAACAAGCAATCAAGAAAGTTATCCTCGAAAATACCAAATAAAAAAAGCCCGGGTTCCGGGCTTTTTTTTGAATCCAAGTTAAATTCAACCTTTTATTTCCTTCTGTGCCTCTTTTTCGTCCTCTTTATGTTGCCATAAATAAGCTACAATCAGGGCAATACCACCAAAAATAAAGATCATTGCAGGATAGGCTGTACCTTCGTCCATTGCGCCTCCATTGGAAAGAAAGTAAGCTGCAACAATGCCAAATCCGATACCAACAAGGAATAAACCCCATTTAAATAAAGAACTTGCATTTCCGGTTTTCTTTGCTTCAAAAAGAGTAGGGTCAGCACCTCTTTCGATTAAGGCCATCCTTTCGCGGTTACGGGATGTAATTCCGAGGTAAAAAATACCAAAAACCATTGCAAAAGCACCAAGGGGAACTAATATTCCAACTAAAAAAGGTTCCATAATATTCGTTTTTAAAAGTTAAACAATTGCCCATTTGACGCAGGTTGATTTGGGGAGGTTACAATATATTCGGAAAATATTTGAAGGTGGATCAATGTTGAAATAAAGTGGAAATAAGGTGGAAATATTGGATTACACTTCCAATAGGATTTTACTAACTTAGAGAAAAAGAAAATCCAAACAGTCTCGAAAAATTTTGCGGACGAACATCCCAAACCTGTTAATAAAAATTCCATCTAAATATTGTAAAAGGTTTTGTAATTTATCCCATCTTTGTTGTTGTTTTTTGCTTTGGAATTGTAACCACTTTCCCTGATGCATCGTCTAATCTGCAAATGGAGAAAAAAACAGATGAATATTATATTCGTGAGATCCTCAAAGGAGACACAGGGTCTTTTTCACAATTGGTGGAGAGGTACAGTCATCTGGCATTTTCTTTGTCGATGAAACTTCTAAACCAACGGGAAGATGCTGAGGAGGCAGCGCAGGATTCGTTTGTTAAGGCATACAATTCGTTAAGTTCTTTTCAAAGCAGTTCAACGTTTAAAACATGGTTTTTCAGAATCATATATAACACATCCATTTCAAAACTAAGGACTCGCAAAAATTTTGAGGTTAAGTTTGATGATGTGAAGATCACTGATTCGGAAATCAATTACACAGAAAACGCAATTGGGCAGCTTAATTCGGAAGACAGGCAAAAGTACCTTCAGATCGGATTGGAAAGACTTGCCCCTGATGAGCGGGTATTGTTGAACATGTATTACTATGACGACTTTTCGATGGAAGAAATCAGTTCCATTACGGGACTTACAGAATCCAATGTAAAAGTCAAGATCCACAGGAGCAGAAAAAGGCTCCTTCAGGAATTAAAGTTCGTTTTAAAGGATGAAGTAATTTCAATATTATGAATCAAAAAGATTTAATGAAGGATTGGTTCAAGGAATTGCCACAGGATCAACCATCTCCTGAATTTCAAGTAAAGGTCATGCAAAGGGTGATGTCCGAATGGACATTAAATCCGAACAAATATCAGCCTATGATCACGAGCAAAGGTTGGTGGACAATCGGGCTAATTGCCTTTGTTTTAACGACCATTCTTTTTATGCTCCACCCTTCTTCTGCCGGTCAGCAAGCTGTTTTACCAACTACACTGTTTGGATTGGACTATGCCAAGCTTTTTGAACCTTTTGCACGGATTTTGGAAAAACTCAACCATATCTCCCCTACCGTTGCAATCGGAACGCTTGCCATTATCGCATTGTGGTTTTTCGATCAGCTTTTTGTAAGGACCGTGAAAAGGTAATTTTTTTTAATAAATTGGCTAATAAGTGTTTACAAAAGGAATAGTTCAGAGCTATTCCTTTTTTCTTAATTGTAAAATTCAATCTCCAATGCTTAATATTCTTTATCATCGTCATAGCACCAGGAAATTCCTTGACAGAAAGGTTGAGGAAGAAAAAATAAAAGACCTTCTGACAGCAGCATTGCTGGGTCCATCATCAAAAGGGAACCGTCCATGGGAATTCATTGTTGTTGATGACCCTCCATTTCTTGAACTACTCTCGAAATCAAAAGTTGGGGCATCTTTCCTGAGAGATTCCCCCTTGGCAATTATTATAGCAGGTGATCCAACCAAAAGCGATGTTTGGGTTGAAGATTGTTCAATTGCTTCAATCCTGCTTCAGCTTGAAGCTGAAGCACTCGGATTGGGTTCGTGTTGGGTGCAGATCCGTAACCGAAAGTACACTGAACAAATCACTGCAAATGAATACGTTCACCAGCATTTTAACATTCCTGTAAGATTGGAAGTCCTTTCAGTTGTAGGGATTGGTTATAAGGCAGTTGAAAAACCGCCTTATTCAGAATACGATCTGGATTGGGAAAAGGTTTTTCGGAACGGATATCACAATTAGGTTACTGTGGTTGACAAGTTCTTGATTGATTTAGAAATAAACAATTGAATTGATAATTGACCAGAGATGCTTTTTCAAAATTAAATATCAAATAAAAAAATGAGCCATATTAAAAAAGCTTTATTAGATACACTTATACTGGCTGGTATGTTTGTGATTTTCGCAATCTTTCAAAAATCACTGCAAAATTATCGGGTTTTAATTCCAATAACTGGGTTACTCGTTTACAATCTTATTAAAGCAGCATATTTTATTTATAATGATAAGAAAAAAGGCAATTTGAACTAGATGCCTTACAACAGCGGCAGTCAACTGGCTGCTGGCAAGTCCCTAACAATGTGATTATCACTCATCAAAAAAGTTATTCCGTTTTATACTCAAAGGCATAAGATTCACCGTGTTGTGTAATATCCAATCCCAGCCGCTCTGTTTTTGGGGCAACCCGCATCGGAATGATCAGATCAGTCAAACGATAAAGCAGGTATGAACCACCAAAAGTGAAAATGCCGACTACAAACAAAGCAACAATATGGACAAGAAAAGTGTGGAACTCTCCATAAAAAAGTCCAATTCCTTGTGCAAAAACACCGGTTAAAACCATCCCGATTATACCACCCATACCGTGAGCAGGAAATACATCAAGCGTGTCGTCAATATAAGTCATTGACCGATAATGTATTGAATAATTACAGATTATTGAGGCTGCCAAACCGATAAATATACTTGCACCAACGTTTACGAAACCGGCAGCAGGGGTAATTGCCACCAATCCAACTACAAGACCAATTGCAGCCCCCATAGCCGAAGGTTTGCGTCCCATTGCAGCATCCACCATCAAATAGCCGATCATTGCAGCTGCAGAAGCTGTATTTGTATTCACCAAGGCAATTGTGGCAATCGAATTGGCTGCCAGAGCTGAACCGGCATTGAAACCAAACCAGCCAAACCACAACATCCCAGCACCCAATAAAACAAATGGGATATTTGCGGGAAGAAAAGGTTGCGTATAATCACGTCGCCGACCCAGGAACATCGCTCCTGCCAGGGCGGCAAATCCTGCTGACATATGTACAACTGTACCTCCAGCGAAATCAAGGACACCCCAATTCCGAAGGAAACCATTTGGATGCCATGTCCAATGCGCCAAAGGACAATAAATAAAAATCACAAACAAACTCATAAACAGGATATAGGCATTGAATCGGACCCTTCCGGCAAAGGAACCTGTGATCAATGCCGGGGTTATGATCGCAAATTTGAGCTGAAACATCGCAAACAGTGCGAGCGGGATCGTAGGCGCCAACAACTTGTCAGTATTGCTGCCTACCCCTTTAAACATGAAAAAAGTAAATGGATTCCCTATCAGCCCATATTTATCTGGGCCGATGCTGTCACCAAACGCGAGGCTAAATCCCACCAACATCCAGATAAGGCTAACAACTCCCATGGCAATAAAACTCTGCAACATCGTTGAAAGGATATTCTTTGGCTGGATCATACCGCCATAGAAAAATGCAAGTCCGGGCGTCATTAACAACACAAGTGCAGTGGCGGTCAGCATCCAGGCGACATCACCCGGAACAATATTAGGATCTAAAGCTGTGGAGCTGATACCTGAAAAATAAACTCCAAATAATGTCACCAACAAAGTCAATACAATAACGATCATCCAAATTCTTTTCATTTCTGAAGTTTTTTCTGTCTATGACAAACCTAATTTTCGACCAATAAATATCAGTAGGAATTGACGGAATGGATGTTTCTTATTCAAAAGAATCCTATCAAATTGTATTTGCCAAAAATCATTCTTTTGATGGTTTTGTATAGAACCAAAGGCAGCAATCAATCCATCTATTACATCTTTTGCTCTTTTTTCTTTCAGAATTTTATGATTTAGATTCAGAATAGAAATAAAAGATTCAACTTGCTTTATATGTTCTTGAGAGAGTGTGTGTTTCGCAGTAATTTGGCCATCAGCCAATGCATCAAAAAAGCAGTTGCTTTTTTGATCGGTAACATCCGAACTAGAAATGAAAATTAAAGGGGTGATAAGATTACTCCCTTTTCCTTTGTCACAATGCAACTTATCTGTATCTGGATCTTTTGATGGATGCCTACAAACAGCAACAAGATTGTAATAATTCGTTGAAAGTTCTATGTTAAATTCTTTTGGTATTACATGTTCGATTGATGAATTATCAATTTTAATTGACTGCTGACAATACGCACATAGACCATTTTGTTCATCAATTAAAAACTGTCGTGCCAGGCTTAAATTAGTCAAGGAACCATAGTCAGAACCATAATCAAAGGATCTGCCTCCCGCGGCCTTGGTAAACCATTCATTCCAATCTGCTGGTGGAAGATTTTGCTTTTTTATGTATTGCATCTTAGTCCTGATAAATAGATTTTTGCCATTCAATCAATGCCAGAGCTTTATTAATATCTGAATCTTCCAAGCCCAACAGATTGGTAAGTTCTTCCAATAATGGTTCAAACTCATCAGTTTTGTTTTCATCGATCAAGGTAAAAAGCAAATTCAATTTATTCTGAGTCGGAACATGCCGATCAGATGCACCTAAAACATTCCGTAAAATGCTATTCACCTGTTTTCCAAAGAATTCAGAATTATGTTTTAGAATCTGATTTTCACTTACAACAAACAAAGTCCCGTTTTGAAAATTTGCCACTACCGTAGGACTATGAGTTGTAATGAAAAACTGAACCTTTGGAAAAAGCATTTGAACCAGTGATATTGCCTTGGCTTGCCACTTAGGGTGAAGGTGAAGGTCAATCTCGTCAATTGTCACAACTCCAGAAATATTCGCTGATATTTCTTCTAAAGGTAACCATGGATTCAATTGGGATGCCCTCCAAACCATATCTATTACAAGATATAATATATTTCGAAACCCATCAGAATAATAACTAATTGGCAGATTGTGTTCTTGATCGTAATTGACGTAAAGTTCATTGTTATAGTCGGGATCCTGATAGATTTTCAAAGGGAAATTATAAGGAAGGTTTAAGAACAAAATCAATGTTTGTTTAATCGCACTCTCTACGTTCTCCAAAATTAAATCAATTTTATCAATCTCTTTAATTTGCAAGGTTGCCCTTCGTGTTACTGCATTCCCTAACCATTCATTCAATACGCCTTTAATGGCATTTTCTTTTAGACATTGTAAGTAGCCATTTCTCCTGCCATTCGCAACATCATATTTTTCTTCTCCCTCTTTAAATAACCTCTGAGTAGAATAATAAGCCAGTAAAGGAGTCATTGTTCTATCCACACTTAATTCAAACAGGTTAAAATAATTTTTGCCATAATCACTGGCAGGTTTTAATCCAATTGTATCATTGCGTTTTGTATCACGTTTTATTGTTCTTGACCATTCGCTACCAATGACCCGTGAATTAGCACAAACCGTAGTAAATTGTTCCCTTTTCCCATCTTTGATTTTAATTTCATCAAACCCAATTTCTCTGTGCATTTTTTTTTCCTGAGAACCAAAGAAACCTCCAACTGCAACATTAATGGCATCAAGGATACTTGTTTTACCACTACCATTTCCTCCGACAAAAAGATTTACACCATCAGAAAAATCAACCTCTGCAAGTTCAAAATTCTTGAAATTCGTTACAATTAGCTTATCTATTTGCATGACATTCTGATTAGATGACAAATTTTATTTATAATGTGGTTTAAAGGTCAAATTTAAAATTTTATTTTTAAACAGTATTGATAAAAAATCTATTTTTGGGGAAAAGGAAATATTTGACAATATGACACTGCGAAATCAACTTGACGATACCGATCTGCACATATTGGATATTATAACAAAAAATGCGCGGATACCCTTTAAAGATGTGGCAACTGATTGTGGAATATCACGGGCTGCAGTTCACCAACGCGTCAACCGCATGATTGAAATGGGTGTAATTACCGGTTCGGGATACTACATCGATCCGAAGAAAATCGACTACAGGACCTGCACTTACGTTGGGATATTTTTAGAAAAAGGTGGTTTGTTTCATGAAGTGGCCAAACAATTGCACGAAATCAGTGAAATTGTTGAATGTCACTATACGACAGGTGAATATGCCATATTTATCAAGGTTTATGCCCGCGACAATGAACACCTGAAGGAAATCCTGAGTGAGAAAATCCAACGGATAACGGGTGTTTCAAGTACAGAAACCTTTATTTCATTGGAGGAAACCTTTAAACGTGAGGTTCCTATTTTCTCATAAAACGTTTGAGCTCCGTTGACGGATGGCCTCAAAAATCATAATACCGGCAGCAACCGAAACATTCAACGATTTGATCTGCCCAAATTGGGGAATCTTCGCCCATTCGTCTGCAACTTTAAGCAATCCTGCTTCAATGCCCAAATCTTCCGAACCAAGGATGATGGCAAGAGGATCTTTCATCGACACATCGAAAAGAAATTTCTCACCCTTATCAGTAGCAGCAACTATTTTTAATCCGCTGTTTTTTAGGTATTTTACAACATTTGCCAAACTTTTTGTACGGCAAACAGGGATCAGGTGCAAGGCTCCTGCAGAAGTCTTGATGGCATCTGCATTGATCTGCGCTGAACCCTTCTCAGGTATCACAATTGCATCAACCCCTGCAACTTCAGCTGACCTCGTAATCGCACCAAAATTCCGTACATCGGTAATCTCGTCCAGAATCAGGATAAGCGGATTTTTTCCCTCTTCGTACAACCTTGGGATGATCTCCTCAATGTTCTGGTAAGCGATGGGCGATATAAACGCCAAAACCCCTTGATGGTTTTTTCGGGTCACACGGTCGATTTTCTCGATAGGCACCAACTGGATCGGGATTTGCATCTGATGTACCAAATCCATGAGTTCACGATAAAGCTCCCCCTGCAAACCTTTCTTTATCAGTATCTTTTCAATCTCTTTTCCCGAAAGGATCGCCTCGATGATGGTGTGCATCCCAAAAATATAATCCGACTTTTCCATTTATATCTATTAATTTAATTTTCAAAATTTTAAGCGGCTGGCGGCTGGAAACTGGCGGCTGGCTGTTAAAGAATTACCAGTTCCGTTTTGCCAACCATTCATCAAGTTCTTCATGGAGCAATTCCCATTCGTACATCACCTCCTCGACACGCTTCTTGCTTTTACCGTAACGCTCAAAAAGTGAAGAATTATCGATTGTGGAGGGATCGGCAAGCATCTGATCCATTCCGGCGATCTCCTTTTCAAGTTTTGAAATCTGACCCTCGGTTTCACCGATCTGCCTTTCGATCCGGCTGATCACCTTATTGATCTCCTTCCGTTCTTCAAAACTTATGGCAGGAACCTCCTTCACAACGACCTCTTTCTTCTCCTTTTTCTCAGGAATGGAAAGCTCAAGTTCGCGCAAAGACTCCAATTTCCGCTTTTGAAGGAAATCGTAAACCCCGCCAAGGTGCTGCCTGATCTTTTTATGCTTAAATTCATAGACAACGTCAACCAATCCATCCAGAAACTCACGGTCGTGCGAAACGACAAGCAAAGTACCGTCAAAATCGAGCAAAGCCTTCTTTAACAAACCTTTTGAATGGATGTCGAGGTGGTTTGTAGGCTCATCCAAAACCAGAAAGTTCACCGGCTCAAGCAACAACCTGATCATAGCCAGGCGTGAACGCTCGCCACCAGACAATACTTTTACCTTTTTGTCGGCATCTTGTCCCGAAAACATAAACGCACCCAAAATATCACGGATCTTTGTCCGGATGTCACCAACAGCAATCTTGTCAATGGTTTCAAAAGCCGTTAATTCCTCATCCATCGCATCTGCCTGATTTTGCGCAAAATACCCTATCTTTACATTGTGGCCCAACTTATGCTCTCCGGTACATTCAAGCTCCTGCATGATGATCCTGGCCATGGTACTCTTCCCTTCACCGTTCTTCCCAACAAATGCGATCCGGTTGCCCCTTTCAAGGGTAAGGTCAACTTTGTCCAGAACAAGCAAGTCGTCATACCTTTTACTGACCTCTTTGGCCTGAAAAACCACAGTTCCCGAACGTGGGGAGGGTGGAAATTTTATATTTAAAGAACGGGTATCCTCTTCATCAATTTCAATACGGTCAACCTTATCGAGCTGTTTGATACGTGATTGGACCTGGACAGATTTGGTGGCCTTGTACCTGAACCGCGCAATAAACTCTTCCGTATCCTGGATCATTTTTTGCTGGTTCACAAACGCTGCCATTTGCTGTTCGCGCCGTTCCTTGCGAAGCTCAATATATTTAGAATAGTTCACTTTATAATCGTAGATCTTGCCCAAACTAATCTCAACCGTCCGGTTGGTCACATTGTCGAGAAAAGCCCTGTCGTGCGATACCAACACCACTGCCCCTGCATAATCCTTCAGGAAACTCTCAAGCCATTCAATCGATTCAATATCAAGGTGGTTCGTTGGTTCATCGAGCAGGAAGACATCCGGCTTTTTAAGGAGGATTTTTGCAAGTTCGATCCTCATTCGCCATCCACCCGAAAACTCGGAAGTTGCGCGGTTGAAATCTGTCCGCTCGAAACCAAGCCCCATCAATGTCTGCTCAATATTCACATGAAAATTGTTGCCGCCCATTAAATGGAAACGCTCGTTGGCTTCATGCATTTCATCAATGATCCGGTGGTATTCGACCGATTCATAATCTTCGCGTACAGCCAGCTCGTTGTTGAGAAATTCGATCCGTTTTTCAAGGGCCTGAATTTCGGAAAATGCAGTAATTGCCTCATCCATAAGCGACCGTGAATCGGCCAGTTCCATTTGCTGCGGAAGGTATCCAATGGTGATGTCTCGAGGAATAACTACCCTCCCTGAGGTTGGGACCTGTAATCCTGCAAATATTTTTAACAAGGTTGATTTGCCAGCTCCATTTCTCCCTGCGAGGCCAATACGGTCGCGTGGGTTGACAATAAAGTTAACCTGCTTAAAAAGCTCAAAACCACCAAACTCAACATACAAATCTTCTACAGAAACACTCATGACAATCAATCACATACAAGGATGAAAACTTATTGGGCAGAATAAATTGGAAAATCGTTCCAACAGACCTGATCACCAATAAAGCAGCCGCAAAGATACCAAAATTTGCAGGGCGATAGGATTTATTTTTCAAGACCATCCAATAATACAGCAAGATGCAAATTTTTCCTTCATGTGCAAAATCAATTTATATCTTTGCAAAAAATTCAAATTAAACGTTTTGGGAAGAAAAAATAAACCATTGCCAATCTACGAAAACGTAGAGATCATGGATGTTGGGGCCGAAGGAAAAGCAATTGCAAAAGTTGACGGTTTTGTAATATTTACTACACATGTTATTCCAGGCGACATTGTTGACTTACAGGTAATTAAGAAAAAAGAAAAATATCAGGAAGCCAAAGTTATACGGATCAGGGAAAATTCGCCAGACCGTATCCCTGCGTTTTGCGAACACTTTGAAGTATGCGGTGGGTGCAAATGGCAATATCTTCCTTACGATAAACAATTGTTTTACAAGCAGAAACAGGTTTTCGACCAACTCAGGAGAATCGGCAAAGTAACGGTTCCCCCTATCCTTCCGATCAAAGGTTCTGCCCATTCCATATTTTACCGCAATAAACTTGAATTTACCTTTTCGAACCGAAGGTGGCTCACAATCGAAGAAGTGCGTTCGGGAGCATTGTTCGGTGATATGAACGTTCTGGGTTTCCATGTTCAGGGAATGTTCGACAAAGTGCTAAATGTGAGGAAATGCTGGTTACAGCCTGATCCATCGAATGCAATCCGGAATTCAGTGATGGAGTTCGCCATAAACAATCAGTTGGAATTCTATGACTTGCGTAATAAGGAAGGTTTTATGCGAAACCTGATCATACGAACGACCAGCATAGGCGAGGTCATGGTGATCGTCAATTTCTTCCGTGAGATTCCTGACAAGAGGGAAGCATTGCTTAATTTTATCGCTGAAAAATTTCCCGAAATCACTTCATTGCTCTATGTGATCAACGAAAAAGGGAACGATACGATCACCGATCAGGTGATCCACTTCTTTAAAGGACGCGACTACATCATCGAAGAGATGGAGGACCTGAAATTTATCATCGGGCCAAAGTCCTTTTACCAAACCAATTCGGATCAGGCTTATGAATTGTACAAGATAGCCCGTGATTTTGCTGCCCTGACGGGAAAAGAGGTGGTTTACGACCTTTACACCGGAACAGGGACGATTGCCTGTTTTGTTGCATCACAGGCAAAAAAAGTCATTGGCATTGAATATGTCCCTGAAGCCATAATCGATGCGAATATCAATGCAAAGAACAACAACATCGAAAATACCCGCTTTTTTGCTGGTGATATGAAGGATGTCCTTACCAAAGGCCTAATTGCCGAACATGGCCATCCTGATGTGATCATTACCGATCCGCCGCGTGCCGGGATGCATGAAGATGTGATCAATACGATCTTGTTTGCTGCCCCTCAACGGATTGTGTATGTAAGTTGCAATCCGGCAACCCAGGCACGCGATATTTTAATGCTCAGTCACGAATACAAGGTTACAAAGGTTCAGCCTGTAGATATGTTCCCACATACGCACCATGTTGAAAATGTGGTGTTGCTGGAGAGGATCGAAAATTCTATGGTTGTAGATGGTTTGTAGTTTTTAACTGTAGATTTTTTTTACATGCGGCTGGCGGCTAGTTACTGGCGGCTGGCGGCATGGAATCCTAAAGAAAGGATGGGGAGCCAAGAAAAAGGATGATATCTTGAGGTGTGGCTAGCGATTGGCAACTGGCGACAGGCTGTTCGGAGTCCTAATTGATGATGAGGTGCGACTGGCGGCTGGAAATACTAAATAAAAATTCATTTTTAGATATAATTAGTTAGGATTCTGTTTATTAAGATTGTGCCGAAGGCACAGAATACCGGTAGAAATTCACATTTTCGTTTTCTGTTTCGTCCCGTACGGGACGACATTTTGCGTTTAAATCTTTCTTCTACCTATATTCAATCCCTAATAGGATTGCCCAAGGTAAACAATAGACTCCAGACACTCTAAATCAGATCATTTCTTTCGTTATTGTATCGCTATGTGTACGAATTAACTCTTTTCGATCACTACGAAATTTGTATGAAATATTTTGTTTTTTTAGGTCTCGCAAAGTACGCAAGGTTAGGCAAAAACTTGTTTATTAGATCCTTTGCGTTCATGGCTGGCTTTGCGAGAAAATTTTTGTTTTTATGTCTCCCATTGATTCCAAGGTTACCCAAAGGCTAAATTTTAAGATTCTTTGCGTTCTTCGCGGGCTTTGCGCGACATTTCTTATATTCGCAGATTCATCAAGCTAACGGCTACTCACATATGCCCGAAATTAAAATAGTACAGAAAGACAAAATTGAAACTATCCTTGCAAGGGAAGGCGAAACACTTTTGGGAACTCTTCAAAAGAAGGGTCATGACATCTATTCTCCCTGCGGCGGAAACGGGACTTGTGGAAAATGTAAGGTCTTTGTAAAGGGCGAAGGGGTTGTGACTTCCTGTATTTATCACGTTGCCAATGACATGGAAATCACTTTGCCAGAAAAAAGGGAAGCAAAAATCCTGGTTGAACAACATGAGCATACGGCACAGGTCGCCTTTGATCCCGGAGCTTCAGCGAATTTATCTTATTACCCACACGGTTTGGCAATCGATATCGGGACCACCACCCTCGTTTTTTATCTTGTAAACCTTGTAACCGGAGCAATCATCGAAACGAGGGCTGTTGTAAATCCTCAAACAAAATATGGGGCGGATGTTATTTCGCGGATCAATTATACGGCACAAAATCGAGATGGATTGAATGTTCTACAACAAGAGATAATTGGTGCAATTAATTTTCAACTAGACCATTTTGTTGAAATAACAGGAATTACAAGCAACGAAATCGTTAAGATTACCATTGCCGGGAACACCACGATGTTGCACCTTATGGTTGGAGTCGATCCTCTTCCAATCGCCCTGGCACCATTTAAACCAGCTTTTGTCGCCGAACAGCTTCTTCATGGAGCCGACCTGAAATTGAATTGCCATCCTGATGCCGAAATAAAGGTACTTCCCTCCATTGCAGCATATGTCGGAGCCGATATAGTAGCAGGGATCGCTTCGATTAAGCCTTCCGAAAGTTTTCAGAAGTTTCTGTTTTTGGATATTGGGACCAATGGCGAACTGGCATTGATAACACCTGAAAAAATCTGGTGTTGTGCCACTGCTGCCGGTCCTGCTTTTGAAGGTGCAAATATCAGTTGCGGGATGAGTGCAGTCGAAGGTGCTATAAATACCTTTGATTCAAAGGGTTATAATACAATTGGCAACAGTTCCCCTGTAGGACTTTGTGGCTCTGGATTGATCGATGTGGTGGCCTATTTAATTGAAAACAAACTTGTTCAAAGTGATGGATTGTTGCCGGAAGATTTTGTCATTTCTGATGGAGATCCCTTAACAAGAGCAAATAGGATCGTACTGAACCAACAGGACATCCGCGAAGTTCAATTGGCAAAATCGGCAATTATGGCTGGGATTAAAGTTTTGCTCAAAAAAGCATCGCTTGGGTTTGATGATCTTGACACATTAGTTTTGGCTGGTGGCTTTGGGAGTTACATCGATGTGAAGAGTGCCATAACAATTGGGATGCTCCCAAAAGAGATGGAAAACAAAACCCTTTCGCTTGGAAATACCTCTGGAACAGGGGCTTTGCTTGCCCTGAAATCGGTAAAGTTCGACTTGAACATCCAGGAAGTATTGCGTAAGTCGTGTTACATAGAACTTTCAGATGATGAGGATTTTGTGTTGGATTATGTGATGAATATGGATTTTGAATTATAGAAATAATAGAAATAAGGAAATAAAGAAATATTTGATTGGAGTTCAAACAGAAATCTGTTTTCATTAAATCAAACCATTGATAAGATGATGAATAGTAGCCCACACTCTGAAAAGTAAGAAATGCCACGAAGACTCCAAGTCACTAAGGTTTCACAAAGATTTAAATATCAGTGCTATATCCTTAGTGACGCCTTAGTGTCTTTGTGTCTTCGTGGCAAAAAAGACTTTCCGGAGTGAACTGATTAGCCGAAAATATAATAATGAAAATAAAAAATAAGAACTAAAAAACTTTTAAATGCGAAATTTGATCTTTCTTTCCATTCTAATTGGCACATTGATAAGCGGTTGTTCGGATAAGAACCGGACAAATCCGCAATGGCGTGGCGTAAACCGCGATGGGATCTATCAGGAAAAAAACCTGTTGAAGAGCTGGCCTGAAGCAGGACCTAAACTACTTTGGTTTACTGAAGCGATAGGCAAAGGTTATGCTGCTCCGGTAATCTCAAACGACAGGCTATTTGTCAATGGCGAGATCGATAGCATCAGCCATGTGTTTGCTTTCGACCTGAATGGAAAACTGGTCTGGAAAACAGCAAATGGCCCTGAGTTTTTCGGGACCGATTATTCTGCCAATTTCCCGGGAGCCCGCTCCACCCCAACTGTTTATGATGGTCTGGTTTATGTTTGCTCCGGAATGGGAAGAATTGCCTGTCTGGAAGCCAAAACTGGAAAAGAAAAATGGAGCGTTAATATGGCCAGCGATCTGGGAGGCAAGATCAATATGTTTGGCTGCTCCGAATCTCTGTTTGTCGATGAGAACAACGTCTATTGTTATCCGGGTGGCCGCGAAACAAATGTTGCTGCCTTGGACAGACTAACGGGTAAGATCATTTGGAAATCAAAAGCATTGGGCGATTCTGTCTCCTTCAGCTCCCCTATGAGAATACAACTTCCAGAAATAAATATACTTGTAAATGTATCACATGAATATCTGTTTGGTGTGGATATGAAGGATGGAAAGTACTTATGGTCGTACAAGTTGGATTCGGTAAAATTGGAAGGGGACCATTCCAACACGCCTCTCTATTCGGATGGTTATATTTATGGAATTGCAGGTGATGAAAATGGCACCGGTGCCTATAAACTGGAATTATCCAAGGATGGGAAAAGCATCAAAGAAGTTTGGAGAAACAAGGGTGTCCTTAATGCCATGGGCGGGTTTGTGAAAATTGGAGACAAGATATACTGTACTGCAAATGATAACAAGCTGAAATGCCTTGACACAAAAACAGGTTTAGTCATTGAATCCCTTTCAGGTATGCGCGGCAGTGTTATTTATGCGGATGGTCAGCTTTACTGTTACAGCGACAATGGAAATGTCAATCTTGTTCAAATCTCAGGAGACAAAATGCAGGTAACCGGCAAATTCAAGATCGACAAAGGGACCAAGGAGCATTTTTCCCATCCTGTCATCAATGATGGGGTGCTTTATATAAGACATGGAAATGCGTTGATGGCGTATGGGATCAAATAACATTTAATCAAAAAATATCAAGCCACTTTAAAAACACCGGCGGGAAAAAACACACCGCCGGGTTTGTGCGATCTCAAACCTGTCAGCGTACGAAGTTCCAAAAGTGGTTGATAATAATTTTCAAGATATTGCATCGTAATTCCACCTGCCCCCTTTTGGGAAAGGGAGAATCGTTCATGGATAATTTATGGTTTTAAGGATGATTAAACAATAAAAGTTGACTGGTCGATTTCTGTATAGATTCCGTCAATTTCCTTTTGGATCGCGATCGTTTCGGCTAGGGCTGTAACTATCTTCCCAAAGAATTTTGAGTCGTTAAGCCTCAGTCCCTTCCTGTCTTTGAGGTATTTTTTAAGGACCGGATAGCCACCGATCTGGTAGTTCCAAACTTCATTTGAAATAGTATCGAAATACTTTTCCCCATTGATATGGAGCGTCTGTTCTGTTTCGTCATAAACCACCCTTTCGATCTGGTCGTTGGCTGAATCGCCATGGTATTTTGAGACCGGAGTCTCCAGCAACTTACTTTTCATTAAATGCAAGTCAACCAATTGATTGCCGAGATTTGCCATTTTGATGAAAAGTCTATAATCCTCAGTAAAGGGGATCCTTGGTAAATCAGATTTAAGGAATTCTGAATATTTGAGCCGGTAAAGATTGCTGTACAAGACGGCATAGATATAATGGAAAATTTCTTCCGGCTCGGGTTTGGTTTTATAAATCCTGGTCAGCTTTTCGTAAAAACCCTTTTCAATATTGGGTATCCTTACAATCGTTGAATAATCCACCTCAGGTTCAAAAAGGATCATGGTTTGAAGGACCGATTTTCTTGCACTTTTTTCCTTGTAAAGGTACAGAGGGAACAAAAAGTTGACCTCCTTATTTGAAACTGCATGGTGGGTCATGATCTTGTCGGTGACAAAAGCATGTTCCCATTTTTTGTTACCCTCAACCCTTTTGCTGACCGCCAAACCAAGATTGTTGTCAACCTTCAGAAGATGCTGCATGACCTCATTTCTAGGCATACAATGGAATCCACGACTATTCCCTGTATAATATGTAAACCTGTTGTCAAAAGGCTGGGCAAGAATAGGAACAATATTCTTACGATGTAAGCCACTCTTTTTCAGGTCTTCCTGAGCTAAAGATACTTTCCAGTCACGTACATCAACTCCAAGTTGGTAAGCATCGCGAGCAATTTCGGGATCCATTTTTGAAAACTGCGAAACCGTGTTCCAAACCTCATTTTCAGTCCACCGGATTGTCAGTTTGTCCCTTGCAGTAACAATGCCAACACTGTTGACAGGGAATATTTCATCGACAGGCATCCAGGTCAGGTAGTTCCTGATTTTGTCGATCTCGCGATGGGTAAAAAAGTAGTGTGGCGATTCCGGCACGATACTCCGATAATTGGCTGCCAGAAAATCGTTGGAATTCAACCAATCATACTTGAGATCCCTCGTCCCAAACAAATCAGATTGATAAACCTGGCATCCAACCTTGTCTTTCTGCTTCACAAACAAAACAATGGAAGTCCCCTGCCGTATATCAAAAACATTTTCATCCTTTCCTCCATCGGCAGTAACCTCCTTTTTAAGGCTGTTGCCATGCAAATCAAGGATATAAATCTCGTTAAAGGTATTCATCAAGCTTTGGCGCATCCCCCTGAAAGTTGGGTTGTCGAGATAACTGTGGTTCGTGATCATACCCAAAACGCCAAAGCCCGATTGTTCTATTTTCCATTGGGCAAAACGGAGGAATTTAACGTAGTCGTCCTGAAGCCATTTCGGGTTTTTCTCGCCCAATGGATTCCCATCCACAAAATAGTAATCCATCAGGATATCCCCGATAAAGGTTTTTTGCAACTTCTTGACCTCCTTTGTTAAGATATTGGAATAATTTCTTTCAACCCTTTTTTTAGTGGAATCCCAGTAATAATCTTTGATGTAACGCGCTCGCGGTAAAAATTTGACAATTTGCTCACTCGGATTAGACGACATACCGCTATAAGGCGGATTTCCAAAAACCACCAACAAAGGCTGTTCCTTTTTCACTTTGCCTGCAAGATGGCTCTCTTCACTTAATGACCGAATGCCAGGAATTGTCGCATTTTCCAAATCTTCCAATTCGAGCGAGTTCGTTAGATAAAGTTTGAAGCGCTCATCATCAGTCAAGCGATAACCCAACTCTTCAAAGAGGAAACTCATTTTCAAATGACCGATTGCATACGGGGCCATCATCAATTCGAAGGCATAGAAATTCTGAAGGACATGGTTCCGGATGAAATTGATCTTCCCACCATTTCCATACTTTTCGACGTACTCTTTTACAGCAAGTTTTATCGCTTCGGCAGGAAAGGTCAACGTTCCACCAGCCGGATCCAACAAGGTAACATTCTCACCGCCAATTCCATCAGAAATTGAGAAATGAGATTTAAGCAACTGATTGATTGAACGGACAATATAACCGACAACAGGCTCCGGCGTATAATAGACTCCCCGTTTGTCCCTTATTGTCGGGTCATAAGCAGTTAAAAATGTTTCATAAAAATGGATGATCGGATCTTCTCCCTTGCCCCCTTTTTCATAGTCATGTAAAATCTTATTGACGTCTGTCAGGTTTAGGACCTCGGCAATATCGTCAACTATGATTTGAAGTGAAAGTGGCGGGTCTTCGAGGGAGATAAAGCGGAAAAGGTCTCGCAAAATACCGATTGTATTGGGAATGTATTTATAGGCCAATTCACGATTGAACCCATTTTTAGATCGGCTCCGTGCGGCAAATAGACCATAAGTGATTGTCTGTGAATACAGATCAGCAAAAGATTCTTCAGTAAGCGTCCTGATCAGGTATTTTGTAAATGCCTCATAAAATCCAAGGATCGCCTTTTTCCCGTTCCTTCCTTCTTCAGCCATTTCTATGCTGACTACTTCATCGCGGAGGAAACGGGTCCGCTTGGCCAATTCCATTGCCAGGGCTTTTGCATTCCTGACAACTGGCAAAGAAAACGAGAAAAAGGTATTCAGCAAATCAATGAATTCTGCCTCTTTCTCAACAGGAGGTGCAGCTTTTAACTTTTGGGCCAGGACCTGCCTTCCAATCACAACTTTCCTGATCAACTCCCCTTCCCTGTATAACCTGAATTCATAGAAATTGGTCTGGATCACATTCGGGAAAGTGTTACGGTATCTTTTTAATTGTTCCGATTCTTCGACCCTGTCAAGATTTGTAACAGACGGATCTTTGGCCTCAATGTAACCGGTAATGTGGTGGCTTCCGTCCCAAATACGGAAATCGGGATTCCCGGCTTCGGTCTTTTTGGGAAGTACCGTAACCTCAACTTTCTTTATGGCATTGACCTCCGCAAATTCAAGCACCAACTTCTCAAGATGTTTATAATAACTTTCTTCACGTGCGTCACCCTGATTAATAGAAACTTGTAAGTTGTCGAAATATTGCTTTAACATTGAGCAGGTTTTAAGTCCACAAATTACCAAAATTTTCGGAAGAACATTTATAAACCCATTTTATTTTTTTGTTCCGATTCGTGTGACATCCAATTTTGAACCTTCAAACAAGGATTTATAATCGGGTTTGGGTGGTTTTGTGCCATAAATACTACCCTTACCTAAGTTGTATTCGTAAGGCAGCACCCTGGCTTTCCAGAGGTTTAAACCACCATCAAGACTGGCAATATTTGTAAACCCATTGTTAAACAATACATTGGCAACCCTTACACTGCGAATGCCTCCTGGACAAGCCGTAATCACAAGCTTATCTTTAGGGATTTCAGCCAATCTATCTTCGATCAAGGACATTGGAAGATAAAGTACATCCGGCAATTTGACCGCCTCAACCGAGGTTTCGTTCGGTTCGCGCACATCAAGCAAATAAGCTTCACGATTGGAAACTGCATTAAGCGTATCATCTGGAGAAACAAACCTAACACCTTCCAATGTAAACTCCTGAAATCGTGGAATTTCTGTTATATTTATCATCTTTTATTTATTAAACACTGTAATACAAAGGTGCTGCTAAATTTTTGCGCCAAAATACTTCTTCTTGAACCAAAGTGCAACATTGACCAATAAAATCAACACCGGCACTTCGATCAATGGCCCGATCACCGTTGCAAATGCCTCCTGTGAATTGATCGTGAATACCGAAATGGCAACCGCAATTGCCAATTCAAAATCGTTACTTCCAGCAGTTAAGGCCATTGTAGTCGATTTTTCGTAGTTGGAACCCATCCATTTGGCGATAAAGAAAGTCGTGAAAAACATAAAAACAAAATAGATGGTGTAAGGAACTGCGACACGAAGAACATCCAAAGGCAATTCAATGATCTTCTCACCTTTAAGCGAAAACATCACAAATATTGTAAACAACAATGCGATAGGCGTTAACCATGAAACTTTGGGTATGAACTTTTGAAAATACCAATTATCGCTCATTACCTTTCGCAAAATCAGGCTCGAAACCAAACCTGCAGCAAACGGGATTCCCAGATAGATCAGAACAGTCACAGCAATTTCGGCAATCGAAATGTTTACAATTGCACCCTTGAACCCAAACAATGGAGGCAGAAAAGTAATAAAGACATAGGCATAAACCGAATAAAGGAATACCTGAAATATCGCATTAAATGCAACAAGGCCTGCAGCCAATTCGGTATCCCCCTTTGCAAGGTCGTTCCAGACCAAAACCATAGCAATACAACGCGCTAAACCAACGAGGATTACACCCACCATCAGTCCGGGCTGGTTGTGGAGAAAAAGTATCGCCAGAAAGAACATGACCAATGGGCCAACGATCCAATTTTGGGTAAGCGATAAACTGAGCAGCTTTAAATTCTTAAAAACCAGTGGCAGTTTTTCGTATTTTACTTTGGCCAAGGGGGGATACATCATCAGGACAAGGCCGATTGCAATCGGAATGTTCGTTGTGCCGGAGCTTAACGAATTCCAGAATCCTGATATACCCGGGCTAAAATAGCCGATCAGAACACCCAGAAACATGACAAGAAAAATCCAAAGGGTAAGGTAACGGTCAAAAAATGACAATTGCTTGATTGTGCTCATAATAATAATTTGAAAATTTGAAGATTTGAAGATTTGGAAATGAATAAAGATATCATGGAAAATAGCATTTGCTACCTACCTTACTTCATCCAGATTATTGAATTCTAACTACTTATATCCAGAAACGGTTATACTGAAAAGCCCTAAATCACTATTTTGAAATTCAGAGATTTCCTCTGTTGATAAATAATTCTCAAGAACTTTTGCCGGAATGGGAATTGCCCTCAATTTGTGAACAGACACATTTTTAAATCCCTGCATTTCAATTATTTCCATATATTTCTCTTTTTCAATGGCACCAGCAACACAACCGGCATACATTTCGGCATCTTTGCGGAGCTTTTCAGGAAGTACCCCTTTGATCACGACGTCCGAAACACAAAAATGGCCACCAGGTTTCAAAACCCTCATAATCTCGGAAAAGGCTTTGTTCTTGTCTGGAACCAAATTTAATACGCAATTTGAAACAACCACATCAAAGGAATTATCCGGCAATGCCATTTCCTCGATGTCGCCTTGAACAAATTCAACATTGCTGTATCCCAGTTTCTGATTGTTTTGGTTTGCCTTGACAATCATGGACTCGGTGAAGTCCAGGCCAGTAACTTTACCGCTTTCTCCAACAATGGACCTGGCAACAAAACAATCATTTCCGGCACCGCTTCCCAGATCGAGGACATGGTCACCAAGTTTTAGTTCGGCAAATTGAGTAGGAATCCCACATCCTAAGCCAAGGTCGGCATCCGCTTGATGACCTTTGATATTCTTGTATTCGTCGCCAATCATGCTAACTTCCAATTCTCCACAACAACTTGAAGAAGGTCCGCAACAACTTGATTGATTGACCAATAAACTTTTCTTTGCGATTTCGCCGTACTTTTCTTTAACAACAAGTTTTAAATCATTTGCATTCATAACTGCGGTTTTATTTGTTCTACATATAATTTCCAGAAACCTTTTTTGATCTCTTCCCTGACACGGAGAAATTCGCTCCAGATAAATTCATCTGTTCCTACTGCATGTGACGGATCATCAAAACCAATATGCAGCCTATGTTTTACTTTTCCGATAAATGCAGGGCAGTTTTCGTTCGCTCCGCCACAAACAGTAATCACGTAGTCCCATTCTTCACCCAAGTATAA
>Ga0209083_1001593_pt1 | contig 25122 bp, 21 predicted proteins | sample AM7aDNAmetaG_FD_184132 | JGI IMG/M metagenome (GOLD analysis project Ga0209083, IMG submission 184132) | Freshwater microbial communities from Finland to study Microbial Dark Matter (Phase II) - AM7a DNA metaG (SPAdes) (version 3) | ecosystem: Environmental > Aquatic > Freshwater > Lake ...
AATATATAAAAAAACTTGTATCCCCATGGGTTCTGATCAAGAACTTTAGTAAAATCGGCATATCCCTTACTGGTTTCCACAGAAATGATGGCAATTCTCTGCGGCAATAAAGGCAGTTTGAGCAACTTGTTTTTATTGAATAGGTTTTCCTGTTTTAAACGGGCTATGGTTTCCTGTTTTTCTTTTTCGAGGTCGCCCAGAGTGTAAGCAGGGTCTATGTCAATAATCCGTAAAGACAACCCATAAACAGGGTCGAATGATATACGGGCTGCAAAAAGTATTTTTATACCATCTTTAAGGGGTTCTTTTAAAACTGTTATAAAGTTGTTGTTGACGGTTTCATAGTCATCTTTCCAAAGTGTAGACTTTATCTGGGCAATGATTTTACCTTCTTTTTTTTCTATCAATTCAGGATAACAGTGTCCTGAATGTGAATAATAATTAAGCTTGTTCATCTCGGCTTTAACCCAGAAAATGCTTGTATATCTTTGAGCCAATGTGTTTTGTATGCTTTGAGCTACCTCAAGCAGTGAAAACACTATTTTATCTTTAACGCTTTCGGGCATTTTATTTATAAAGCTGAGGTAACATTTTAATGTGTGTAATCTGTTATGAGAAAGGTTAGAAATAGATTCTATCTGGGCAAACCACCAAAGAGTTTAAGCAATGTCCGGTGAAATTTATGAAATCCCGCCACCGGTTCAGAAAACATCAGAATACATTTACCATGTATCAGGTTCGCACCGTTATTTCTTGCAAACTCAAGGGCTTCGGGGGTATCTGAGTTTTGCTGTATCCATATCTGTTTAATACCTTTTTGAATCAACTGCTGAACAACATCAAGTGTAGCCTTTTTAGGTGTCATCACTACTGCAGCTGTAACACCAGAGGGTAAAGTTTCCACACTTCTATAACAGGTTGCACCATCAATGGTGTCAGTATTACTGTTTACAGGGAACAAGTTATAACCCCTTTTTTTTAGTTCGTTGAAAGCTGCAAACCCAAACTTCTTTTTGTCCCTTGATACGCCAATCATCGCATATTGCGACTGGCTGTAAAACTCTTTAATTTGTGTCTTAGTAACCATATTTTCGATTTTAAAAATCAAATATACATATTTTATTTAAAAGAGAAGAATTTGGAGAAAAAATATGAAGGATTACACAGAGCAATACAGAGTGTTCACAGAGTTTTATATATCAAATAATAATCAAATTTTTTTGCGAACATAGGGTGGACCCCTTTGGGGATTAAGGGGTCAGGGCTGGCCAAAAAATAAATATATTAATATTCCTCTCTGTGTCCCTCCGTGTCCTTCCTTTCTCAGTGCCTCTTTGTGTTATAACTCCTGCGAAACTTTTTCATTCCATTTGCCATCTTTCTTTAACAAGTCAATAAGCTCTGATAGAGCATCTTCCTGACTTATATTTTTCTTTACGGCAATTTTGCCTTTATAAAGATTAACTTTCCCATTGGCATTGCCAACATAACCGTAATCGGCATCTGCCATTTCGCCCGGACCATTGACAATGCAGCCCATAACGCCTATTTTAAGTCCTTGTAGATGGCCTGTAGCCTCTTTAATTTTCTTTAATGTGCTTTCTATATCAAAGGACGTACGCCCGCATGTAGGGCAAGAGATGAATTCGGTTTTGCTAATTCGCACACGCGAAGCTTGCATAATTCCAAAGATGGAATTTAAGACTGAGGGCATGTGCTCTGCGTCAACATCTATGTATAAACCGTCTATAATTTTATCTGAAAACAAACGCCCAAAGTGTACGGTATTTTCTATCAGCCATTGTTCCGGGTTTGTTTTATCGTATTTTATAGTGTATAGCCTAGGAGCATCCGATTTACCATTAAAATCCTCAATATTATGTATTACCTCTATTGATTTATCAATATTTTGGGTAATATTACCTTTTACCAGATGAATGGCATCAGGAGATGTTTCGGCTCTTTCATATTGCGATGTTGATATGTTATAATTTAAAATGCTGTTTAACGTCTTTTTATCACATTGGTTCAATCGTGCAACAATAAAAGGGTAGGGGCGCTCTTTTTGTAAACGACTTTTTTTGTTAGCATCTCTTTTTAATGATTCAGAGCGTAATACAGGATTATATTCTTCGAAAAATGTATAATTCTTTTTCCCATTATATTTTTTCACCAGTTGTTTTGCAAAGGGAATTTCACTTACAGGATTTTCAGTTAAAGAAACCCTTATGGTGTCTCCAATGCCTTCGTTGAGAAGCGTACCAATACCCAGCGACGATTTTATCCTGCCATCTTCTCCCATACCGGCTTCAGTAACGCCTAAATGTATGGGCAGGCACAAATCTTCTTTTATCATCTGAACCACCAGTAGTTTATTGGCTTCTATCATAATGATGGGGTTGCTGGCTTTTAGAGAAACCACAATATTTGAAAAGCTTAAATCCCTGCAAATACGTAAAAATTCCATTGTGCCTTCTACCATACCCGATGGGGTGTCGCCATACCTGTTTATAATTCTGTCGGAAAGTGAGCCATGGTTAGTACCAATGCGTAGAGCAGTACCATATTCCTTGCATATATTTATTAAAGGCGTTATCCTTTGAGCTATGCGTTCGAGTTCTGTAAAATACTCAATGTTAGTATATTCTGTCTTTTTAAATGTTTTTTTGTCAGCATAATTGCCAGGATTTATGCGTACTTTTTCTACAAAACGGGCACAATATTCAGCTATTTTAGGATTAAAGTGAACATCAGCTATAATCGGTGTGTTGTAGCCCTGTTGTTTAATTAATTTTTTAATATTTTGTAGATTTTCGGCTTCTTTCATGCTGGGGGCTGTTATCCTCACATATTCGCACCCACTTTCAATAAGTTCAATGGCTTGTTTAACGGTTGCCTGAGTGTTAAGCGTATCCGTATTTGTCATTGATTGAACGCGAATGGGACAGGAACCCCCCAAAGGCAGATCACCGATGTGTATAACCTTGGTTTTAAATCTCTTGTAAGAATTCATTTTAGAAATTTAGAGGTTACAAAGTAAAACAATTTTTATGAAAGATATTTATTTTAACAATGTCCTGAAATTAATACTTGCAGGGAAAAGAACTGTCTAATTCTAATAATAATTCAACGATATTCTTTATATAATTTGCAAAATTGGAGAAGGAAACTTCTCGGTTTTTTCATTAAAAATATAGCATAATCCAAAAAAAATGATGTATATTTACAGCAAACAACACAGTATTTAAAAACGAGATTAATAATGGAAAATTCAAATAATCTATTATCCCTTGAAGGTAAAATAGTAGATGTGTTAAAAAACATTTATGATCCAGAAATTTCTGTTAACATATATGAAATGGGATTGATTTATGAAATTAAAACGGATGATGAAAAAAATGTAACCATTAAAATGACTTTAACGAGTCCTAATTGTCCTGTGGCAGAAAGCTTACCTGTAGAAGTGAGAGATAAAATCAGTAAAATTGAGGGCGTTAAATCCTGTTATATTGACCTGGTTTTTGAACCCGAATGGACCACAGATATGATGTCGGAAGCGGCACAGTTGGAGTTGGGACTTTTGTAGGAAGAAGCCGGAAGCACGGAGACCGAAACCGGAAGAGTTACTTCGGACTTCATTCTCCTGACTTCGGACAAAAACGATATTAATTAAATAACTAAGTTTATGAAAAGACTTTTTTTCTATATTTTATTACTGTTCTTTGCAACTTTCGAATGTTCTTATGCCCAGCAATGGTTGTGGGTAAAGGCAGCCGGAGGCACAAGCGGCGACTATGCCAATGGCGTGGCTACTGATCTGGCAGGTAATGTGTTTGTTACAGGTTCTTACCAGGGGACAGCAACATTTAGCGCCACACAACTTACTAACTCAGGATTGACAGATATTTTTATCGTTAAATATAATGCACAAGGCGTTGTGCAGTGGGCAAAAAAAGCAGGGGGAACAGCAGCTGATGAAGGCTCAGCAATTACTGTTAATGCTACCGGAGATTGTTATGTAACAGGTTTTTTTTCTGGCACAGCTGCTTTTGGTTCTACAAATCTTACCAGTGCCAATGGAAAAAATGTATTTATTGCCAAATATAGTGGCAGTAATGGCAGTTTACTTTGGGCGAAAAGCATTAGTGTTTCTGGCGATGCAGAAGGTGCAGGAATTGTTGTTGATGCTAATAACTTTTGCTATCTCACAGGATATTTCAGAAATACAGCAACTTTCAAGTCCAATCCTAATGGTATAAGCTTAACTGCAGCAGGAGGATTAGATATGTTTGTTGCAAAATATAGCCCAAGTGGTGTATGTAAATGGGCAAAGAAAGGTGGCGGTACTGGATTGGACAGAGGCTATGGTATTGCTCTTAACGCTAAAAATCTTGTGGTAACAGGATATTATGAGTCAACAGGCACTTTTGGCACAACACAGCTGACAACTGCCGGAGGTGGAGACATTTTCGTTACAAAATATGATACTGCCGGAACTTTTAAATGGGCTAAGTCTTTTGGTGGACCAAATACAGACTATGGTCATGCTGTAACCCTGGATACAAGTGGCAATTGCTATGTGACAGGAAGATTTGAAATCCAGGCTACCTTTCAATCAACACCTCTTACAAGTTATGGCAGCTACGATGTTTTTTTAACCAAGTTAAACAGTAATGGCTCTTTATTGTGGGTCAAAAAATATGGAGGATTGAATCTCGACTATTCAAGAAGCATTGCTATAAATAAGAACTACAATGCTGTTTATATTACAGGTGCTTATGCTGTTGGAGCGACATTTGACAGCTTAACAGTTTCAAGCGCCACAAATAGCCAGGATGTATTTGTTGCTAAAGTAGATACCAGCGGAACAGCATTATGGGCTATTGATGGTGGAGGGTTATATGATGATTCCGGCAATGGTATTGCTCTTGATACTATTGGCAATGTCTATGTGTCTGGAAGTTTTTATAATAATTCAACCGTTTTTGGATCTGTTAGTGTATCTGGCTATGGCGATTATGATATTTTTACTGCCAGGATATGTCCGGTTTCAGTAACTGTTGTTAAAACTGATGTCAGCTGTTTTGGGGGCAGTAATGGCAGTATTATAATTGTCCCTGACGCTGGCATTCCTCCTTTTACATATGTTTGGTCGCCTAATGTAGGCACTAATGATACTGTGGAAAATTTAAGTGCAGGCAACTATTCTGTTACAGTAACAGATAACAATGGCTGTGAAACAATAAAGCAAATTGTTCTTGGACAGCCTTCGCCCCTGGATGTTGTTGTGACAGGACATAACATTACCTGTCATGATTTAACCAATGGTTTAGCTGTGGCTGTGGCTTCAGGAGGGACGCCACTATATACCTTCAGCTGGAATACTATGCCTGTACAAACTAATGATACTGCTTTTAATCTTACACAAGGAAACTATAAGGTTGTTGTTACAGACTTTAATGGATGCAAAGATTCTACAACAGTAAGCATCGTTAATCCATCGGTTGTTCAATCATTGGCAGGAACAAATAAAAATGTATGCTCGGGCAATGCTGTTACTATTGGTGCTACGCCATCTGCTTCAGGAGGCACTACACCCTACAAATATAAATGGACACCGGCTACTTTTTTGAATAATGACACTCTTGCAAACCCAGTATCTACACCTACAGCAAACATAACATACACACTGAAAGTGACGGATAAAAACGGTTGCACCGCCCAAAGTAATATGAATATAACAATTACACCACCTCCTTCTGTTATGGTTTCGCAAAATGATTCTATTTGTGTTGGTGAAACAGCAAATCTTGCTGCCAGTGCATCGGGTGCGATTTCTTACAGCTGGGTGCCCGCATTGTCTCTTAACAATCCCAATATAGCCACACCGGTAGCTTCTCCTGCTGTTACAACAACTTATATTGTTACTGTTCAGTTTGCAGGTAATTGTTACAATACAGCCAGTATAAAAATTGTTGTCTATGACCTGCCGCAAATTACGACCAGTGGCGACCAGACAATTTGTGAAGGAGATAGTTTGATGTTGTCTGCTAATAGTGCTTTGGGTATTTCTTACTCGTGGCAACCTCCTAATTTACTTTACAATTCAACAGTAAGCCAACCACAAACCCTTCCTTTGAATCAGGATACTTCTTTTATTGTTTCTGTTACAGATATTCATTCATGTGTCAATACTGATACAATATATGTTGTTGTTAATTCTGTTCCAACACCGGCAATAACAGAAAACAACGGTGTGCTCACATCAAATTATGCAATAGGTAACCAATGGTACTATAATGGTACTTCTATTCCTAATGAGACAACTCAAAGCTATTCACCTACACTTAATGGAGACTATACTGTCGAAGTTACTATTAACAACTGCTCAGGAGTTTCTGCACAATACAATGTTATTGACGTCGGTGTTAATAACAAGGTGAATAAGAGGCAATTACAAATTTATCCCAATCCCACAACAGGTATAATAAATGTTGACATCAACATTTCTGGTGCTGATAATGTTTACATTTTATTTAAAGATATTTTGGGTAAAATATTAATATCAGAAGAGCTTAAACAAGATAACAACAAAATAAAAACATCATTCGACCTGAGTAGATTCAGAGCGGGAGTTTATTTTGTTGAAGTACACTCAGGACAAGATATGTTTTTTGATAAAATTATTATTGATCAATAATTTTTAAATATTTATTTTTATCTTTGTGTTTTACTAATTCATTTTCAATTAATTTTAATTAAAACAACAAAACATGATTAAAAAATTACTATTATTTGCTGTTGTAGTTTTTATAGGTAAAAGCTTAACAGCTCAGGTTTGGACACAACAAAATACAATGTTTACCGATTTAGCTACCTATATTGGAGTTGATCAGATTTCTGTTGTTGATAACAATATTGTTTGGGTAAAAGGGTTTAACGGTTCAGGTTCTGGTGCAGCTATTAAGTCCTTTTCTCACACCAATGATGGTGGTACAACATGGACAGCAGGCCATTTTTCACAACTCGCAACCAATGACTTGCCTTATGTTCTTGCTGCTTCGAGTTATTCTAATGCGTCTTTAGTTGTTTTAGATTCTATTACTCCCTCCACATCTTTTTGGACAACAGTAGACGGTGGTGCAACATGGGTTAAGAAAACTACTATGTTTAACGGCACAAATTCTTTTGTTGATGGCGTGCGTTTTTGGGATTCACAAAAGGGTTATGCCTATGGTGACCCCGATGGTGGAAAGTTTGAGATTTATTTGACATCAGATGGTGGTATAACCTGGACTAAAAATACCAATGCTCCAGCTCCTTCTCCTGCAAATGAATATGGATTCAATGGTTTCGAATGTTCAGCAACAGTTCCCGGAGGTATAGCTTTTATTATGACTGACCATGGACGCATTTTAAAAACTAACGATTATGGTGTAACTTGGTCTACAACAACAACGGCTCCTTTTACATCTCCTTCTACTGCTTTTGGCAGCAATAAGGTTTATGCGTCAAGCGAAAACTATATCATTTGTGCAACATATGTTACATCAACCACTACTTGGACGTGGAAATTTACCTCTGATGGTGGCTCTACATGGAATGCCTTTGCACCCGCAGGAGCATTTTATGATTATGCCATGTGTTATGCACCGGGTTCACTAAATACTTTTATTTCAACTTCTCCCAATTCATCGGGTGCAATGGGCGTATCATACAGTACTGATGGCGGTTTAAACTGGACTGATTATACCGACGCACTACTTCAACCTGCAGGAACAAATATTCAATGTCTGGGTGTTGGGTATGCTAGTCAGCAAACCGGCTGGGTTGGCAACTATGACGCTGGTGCAACGATTAATTCAATTTTGAAGTATTACGACCCAACAGTAGGCGTTAATATTCTTAATAGTGTTAATGGTAATGATGTAAACATATACCCCAATCCTTCAAATGGTATTGTTAATTTTAGCGTTAATGGTCCCAACGACGACAACATAAATATTAAAGTATTTGATGTTGTTGGCAGACTTGTGTTTACTGAAAATATGAATGTTAATAGCGTTAAGACTACAAGCTATAACTTCTCATCTTATGCCAAGGGGATGTATATTGTTCATATTCAATCAGGTAATGATATTAAAACACAAAAATTTGTAGTTAAATAGTTTGTGTTTTGTACCAATAAATTCAGCAGAAACAAACAACCAAACAAAAAAGATATAAATTTGAATCTGCTATATTTATGACAGAATTAATTAACCGCTTTCATTTTATTGATCCGTCTTTCAATCCTTCAATAACTGACGAAAAAGAATGTATTGCTACCTTTGATTCTTTTAGTACAACCATTGCTTTAAAAAAAGAAAATAAAGTAATAGCCTTAGAGATTTTTGATCATAAAACGAAAAATATAGCTTCTTTCATTGAAGAAGATTTCAGACTTTTTGATCTCTTTTCTGACAATTACCAAAGAACAACATTATGCTTCTCATCACAAAAAGAAACTCTTATCCCAACAACAGTTTTTGACAGGTCATATATTGAAGATTATATAAAATTCAACTTCCAATCGATTGATAATGAAGTTGTTCTTTACGATGACATTAAAGAATTGGGAATAATTCATGTCTACACAATCAACAGGGCATTATTAAATACATTAAACAAAATAATGCCCAATGCTGTTATCAAAAATCAGAAATCGGTACTGATTGAGAAGTTTTACCAACATAACGGAAAAATGTGTAACATGTATGTGAATACAAAACAAGGGTCTTTTGATGGTGTCGCTTTTAATGAAAAAGGATTGCTTTTTGCCAACACATTTTATTATAATTCTGCAAACGATTATATTTATTATCTGATGAACATTATTAAGCAGTTAAAGTTAAATCCTGAAACGCTCAATCTTTTTTTGTCAGGAGAAATCGGAAAAGAGGATGCCATCTATAACTTAATCTATAAATACATCAGAAACATAAGTTTTATACAAAAACCTGATGAAATAGAGCTACCCTTAGAGATTACTCCCTATCATTACTATCTTACTATTTTTTAAGTAGAGGGATGTGTAAAGGATAAGAAGGTATAGGAAAATAGGGAGAAAGGGGTATTATGAGAATAGAAATGGAAATAGATAGGGTATTGAGGTAATAGAGAAAGAGGTAAAAGAAAAAATCCGGATGATGTAAACACTATACCTTTATACCTTAAAATCAGTAACATTATTAAACATTAAAGTATCACGTGAGAATTATTAGTGGCTATTACAAAGGAAGAAGAATAACATTGCCTTCTAACATCAACATCAGGCCAACAACTGATTTTTCTAAGGAAAGTCTTTTTAATATTATTAAAAATAAAAAAGACTATGACGGGCTTGAAATTCTTGACCTTTTTTCAGGGACAGGTAGCATCTCTTATGAATTTGTTTCAAGAGGTGTAAAAGATGTGGTGGTTATCGAAAATAATTTCAAATGTCTTGAGTTTATCAAGAATAATATTAATATTTTAAAAATTGACAATATTAAAGTAGTGCGGATGAATGTGCACGAATTCTTAAAAGTGTGTACTAAAAAATTTGATATTATTTTTGCTGATCCTCCTTATGATATGCCCAACTTGTTACAATTCGTTGAAAATGTAAAGTCAAAAAACATTCTGAAACCAGAGGGTATTTTTATTCTGGAGCATTCCTCAATGCATAATTTTTCAGAATTTCCCGGCTTTACCGAAAAACGTTCCTATGGCAGCGTAAATTTCAGTTTCTTTACTTTCTGACAAGCAGATTATGTTAAGCCACAGTATAAATACAACCCAAAAAATTATTCTGCTTACGGCAACTACGCATCTTGATGATGAAAGCATAGAATCGCTTAAAATGCTTCTGAAAAGCAAACCCGATTGGCAGTTTATAAAACATTTTTCGGAAGGACAGGGTACGGCACCTTTACTTTTCAAAGTGATAAAAAAGAACAATTTATCAGATTTTGTTCCTGAACACATATATAATCATCTGCAAAATATTTATTTTCAGACACAGACAAATAATATTCTGGCCTTAGAACAGCTTAAAAGAGTTCTTGCAGTATTTAATAAAGAATCTATAAGAACTGTATTACTAAAAGGAATAGCTTCAGCAGAGTTTATTTATAAAGATTTAGGATTGCGTCCTATGGGTGACATTGATATAATGGTAGAATCAAACAGACTTTTAGATGCTGAAAAAATTCTTTTTGACTTAGGTTATTATAATACTGAACCCTATAAATCATACAAACTCAGAACCCTTGACATTCACAATCATCTGAATGCTTTTATTAATAAAAATATTATTATAGAGCTTCACAGAGACCTTAATTCCATACATCATATTTATAGGATTCCAAACAATCAGATATGGGAAAATATAAACCCTGTAAGTATCGAAAGTGAGGCTGCATACATTATTAAAACAGAAAAAAACCTTCAATATCTTTCTTTACATACTATTGCTCATTTTCTTGATAAAAGAATAAGGCTTAATAATTTTACTGATATATCTGAATTGATTAAAATTGAAGAAAAAAATATAAACTGGATCCAATTTGAAAAAGAATGCAAAGCTAATAATATTTCACTGCCTGTTTACAGGGCCTTGTCGTTGTGCAAAACATATTTTAACGCTCCTGTTCCTGACGACATCATTGGAAAGCTACAAGGGAAAGGAGAAAGCTTAGAGAACCAATTTACCTACTTACTAAATAATCAAGTTGAGAAAATTAATTTAAAAACACGTACTAATTATTTCAAAAAAATAAGAAAAATTGAAGGGGTTAAAAATAAATTTATGTATCTGTGGGCTGAAGTTTTTCCTTCTAAAGAGTATATTGTCTTTACTTACAAGCTGAAAAACAAAAATTTTTACTTTTTTTATTACTTTGTACAGTTTTTTAGACAAGTAAATAAAAGTTTAAGTAATATGTTCTTACTTTTAAAACGCTTCTGGAAAAAATAATTTATTTTTACAGTAAAATATTAAATTTTTAATGATGCGAGAAAATAAATTTAAGATTCTATCTTTTGCCTTATTGATAGGTATATTTATGGGCTCTTGCAAGAAGGACAATACAACGAATAATAACAATAATAACACCCAACCAGTCCCACAGGTAACTGAAAGGCAAAGAGTTTTAACAGAATATAACACTTATTTTTTAGGCACAACGGTCGCCACATCGGGCTGGACGGGTGATATCGCCACCTGCACTCCGGGCACTATATCTCAGGATGCAATAAATAAAACACTGATACGTATTAATTATTTTAGAAGATGTGTCGGACTTAATGATAACATTACTTTTGATGCGACGAAAAGCTTGAAGTGCCAGCAGGCTGCATTGATGATGCAAGCTAATAATGCACTTAACCATTATCCCCCAACCACCTGGACATGCTGGACACAAGATGGAAGCGATGCTGCCGGTTCCAGTAATATTGCCAGTGGTTATACACCTCCGGGAGCCATAACTGCATATATTCAGGATAATGGCACAAGTAACAACTTTGTGGGGCATAGAAGATGGATACTTTTTTCCACATCGAAAGTGATGGGACTGGGACACACCTCAACATATAATGCCTTATGGGTTACTGGCAATGGAGGAAATCCTGTTCCTGCTAATTTGCCTGTATTTATACCCTGGCCACCTAAAGGTTACGTCCCTGCACCTTTAGTTTTTGCCAAATGGTCGTTCAGCAAAAGACTAGCAGATTTTACTAACGCACAGGTTGCAATGACTGATTCTGCCGGTAATGCTATTCCTCTAACAATTATCTCCAATACAGACATTGGCTATGGCGACAACACTATTGTTTGGGAACCTACAGGCATTAATACAACAAGTACAACAGATGTTAAATATAATGTTACAGTAAGTAATGTTAATATTAATAATGTTGACTCAACGTATACTTATAAAGTAACTATTATCCAGCCTTAGGAAGTGTGCCTTCCTGCCTGTAAGGCAGGGAGTTTGGAGAGTGGCGTTTGAAGTTTTAAAATATAAATTTGCTATGAGCAACCGACTAATAGTCAAAAATGGTTATATCGTTTCGGGAAAAGAAATCATAGAAGCTGATATCCTTATTGAAGGTGGTTTAATAACCGAAATAGCAGCTCATATTAATGTAAAAGATGTGATTATTGTAGATGCAGCCCATCAATATGTTATGCCCGGTGGTATAGATCCTCATGTACATTTGTCCTTATCAACACCCAATGGTGTTATTGCAGATGATTTTCGTGAAGGCAGTATAGCTGCACTTGCAGGTGGCACAACCACTTTCATTGACTTTATTACCCCTGAAAGAAACGAGTCGCTCATAGACGCTGCAACAAAAAGAAAAAAAGAAGCTGAAAATTCTCTTATTGATTTTGCTTTTCATGGCAGTATAACTTCATGGAACGAAAATACCTATAGCGAAATGAAAGCATGTGTTGAGAATGAGGGTATTAGCTCTTTCAAAGTTTACATGGCTTATAAAAAGACCATTGGCATTGCTGATGATATTTTATTCAGAACATTAAAAAGTGCTAACCAATTGGGAACTTTAGTGCTTAGTCATTGCGAAAATGGCGATGTAATTGACATATTACAGGAAGAAGCTATCAATAATGAACATTATGAAGCTAAATATCATGGTCTTACCAGACCATCTTCAACAGAAGCCGAAGCTATAAACAGGGCATTGATGATGGCTGAAATCACCAAAGCTCCTTTGTATGTTGTGCATGTTTCAACAAGACAAGGAGCGGAGCTCATCAAAAAAGCTAAAGCGGAAAATATTAAAGTATTCGCTGAAACCTGTCCCCATTATCTTTTATTGGATGACGAAGTTTACCAAAAAAAGAATAACCCTGAAATTTATATAATGAGTCCGCCTCTACGTAAAAAGCAAGACAGGGATTATCTCTGGAAGGCTTTGAGTAATGGCACAATAGATATTATTTCGACCGACCATTGTTCATTTCTGTTAAAAGATAAAATCAATAAAAGTAATTTTACGAGAGTACCCAATGGCATTGCAGGATTAGAAACCAGATTGAGTCTTCTGTTTACTTATGGAGTGCTTGATTCGAAGATTTCTGTCAACCGTTTTGTAGAGTTAACAGCTGCAAATCCGGCCAAAATGTTTGGCCTTTACCCCCAAAAGGGCAGTATAAGTGTTGGTGCTGATGCTGATATTGTGATCTGGGGAAAAGAAAAAAGCATTATCACAAACAGTCAACTGCATCATAAAAGCGACCATACTGTGTATGAGGGAATGCCTATTGGAGCCATGCCTAAAACAGTAATCTGTGGCGGACAAATAGCTTATGATAAAGGGATACTTTATGTAGAAAGATTGAGAGGAAAGTATTTGAAAAGGAGAAAGTGGGATAGTGAGACTGTGGGAGCGTGAGAAAGGGAGAACGTGAGAGGGGGAAAGAGGAGACTGTGAAAAAATGAGAGAGAAAATGAGAGAGAGAAAAGGGGAGACCATAAGACGATGAGAGAAGAGTAAAAAAAAGAGGATAGTTCGTTCAAAGGCTCCATTTTTCAGGGTTTTTCTGCATGACGACTAACATTCCTATAATGTCTTCATAGGCATTGTCTAGTTCAGAATGTTCTTCTTTAGTGATATAACTACAAGCTATTGAAAAATCCAGCCAATTCTGAGTTTCCGCTGATTCCGCTTCACTTTCGTTCAATTTTGATGAAAATGATTTTGGATATTTTCTTCTTCTAAAGGCTTCAGATATATTACTGCAAACAGACCTTGATGAACGCCTTATCTGATCAGTAAGAGAGTACATTTCTTCTTTAGGAAATCTTTTTGTGATTTCAAATATTTTCATGGCCATTTCAAATGCCTTCTGATATACCCTAAGTTCCCTGTGATTTTTTATTTTTTCCATTATATAGTTTTTTTAATTTTTTATATTTTTCTCACCTTCACAAAGTCTCACCTTCACAAAGTCTCATCTTCACAAAGTCTCATCTTCACAAAGTCTCATCTTCACAAAGTCTCACCTTCTCACAGTCTCACCTTCTCAAAGTCTCACAGTCTCACAGTCTCACAGTCTCACAGTCTCACAGTCTCACAGTCTCACAGTCTCACAGTCTCATCTTCATTAAACAAAGAACCTATTAAATCTCCTCCTCACCGCTTTCATCACATTAGCCAGTTCCAACCGCATGTTCATAAACACAAACAGGCTAGGATTTAATCCCCAATTGATATACCTTTTAAATAAAGACTCTTCAGCATAAGGAAACTTACGGATATCAATATATGGTTTTAATGTTATGATAATTTTATTGAATTCATTTCTGTTGTGCCAGTAGTATTCGTTGCGCAACCCCATGATTTCCATGCCTATATGAGCAGTAAGGTGCAAATTGTCGAAAAGTTTAAATTGACGGGCAAAACAAAACAGGTTATGTGCCAGTGTAACACCAATGAAAGGTACGCCTATACAAATATTACCCAGCTGCATCTTAGGGAAGATGTCGCGTTTAAAAACAAAACAATCAAAGCCGGGATGCTTTTTACCTGTTTCGGCATATATTTGCGGCAATTCATCAACATTTGAAAACCCTGAATGGATACGCCTCCTATTTATAATAAAAGCATCGTAACCTTTATCAATTATTTGTTTTACACCTACATAAAAAAAAGGCTGCAAAATAATATCATTATTAGTATATATAAAATAATCAGCATCTGATGCGTTATAAAGGCTTGTCAGAATATCTTTGATAAGGGGTAGCTTCTTTTGCTTTTCAAATTTATAAACATCTAAAACAGATCTTTCTAACCTGTTTGTTTTATTAAAATAATCAGGAATGATATTGTCATCTTCTTTAAAATTTGCCGAATAAAGCGTCACATCAACCTTACCTGAGGCAAAATCATGCGCCACATGCATACTCTCTAATGTAATAGGTTGAGCAATATACAAATCTGATTGGTAATCGGGAGTGAATATGTTTATGACGTGAGCTATCTTCATGTTAAGGTTTTTCTTTAATTAGAACACATTAAATAAGTGCCTAGAGTTTGGAGTGCCTAAAGTTTTAATTCCCGTTTTAAAAACGAAATTACAATTTTTTGTAATACTTATTTAATTCCAATTAACCTAACTTTTTCTCTTTTTCTCTTTTCAATTTTAGAATTTGTATATTATTAATTTGCACTTGGAGCCTGAGACTTGGGTTTTGGAGCTTGGGACTTGAATATTGGAATTTATTTGCCTTTTGTTTTTTGAAATTTTTCTCTATGTTTTCTATGTGCCTATGTGATAAATATTATTAATTTTTCAGTAATTTTGGGTTATTAATCAACTTTTTTTATGCCCGTAGAAATAGAACGCAAGTATCTTATTAAAGACACCTCTTTTTTGAGCACCCTTAAAAATGGCTGTTCCATCATCCAGGGTTATGTTTCACTTGAAGAAGACAGAGTTGTTCGCGTAAGAGCTAAAGGAGAAAATGCCTTCATTGCTATTAAAGCCAAACTGGCAGGCATAACACGCTGGGAATTTCAATATGAAATACCTTATAAAGAAGCATTGGAAATACTAAACAATATATGCCTAAAGCCGCTCATACACAAAACACGATATTGTATTTCAGAAAACGGATTAACATGGGAGATAGATATTTTTGATGAGGTTTTCAAAGGAGTTGTAATTGCCGAAGTAGAATTGGAAAATGAAAACAGTCCTGTAACATTGCCATCCTGGGTTGGCAAAGAAGTTACTGATGACAGGCTATATTACAATGCTGAGATGGTTAAAAGATATATGCAAAACAATTTATAAAAAATGAAAATTATAATCAGAACAGTTGTCATTTTACTAGCGCTTTCAGCAGCTGTGATGGCACAAAATTACAAGATAAAAAAAGACGATTTTAATAAAACTTTAAAACAAATAAACGACTCATTACCAGTAAGTTGGTTGGCAAAAACTGACACTTCTTATCCTGATGAAATTATTATTCAATCATCAGTTATTGACTTAGAGCCTGATATAACTTCTAATGACCCACCGCAACTCAAAGGGCAATGTGAAATATTCATTAGAATAGAGCCAAGGATTTCTCCAGACACAATAGATATTATTCGAAAGAGAAATAAAGAATTGAAAGAAAAGCTGCCACCACAGATTTCAAAGGATAATTTGGGAAACTGGTATACCCAAAATAATAAAACATTAAAAATTCTTGATGCCGAACCAACGCATTACGACAATAATTACAGTTACCGTATAAAATGCCGCAGATTACCAAAAAATGAGAATGACATGATAAAATACCATCAAATCATGGCTTTATTAAATCGTTTTTTCAAAAACTATCATGATTAACAAACATTTTTTCAAGTATATTGTACATTATGATAAGGCATACTTTCGTTATCTTTGCAAAAATTTGATTAATCAGCACCCCTATGAAAAGTTTCAGACGATATACTGTTACAACAGCGCTGCCCTATGCTAACGGGCCTTTACATATAGGTCATATTGCAGGTGTTTATGTGCCAGCGGATATATATGTAAGATATTTAAGGTCGGCAGGTAAAGATGTTTTGTTTATAGGAGGGTCAGACGAGCATGGCGTGCCTATCACTATAAAAGCCCGCAGAGAAGGCGTAAGCCCGCAGCAGATTGTTGACAAATACCACAATATAATAAAAGATTCTTTTATAAAGTTAGGGATATCATTCGATATTTATTCACGAACGTCGCTCCCAATACATCACGAAACAGCATCAGAATTTTTCACCAATTTATACAACAAAGGAGAATTTATAGAAAAAACCACAGAACAATATTATGATGAAGAAGCCCAGCAGTTTTTAGCCGACAGATATATCACAGGTACATGTCCTCATTGTTCAAACGAAAAAGCATACGGCGATCAGTGCGAAAATTGTGGCACGTCGTTAAGTGCAACAGACCTTATCAACCCTAAATCATCGCTTAGTGGTAATGTTCCTGCATTGAAAGAGACCAAACATTGGTTTTTACCTTTGGATAAGTATGAGCCATGGTTAAAAAAATGGATACTAGAAGAACATAAAGAATGGAAGCCAAATGTTTACGGACAGTGCAAGTCGTGGTTAGATCAGGGATTACAACCCCGTGCTGTTACACGTGACCTCGACTGGGGCGTTAAAGTGCCTCTTGAAAATACTGAAGGAAAAGTACTTTATGTATGGTTTGATGCGCCCATAGGTTATATTTCGGCAAGTAAAGACTGGACAAAGCAAACAGGCAAAGACTGGACGCCTTACTGGAAGGATAAAGAATCAAAACTTATACATTTTATCGGTAAAGACAATATCGTTTTTCATTGTATTATTTTTCCTGCAATGTTAAGAGCTGAAGGCAGCTTCATCCTTCCCGATAATGTGCCTGCCAATGAATTTTTAAACCTTGAAAGCGATAAAATTTCAACCTCCCGCAACTGGGCTGTTTGGGTTCATGAATATCTCGAGGAGTTGCCCGACAAGCAGGATGTTTTGAGATATGTGCTTACAGCCAATGCCCCCGAAACCAAGGACAACGACTTTACATGGAAAGATTTCCAGGCTAAAAACAACAACGAACTGCTGGCTATTTTCGGTAATTTTATAAACCGCGCCCTTGTCCTTACTCACAAGTACTTCGAAGGGAAGGTACCTGAGATTACATCACTTAATGAGGGAGATAAATATACGTTGAATGAATTGGCTCTTTTCCCCGACAAAATAGCACAGAATATTTATTCATACCACTTCAGAGATGCATTGTCTGAGATGATGAACATGGCACGATTGGGTAATAAATACCTTACAGAAAATGAACCGTGGAAAATATTTAAAACAGATGTCGAAAGAGTAAAAACAATATTAAACATAAGTTTGCAGATAGCAGCTAATCTAAGTATTGTGTCAGAACCATTTATCCCCTTTACTTCTGCCAAGATAAACAGAATTTTGAATTTACCGGTACTAAAATGGGCTGATGCCGGCAAAGCCGACTTGTTAAAACCTCTGCATGCCATCAATCAGGCCGAATACTTGTTTGAAAAAATAGAAGATGATGTTATTCAGAAGCAGATTGATAAGCTTCAAAAATCCAAAGAAGATAATGTTATTAAAAACGCTGTTTCAGACCCATTTAAAACTGACATCACTTTTGATGACTTTTCTAAATTAGATCTGCGCACAGGGACTATCATTACTGCCGAAAAAGTAGCCAAAACCAAGAAGTTGCTTAAACTTACTATTGACACAGGACTGGACAAGCGTATCGTGATTTCTGGCATAGCTGAATTTTATACACCAGAAGAGATAATTGGTAAACAGGTATGTGTTGTGGCTAACCTTGCCCCAAAGAACCTTAAAGGGATAGACTCCAAAGGTATGATATTGATGGCGGAAGATGCTGATGGAAAATTAGTTTTCGTTTCGCCTGCTGTCAAGATGGTAAATGGTGCTACGGTGAAATAGTAGGCAGTAGGCAGCAGCAGTTGGCAGTTAGAAAAGGCTTGAGGGCTGGATATTGAGGTAAGTCAACAATCAGCAAAATGCAGTCTGCAAAAAGAGGACTTATTCTAAGGTTTATGACTTAAAAAGTGGCAGAATGTAGTCAATGACAATTAGTGACCACTAATAACTACAAATGCCCCAGTGACAATCAATGACTACTAATGACTATTAATTGGCTACTGAATACAACTTTCGTTTTTACTTTTATCTTTTTACTTTTGTCTTTTATCTTTTATCTTTTTTATCTTTTTTATCTTGTCCTGATATACCTATTCCACGTTTCATAGTCAATAAAACTCTGTCTGTATGCCCTATCATCGGTGTTATTAAGCGTTTGAATAAATTTTTTGTTGTATTTCAATAGAGAATCTTTATCCAATAATAACTTCGACATTATTTCCTTATAATTATAATTTCTTAAATCAAACGGATCACTTAGCGTGGTTTCCTTTTTAAATGCAGAAAGCGGGTCATTGGCTAAAGGCGAATTGGTTGCTATTGAAAGAAGCTCAGGGAAATGATTCTTAAAAAGTAAATTATAAATATTGTCATGATTTACGCCAAAGAAATTTTCAGGAAGGGAAAAAATAAAAGTAAGCAGATTCTTGTCGAGGAAAGGCATTATAAAAACAATAGGCATATAGGCTGGCTGGTCGAAGTAAATACTTTGTGTACCACGCCATGTGCGGGTAAAAAAACTCCGGGTCATTATATTGAATAAAAACAACAGCTTTTTATTTTCGCAAAAATTATGTTTGTCTATTTCGGTCTTTAACGTCTCGAAGGGATTATTAATGCCCTTTAAAATATCTTCTGAAAAAATATATCGAAGCTCCTTTTTAGCATCAAAACGATATTTTATTTTGGAAAAGAATGTATCACTAGCAGATATTGCCTTTAATAAATGGGTGTCAGTGGCTTTATAAATTTCTTTTTTCAACAATTCGCTTCCAAAATGACCGGATAAGTATTTTTGCTCTGAAATAGTTCTTTTATATCTAAAATAATTTTCATCAAAAGGTTCATCCCATAACTCAAATTGCCTTACCTCATGATTGAGATTCAATGATGAAGCTATTTTATGGGCAATAACAACGTCAGCATCGGTTTCGGCAGTAAGCGGAGGGGTCAGGTAACTGACAAATTTAATCTTATGTCGTTGTTCGTTGTTGATGCAGGATAATATAAGGCGGGTGTCAGCCCCTCCTGTAAGCATGGCATCAAAGTTATATTGAAAATAATTCAGCCTTTTTTGTAACCCTTCGTTAAACAAAAAAGAAATGTGCTCAACGGCTTCATTTATTGTAATAATTTTATTAACAGTAATGTCTTTTTTTCTTTGTGTAGAAATAGTTATCTTACTATTAGTCAATTCTATAAAAGAATTAGAGGGAATGCTTTTTATGTTTTCAAAAAAAGTTTTTTCGCCCAATACAGCCCCTAAGGAAAAATATTCTACTAAAGCGTTATTATCAGTCTTTAGATTTGGCAGGGAGGTTAACGGTTCATATTCATTACAAAATGCAAAATAATCATCGGCATCTGTATAGTAAAAGGGATATAGTCCCCAGTAATCATTAGCAATAAATATTTTGTCTTGTTTTTTATCTGCTATGACACAAGTGTATTCACCTTCAAAATTTTCAAAAACAAAGGTTCCTTTTTCGATAAATGATTTAATAATATCCAAACAAGGGTTTTGGCTTATTGTTAAAGGTTGTGATTGCATATTGCTGATGCTGTAGAGTCTACCTGAAAGAGTAGCAGCAAAATCGTCATTTGAATAAAAATTATTATTGTTGTCAGAAAGAACTAAAACCAATGAGCCTGTAGTTATAGTTTTAAGCGGCCTTTTCCCATCTAAAGAAAAGACGTTTAATAGCCCTTTTATAAAGGCATTATCTATAGTTTTATTTTTACTGTATATACCTAATAATAAAGACATTATTAAAAATTTTTAGCTCTTGGCGTCATGTAATTTTTTTGATTTGTTTTGTTGGGCGCTTTAAAAAAGAATTCGAAAATATTAATGAAAAACAAAAAAATAACAGCATCAATCCTGAATCGTAATGAATTATGCTTGAAACGATATCTGATAAAAGGATACGCCGTTTTGTTAATAATAGAATAAAACCACCTTTGCTGCTTTGGCATTTCCTTGTAATAGACAGGGTTAGAAAAGCGGAAATAATATTCAGAGAACTGATTAAGAATTCGGAATTGCTCTTTATTATGCCATGGCATCTCAAATGATTTGTTTATTCCATCAACAATGGCAGCCATCTGGCGGGGGAATTTATAGTCTAGCTTTAAAGCTTTGAAATAGTAAATATTTTTCCTCATAGGAATATAAGCATTCATTGTAAAGACCATCTGTGGGGCATCATATTTCAGCTGCATGATGAGTTGAAGTGTCTTTTTTAAATCAGCCATGGGTGCGTCAGGAAATAGCACCATAAAACTTAATGATGGTTTTATACCGGCTTGTGAAACTCGTTCATTGAAAAGTATAATTTCTTTTACCGTTAATTTCTTGTTAAGTGCCTTGAGTACTTTCTCATCGCCCGATTCAGCGCCTGCATATATAGTGTCGCAACCAGCTATTCTCAATTTTTTCAGGTCATTTTCATCATACAATTGTAAGAATTCACTTATTCTTGTCGTGCCACACCAGTTGAGATTTATATTGTTTTCATTAAGTTTTTTACAGAAGTCGAAAACCGTTTCTTTGTGGGTAAAAAAGTTGGTGTCATCTAATGCTAAATACTTAATAGAAGGCTCTTTAGATAAAAAATATTTTATATCCCGTATTATATTCTCGGCACTGTTGCTAAAGCATCGGCCTTTCCACGTCTGAGATACAAAACAAAAATTACAGAAATGACTGCATCCCACTGAAGCTATATAATGCAAGCTGCCATTTTCCACATAATGTTGTAAATCAATAAGATTGTAGTTTATTTCAGGTAATAGAAAGGGGTTGAAGTAATGTTGTAAACGATTGACCGAAACGCGTCCTTCTTTTTTAAATCCTAATCCTGCAATTTCACTTAATACCATATCAGAATCGGAAATGAGGTTAGCAACCAATTCTTTTAAAACGTATTCTCCCTGTCCGGTAATGATATAATCAATATAATCTTCTGCAATACATGTCTGAGGAGCCCAGTTTACAAAAGCTCCACCCCATATTATAGGAATGTCAGGGTACTTACTTTTTATTTTTTGAGAGTAATCCACGGTGCTTACCACCTGATAACCCAGTATGACACTGAACCCAACAGCTATTATAGCATCCTTATGAGCATCAACAAAACCCAAAAGATTATTGTCAAAACGCTCATCAATGATAACCACCTTAATATTGATATCCTTCAAAGCCCTTTCAAGATAAAGCAACGGATAAGGTAAGCAGTTGTATTCTCCTTTGGGATTGGGATAAAATAAAATAAGTATATTTTTATGATGTAAAGACTGTTGTAAGAGTGTTGCACACATATTTATTGAGCGAAGCCATCAGGGTTTATTAATAGCATTTACAATAATTAAGTAAACTCTTTTGGCAATCTCGAATAATTCTTTACTTTCATCTAACGTTGGCTTGCCTGTATCTGTCATTCCTATTTCGACAGGATAACGGGAACTGATATAAACATCATCCAACGCATCAAGTTCAGAAATATCAATTGATTCTTGTAAAAGTTGTTCAGAAAGTGAATATAAACGGGTTAAATTATGTATTCTGGGTACAAATATTCCTTTTTCTTCCAATAATGCTTTAAATGCTTTTTCAACCGCTTGTTGTGAATGAAATGCAATAATATTTGTTACAAATTCATCCTTCAAATTGTTTTCACAACTTCGTATGTCGGCTTGAGCTAACTCAAGCCATTGCTGAGTGCTTGTTTTCATATAGAATTATTCCTTTTTGAAAAATTTCTTTTGAAAAACTATTTTCCATTTTCTTTAATTGCTCGTACATTGGTATCGTATATACAATCAGGTCGACAGGTACTTGTTTGGCTACAGGTCTTGTATAAGGACTAACTTTTAAATATAATGCTTGTTTTTCTTTAAATGTAGTAGGCATTGTATTATCATTCAATACAACAAGAATATCCAAATCGCTATCGGTATGAGGTGTGCCATAAGCATACGAACCAAAAAGCATTACCAGGTAAGGATCCAGCTCACTTAACTTATCCCTTAGTTGGTTTATATAAATATTATCGATTTGCATTTTCTCTAAACTAAATACAAATATACTTATTATAATTAAATTAATAAAATTCTTTGATAAGGAATACTATGGCAGTACCGTATTAATATTTTTTCAAATTCTTCTTTATTTTCACAATATGACCCGTCAGTTGACTTTTTGCTTTCATTTCCTTTTCGCTTTGAATAAGTATATCAGATAAAATCTGGTATTTTAGTAAACTTTTCCTTAATTGAGTTCGAAAAGGTATTTTTTCTGATGGAGTAAGAGTTTTATCAATTATAATTAAAATGTCGTAATCACTATCTTTCTTTATATCTTGCCTTGCCTGCGACCCAAATAATATTACTTTGCAATTAGGAAATAGCTGCCATGCAACAGATTTGATTATTTTAAAAATTTGACTTTCAGACATAATTTATATTAACCCGTTTTCTTTTTTATTAATTTACATGAAATTATTAAGTTATTTTATTTAACCTATAATTTTTATTCAATTCAGAAAGATATTCGATTTGAAAATATATTTTGCTTTAATTATTTTATTTTGATTGCTTATATCACTGATTTTTAATAAAATTGCACTTCCAAATAACAACTTTATTTTCATGAAAGAAATTAAATCGGCGCTCATTTCGGTATTCCATAAAGAAGGACTGGAAGCAGTTTTGGAAGAGCTTAGTAAGAACAACGTGCTGCTTTATTCTACAGGGGGCACTTACGAATATATTACAAGTTTAGGATATACTGCTATAAAAGTAGAAGATATAACCTCTTATCCTGGTATATTAGGCGGCAGGGTAAAAACACTGCATCCAAAAGTTTTTGGCGGCATTTTGGCCCGCAGAAATAAACCATCCGATATCACTGAATTATCAAAATATGAAATACCGGAAATTGATCTGGTAATTGTTGACTTATATCCTTTTGAAAATACGGTAGCCTCAAAAGCTCACCACGAAGATATTATCGAGAAAATTGACATAGGGGGTATTTCTCTTATCAGAGCTGCAGCAAAAAATTACAACGATGTGCTTGTTGTGCCATCATCACTTTATTACAACCAGTTACAAGATATACTTCAGAAACAGAATGCTCAAACATCATTAACACAAAGAAAATATTTTGCAACTGCAGCTTTTAATGTGTCATCGCACTACGATACTGCTATTTTTAATTATATGAATAGCGAAAAAGAACAAATCGCTTTCAAAAAGAGTATTACAGATTACAAAGTCTTGCGTTACGGCGAAAACCCTCACCAGAAAGGCATTTTCTTTGGTAACGCCGACGAAGTATTTTCACAATTACACGGTAAAGAGATTTCTTATAACAATTTGCTCGACTTAGATGCTGCACTTAATCTTATAAACGAATTTAATGATACTACTTTTGCTATTATTAAACATAATAATGCATGCGGTATTGCAAGCCGTCCCTCTTTAAGCGAAGCTTGGGATGCTGCGTTGTCGGGCGACCCTGTCTCGGCATATGGAGGTGTGCTTGTTGCAAACAAGCCCATAGACGAAGAAACAGCACAAAAGATAAATACTTTATTTTTCGAAATAATAGCCGCACCGGATTATGAAAAAAAATCTTTAGAAATATTAAAACAAAAGAAAAATAGAGTAATTTTGAAGGTTAAAACAACGATGTTTGGCAACAAAGTGTGCAAAAGTGTTTTAAATGGTGTATTAGAGCAGGATAAGGATGAGAAAACAGAGACAAAAGATGATTTTAAAGTGGCAACTTTGATAGCGCCTACGCCAACAGAAATTGATGATTTGATTTTTGCTAATATAATTGTAAAGCACACCAAGTCGAATAGTATTGTTATTGTCAGAAATAAACAGTTACTGGCAAGCGGTACAGGACAAACATCGCGTGTTGATGCGTTAAAGCAGGCAATAGTCAAGGCCAAAGATAATGGTTTTGATTTGAATGGTTCGGTGATGGCATCAGATGCCTTTTTTCCTTTTCCCGACTGTGTTGAAATAGCACATAAGGAAGGTATCAATGCAGTAGTTCAACCCGGAGGTTCAGTCAATGACAAGCTTTCAATTGATTATTGCTGCAATAAAGGCATGGCAATGGTTTTAACAGGTACAAGACATTTTAAACATTAGGATTAAGTAAAAATTATAAATACAGAAAGAAATGGGTCTTTTTTCATTTTTGACACGAGAAATAGCAATGGACTTAGGTACAGCCAATACTATAATCATACACAACGATAAAGTTGTTGTTGACGAACCATCAATAGTAGCCATTGACAGAACAACAAGCAAGGTAATAGCTGTGGGTAAGAAAGCTCAGATGATGCACGGCAAAACACATGA
>Ga0209083_1001597_pt1 | contig 25038 bp, 15 predicted proteins | sample AM7aDNAmetaG_FD_184132 | JGI IMG/M metagenome (GOLD analysis project Ga0209083, IMG submission 184132) | Freshwater microbial communities from Finland to study Microbial Dark Matter (Phase II) - AM7a DNA metaG (SPAdes) (version 3) | ecosystem: Environmental > Aquatic > Freshwater > Lake ...
CCACCCTCAAGCTGGACTACGGCCAGGGAAAGTCCATTCTGGACGAAAAGAATCAGGTTACCGGCCAGACCAAGCATCTTGAATCGTCCATCCCCAGTTGCCTGACCGACCTTTTGACCGGTGTCTTTTACGCATCATCGCAGCCCATGGAGCTTGGCCACACCTTTGCAATCCCGGTGGTCGACGCACTCCACACCGTTCCGGTGACCATGAAGGTCGAGGGCCGCGAAGAGATCAAGACCACTCTGGGGACCTTCAAGACCCTGCGCGTGCAGCCTACCGCCGATGCCGGTGTCGTCAAGAACCGGGGGAATATCTGGGTCTGGTATACCGACGACGAGCGCCACCTGCCCGTCCAGATGCGCGCCCGCCTCTTCTGGGGCACTATCACCTTCCGGCTTACCGGCAACGAAAGCAAATAGCCTTCGCTGCGCAGCCTCTTGTCGCAGTTCTTTTGGCTCTCTGAGCAAGCGGCCAAGGTTCCAATATACGGGCCTCTGCCGAGCGGCAGGTAAGACGCGGAGCCTGCGGATAATCTTCGCATTTTATTCGCCTAAAATAGTCCCTATGACAAGCCCGAATGATCGTCACCGGGTGTACATGGCCTTTCAGAACCGATACGGTTGGCACTGCCAGTTTCTGGAGCCGGATTTGCGGACACTGCTGCCCAGGCACCTACACTTCAAATCACCTGACAAAATCATTGAAATGGTCGAGCGCGGAGGAGGCTTTCCCGATCAGGAAAGTCGCCAGATGCTGGAGCATGGGATTTCAATCGGCAGGGGTGGGGTGTTCCTGAATTTGACGGAGGAGCAGTATATAAAGCTCGTACATTGAAAGGACTACATGCGGCAGTGCCGGAAGCCTGTTCATCGGTACTTTGTGTGTTCTTGAACTGAAAGACAGTGAACCATCGTAGACTCAATCCAGAACCTGTTTCAAAATGGAGGTCCTACATGAATTCACGAAAGCTCCTCTACCTTGGCTTCGCTTTGGTGGGAGTGTTTTCTGTGGCTGTAGCTGCATTTGGTCAAGTTCCTCTCGAATCCGTCTCGAAGGTCGATCTGAGCCGCTACACGGGGCGCTGGTTTGAGATCGCAAAGTACCCGAACCGCTTCGAGCGCAAGTGCGACAGTAACACGACGGCAATCTATACCCTCCGTAATGACGGCAAGATCAGCGTGTTGAATACGTGCAAGACTCGCGAAGGCAAGCTAACGCAATCGAACGGCTGGGCTAAGGTCGTTGACCAAGCGACCGGCTCGAAGCTCAAGGTGACGTTCTTCTGGCCGTTCTTCGGTGATTATTGGATTATCGACCTGGGTTCGAAGTACGAGTACGCAGTCATCGGCGAACCGAGCAGGACGTACCTTTGGATTCTGAGCCGAACTGCGAAGATCGATGACAAACTCTATAGCGAAATTGCGGCTCGCCTGGCGGCCAAGGGCTACGATGCCACTAAACTCGAACGGGGTAGGCAAACCGACTGACGTTGACCGTCGCCTTAAAGTGCAATCCGAATACCGAGCCGCATACAAATCTAGTGATGTGTTTTTCGCTATGGCCTATTCTGAGCACCTCCCTTGAGACTAAAAAAACTGCGGCCTAAGACACAAACGCCCTGCAATTGTTTGCAGGGCTCTTGTTTATAAGGTTCTGAAGGCTTTCCTTGATTTTTGGTGCCGAAGAAGGGACTCGAACCCCCACACCCTTGCGAGTACGTGGACCTGAACCACGCGCGTCTGCCAATTCCGCCACTTCGGCACAATATCCATGTCCAGCGTGGCGCGCTGAACATGACAGCAACTCTGAGTCTCGCAAATGCGGGACGTGGTGTCAAATTACCTATCCGTATTGCAGGCCGAAGAGTTAGGTCTCCGGCCCGTCTACTACGGATTACTGCTCCTGACACAACCACAAGGCGCGATCTGCCAAAAGCCGACCTGGTTTTACTCGGGCCGACTTATACGAGTTTGGCGTCGAGCAGGATTTCGGTGTTGTTCGCAAAGAGCTTGGAGATGGGGCAGCCGCTCTTGGCGTCCGCCGCGGCCTTGTCGAAGACCTCCTGGGTGGCGCCGGGGACGCTGGCAGTGGTGGTGAGAGCGATTCTGGTGATGGCGAAGCCCGCATCCGTCTTGGCCAGGGTGACGGCCGCGCTCGTCTCAATTTTCTCAGGGGTGAGGCCCGCGCCGCCCAACTGCGCGCCCAAGGCCATGGAGAAGCAACTTGCGTGGGCGGCCGCGATCAGCTCCTCGGGGGTGGTGCCGGAGTCTGCGCCTTCAAAGCGTGTGGCGAAAGAGTAGTTCGCGTTGCTCAGAACGCCCGTTGCCGTGGAGATGGTGCCATTGCCTTCCTTCAGTGATCCTGTCCAAACCGCACTTGCCTTGCTAGCCATATTCCCTCCTTGGGGGGGTTGATTTTGGGTGATTGCGAGCCTTGTTATCCGATGAGCCGGCGCGGGGAAATCCTTGCGCCGATATGGAGTTGATGCAGCAGGCGTCCGTCGCGATTCTGGCAACGTAAAGCCTTTCCCTCCATGTTAATCTGTCGGGCATGCAGCCGCAGCCGCAACCCGCCCCTGATCCCGATTTTGCAGTTGATTCCAACCGCGGAAAAGCGGGTGCGCCGGACACGGGGGACGCCGCGCAGCCGGTGGATCACCACTGCCAGATTTGCCCCAACTGCGGGTTCAGGCTCATGGGACACCGATGCAAACTGGTTTGCTCACAGTGCGGGTATTACATGAGCTGCGCAGACTATTACTGAGCTTCGCCTTCACGGCGAGAGGCCGGAATGCTAGCCACGCATGCCCACACCGGCGAGCGGGGTAATCGAGTCCAGCGGCGCGGCGGGGAACAGGCGGGCACGGGAGAGCACTTTGCGGGTGAGTCCAGTAAGGGCCATGCCCGCCGCCTCACCAAGCGGGACCCAGCGGCGCTCGCCTGCCGCGATCGCAAGCTCCTGAACGTCGTCTTCGAAAACGGTGCGAATGCGCACGTAGTAGTTGACCTGCATAATGGCGTGGCGGACGGTCATGCGCAGATCCTCTTCAGGGACGGCCGCATTGCGCAGCAGGGGCAGCTCCCACATGCCCGGCATCACCGTAACGGAAGCGGGCCGCTGCTCCAGCAGGACCTCGCGGCCGCTGGGACAGCAGGCCTTGGCGGTGTTATGACTGGTACGCACCGAAAGCGCGTGGCCGACTTCGCAACTCAACATGCGCGCGCGTGGCGGTGTCTTGTGTTCTCCGCGAGTCTTGCAAACGGCCGAGATCGGGCACGTAAGGCACTGCGGATTGCGCGGCAGGCAGACCGTGGCCCCCAGTTCCATGAGCGCCTGGTTGAAGTCGCCAGGGCGAGCGGGGTCAACGAGTTGTGCGGCCAGCGCTTCGATTTTGCGGCGGAGCGCCGTCGCTCCGGTACGGCTCACAACTTCCCAACCGGCCATGCGGCTTAGCACCCGCTCGACGTTGCCATCCACCACAGCCACCACCTCGCCGTGAGCGATGCTGGCGATGGCGGCGGAGGTGTACGCGCCAATGCCGGGCAGCAAGCGCAGCTCAGTGGAGGTAACTGGCAGATTGCCCTCACGCTGGGCGGCGACCAACTGCGCTGCCTTGTGGAGCATGCGCGCGCGGCGGTAGTAACCCAGCCCGCTCCACTGCGCGAGCACGTCCTGCTCCGGCGCCAGCGCCAGCGAAACGAGCGTAGGGAAGCGGGTCATAAACGCCTGGTAGCGATCGATAACCACGGCGACACGCGTCTGCTGGAGCATGATTTCAGACACCCAGATAGCGTAGGGGTCCTGGCTGTTGCGCCAAGGCAGATCGCGCCGGTTGCGCTCGTACCAGTCGATCAGGCAGCGGCGCAGCGCGGAGATTGTTCCGGACTCGAAGATCTGCCTGACCATCTTTCCAGCGTAAGGCATCTGCCTTTTGAATTTGCGGGCAAATGGGAATTCTACCCCAGCAGTTCCCCTGCAATCGCCGCCGCAGCCTGAAGAGCCGCGTCGATCTGGGATTGATCCTTGCCGCCTGCTTCGGCGATTTCAGGCTTGCCGCCACCGGAGCCGCCAACGAGTTTGGCCACCGCGCCCACCAGCTTGCCAGCCTGAATCCGCTTGAGCAGACCGGGCGTGACGCCGGCGATGATGGCGACCTTGCCCTCCGGCTGTGCGGAGGCCAGCACCACAATGCCCTCGCCAAGCTTCTGCTTCAGGTTATCGACCAGGGTCCGCAATTGCCCGCGCTCCAGAGAGTCGGCGCGCAGAGTGACGATCCGAACGCCCTTGACTTCCACAGCGCGGCTCAGAGCTTCGTCAAGCGCACTGGCGGCCGACTTCATGCGGGCTTCTTCCAGCTCGCGGCGCAGGCGCTTGAGTTCGTCTTCCTGCAAAGCGAGTTTGGCGCGGAAGGCGTCTGAGAGGCTGCTCCCCGCGGCAGGCGGAGCCAGTTGCGCGGCGATCTGCGAGACCGCGAAGTCCTCGCGGAAGACATTGAGCGAACCGAGGCCGCTGATGGCTTCCAGCCGGCGAACGCCCGAGGAGACCGAGCCTTCAGAAACAATTTTGATGAGGCCGATTTCGCCCGTGGCGCCCGTGTGCGTGCCGCCGCAGAGTTCGGTCGAGAAGCCGTCGGACAGCTTGACCACCCGCACCTTGTCGCCGTACTTTTCGCCGAACAGGGCCATGGCGTGATACTCGTTGACGGCCACGTCGATGGGCACATCTTCCAGCGTCTCGACCTTTGCATTGGCCAGCACTTCGCGATTGACGATGGACTCGATCTCTTCCAGTTCCTCGTCGGCCACTTGCGTGAAGTGGGAGAAGTCGAAGCGCAGCCGCGTGGGATCGACGGCCGAACCGGCCTGCTTTACATGGAGGCCGAGCACCTGGCGCAGCGCGGCGTGGAGCAGGTGCGTGCCGGTGTGGTTGCGGCGGATGGAGTTGCGGCGGTCGGCATCGACAACCGTGTTGACGTGGTCGCCCACGGCCAGCAACTGCTTGAGAATGGCCTTGTGGGCGCGGACTCCCTGAACGGGAAGGACACAGCCCTCGATTTCGGCGACGGTCGAGTTGCCGTCAGCGGTGGTGAACCAGCCAGTATCGCCGGTCTGGCCGCCGGAGTCGCCGTAGAAGCTGGTGTGGTCGAGAACTACCTCAACCGAATCGCCAGCGGCGGCGGCAGGAACACCCACTCCATCCTTGACGATGGCGAGGACTTCGGCGCTTGGGGCCACAAGCTGCTTGTAACCAAGGAAGTCGGTTTTAGGCAGGTCACGGAAGGCGGGGCTGGCCGATTTCTGGCTGCCGCCCTTCCAACTGGCGCGGGCGCGGGCTTGCTCTTCGGCGCGCGCGGCTTCAAAGCCTTCAAGGTCGAAGTTGATGCCGTAATCGCGTGCGGCGTCAACCATGAAATCGAGCGGTAAACCAAACGTCTCGTAAAGATGAAATGCCCTGTCGCCCGGGAAGATTACCGGGCGGTTGTGCTTCCTGAGCGTATCTATCGTCATTGACCGGACAATCCGCGAGTCAGGTTCGGGGGCGCCGGGTTCCCCGACTGTGATAATTTCCTTGAATCCGCGCTCCCTTGCGAGTTCTTGCTTCATGTCCTCAATTTTTGAATCGAGCGCATCAGTAAACTGCTTGGACCCGGTCGCAAGAATATTAAAGAAGCGATGTTCCTCTTGCTTGATCACTTTCTCGATGCGATCCTTAGCATCGATCAGGTCCGGATAGGCTGGCGACATCAAATCGACAACAGGCTTAGTCATGTAGTGGAAGACTGGACTCGCGGCACCGTTTATGTAGGCGTGCCATATCGCTCTGCGCATGATTTTGCGGAGTACATAACCCCTCCCTTCGTTGCTCGGCAAGACTCCATCTGCAATCAAGAAGACCGCTGCCCTAGCGTGATCGGCGATGACCCTAAAGGAAGCAGCCGACTTACCGTCCGTGGACTCAAACTGCTTTTGCTTTCCAGATGCGAAATGCACCAGGGTCACTGCTGCCTCAATTAGCGGCTTGAAAAGATCGGTGTCAAAGTTAGAAAGAACGCCCTGCAAGACTGCGGCCACGCGCTCCAGGCCCATGCCAGTGTCGATGGAGGGCTTGGGAAGCGGAGTGAGCGTGTAGCTGGTGGTTTTGGTCGCGGGGTCAACGATGGCCGCGCGGTCGAACTGCATGAAGACCAGGTTCCAGATTTCGACGTAGCGGGCGTCGTCCTCGCCGAAGGGCTTGTCGACGCCGGGCGTCTCGGCGGCCTCCATGCCCATGTCGTAGAAAATTTCCGAGCAAGGGCCGCAGGGGCCGGTCTCGCCCATCTGCCAGAAGTTGTCCTTCAGGCCGTACTCCTTGATGCGCTCCTTGGGAACGCCGGCTTCGATCCAGAAGTTCTCGGCCTCGTCGTCGCGGGGCACACCGTTGGCGGGATCGCCCTCGAAGACGGTGACGTAGAGCCGGTCCTTGGGGATGCCCAGCCACTCCTCGCTGGTCACCAGTTCCCAGGCGAAGGCGATGGCGTCGCGCTTGAAGTAGTCGCCAAAGCTGAAGTTGCCCAGCATCTCGAAGAAGGTGTGGTGGCGGCGGGTAAAGCCAACGTTTTCAAGGTCGTTGTGCTTGCCGCCCGCGCGGACGCACTTCTGCGAGGTGGTGGCGCGCGAGTAGTCGCGACGCTCCGCGCCAAGGAACAGATCCTTGAACTGGTTCATTCCAGCGTTGGTAAACAGCAGCGTCGGGTCGTTGGCAGGCACTAGTGAGGAAGAGTGCACGCGGCGGTGCCCCTTCGACTCAAAAAAGCGCAGAAATGTCTCGCGAATCTCGTTCCCTGAGCGATATTGCATGGCGTAACTAGTGTAATTGGAGCCGGGGCGAGAATGCAGCGGGGGCGGTCACTCTTCGTGGGGGTTCTCGTCGAGATTATCCAGCACGGCGAGGCTTTCTTCCGGCACGTCCCACTGTCGGAGGATCTTGTAGATGACGCCGGGCGAGAACCCGGCCGTAACCAGGCGGCGCATGATGCGGGCGGTTTCCTTTTCGTTCTCCGGCTTGCGGATGCGCTTGCGCTCCAGATGTTGGCGGGCCAGGGTCTCCTCGTTGGTCTGGCCGTAGCGGGCTTCCAGGGTCTCGGCGATCAGGTCGGTGGCTACGCCCTTCTGCTGAAGATCCTGGCGGACGCGGCGGACGCCGAGTTTTTCGTTCTCCTGGCGCAGGCGGGCGTAGGTCTCGGCAAAGGCGACGTCGTTCAGGTAGCCGTACTCGTGGAGGCGGGCCAGAACAGCGGTAATGATGGCTTCGCCGCGCTCGCCGGGTTCGACGCGCGCCTCCATCAGACGCCGCATTCCAGCCTCGGTGCGCATGGTTTGGCCGAGGGACCTGACCGCGTAGTCGAAGAGGCCGGCTTCGTTGAGGAAGGGGCGCGGCTTGCCGGATTTGCGAGGAAAAGGCAGCTTTTAGCTCCCAGCTTTCAGTTTCTAGCTCGTCTATCAAACAACTTCGGGTGGCCCAGGTCCCGCTTTTGGGACCTGGGAAAGTTGAGAATCAAACCAAATCGCCTCAAAAATCAGCCTTCGCCCTCCAACAGACGAGCTGGAAGCTGAAAGCTAATGGCTGGAAGCTGCACTTCCCGTCCACTGGTCAACCCAGTCGTTGACGGTCTTATACCAGAGTTGCGAGTTTTGCGGCTTCAGAACCCAGTGGCCTTCGTCCGGGAAGTAGAGCATCTTGCTTGGCACCTTGAGCAGTTGCAGGGTGTCGAAAAGCTGGAAGCCCTCGCTGACGTCGAGGCGGTAGTCGAGCTGGCCGTGGACGACGAGCGTGGGGGTTTTGAAGTTTTTGGCCGACATCATGGGCGCCCATTTGCGGTAGGGGTTTTCGCTGTCCGGCTTGCCGTAGTAGTCCCACGGATGGCCCTTGAACTCCCACTCGTTGAACCAGTCCTCTTCCGTCGTGCCGAAGGCCGACTCGGGGTTGAACATGCCGTCGTGGGAGACGATGCACTTGAAGCGGTTGGTGTGGCCCAGCACCCAGTTGGCCATGTAGCCGCCGTAGCTGGCTCCCAGGGCGCACTCGCGGTTTTTGTCGATGAAGGCGTAGTGCTGCTCGGCGTAGTCGAGGCCGGTCATTAGGTCGGTAAAGGGCTTGCCGCCCCAGTCGCCGTTCACTCCGTCGACGATGGTCTGGCCGTAGCCGGTGGAGCCGCGCGGGTTGATCATGATGACGACGTAGCCGTTGGCGGCGAAGAGTTCGGCGTTCCAGCGGTAGCTCCACGAGTCGCCCCATGCGCCCTGCGGCCCGCCGTGCATGAGGAATTTGACTGGGTATTTCTTCGCCGGGTCGAAAGCTGGCGGGCGAATAATGAAGCCCTGCAGCTTGGTCTTGTCGGCGGCGGTGAACCAGAAGGATTCCATCGCAGGCAGGTCGAGTTGGGCTAGGAGGGCATCGTTCAGGTGGGTGACGGGCTGGGGAGAATAAGACTTCGGCATAATGTCTTCTGAGGGTTTGTTCAAATCGGACGAGAACACGTGTATCACGTGCACGCCTTCGTCCATTTGAACGAGATCACCAAGCACGAATTCAGTTGGCCGATCGACACGCACAAGAGTTCCCGCTACGACTTCCATTCCATTCTTGAGGAAAGGACGAATATCGCCCCATTCTCCTGCGGCCTTCCCGAGGCGATCCAGATCGTCGCCGGTAATATTTGTTTCGTAGAGAGGAGCCTCTCCCTTTTCGCCAGAAACAAAGAGGATGTGTTTCGAATCATCAATCCAAGTAAACTCATCCACCCAATTATCAAAATTTGCAGGAGCCCGACTCGAAAGCTTCGCATCCTTTAGCAAATCCTTAATCGTCTTCGCCTTCCGGTCGTAAAGCATCAGCCGGAACTTGTCCGCCTCGTAGCCGGGGCGCTCCTCGCTGCGCCATGCCAGATACTTGCCGTCGGGGGAATAGGCGGGCGAGAAATCGCCGCCGAGGGAGGTGCTGACCTTGACCGGCTTGGCCGCCGGGTTGGTCAGGTCGAGGGTGAAGATGTCGGCGTTGGTGCTGATGGCCGGCTCGGGGTCAAGATTCTCGGTGAACGCCAGTTCCTTCGAGTTCGGCGCAAAGGCGAACCCGCCGCCGCCGCCGAGGGAGAAAGGCGGCACGTCGTGAGGATCGTTGGGCGCGAGGTCGCGGACTGCGCCGGTTTCCACCGAAACCAGAAACAGATGGCTGCGCTTTGCGCCGGTGTAGTGGTTCCAGTGGCGATATAAGAGATGAGTAAAGACCTGCGCCTTGACCTTGCTGGCGGCTTGGGCGTTGTCGCGATTGCCATTGCAGGTGTCGCCAGTCGAGTCCGTTGCGGTGATGGCGGGGCAGTCAGGATACACAGCCGAGGTAAAGACGATGGATTGGCCGTCAGGGGACCAGAGGGCGTCGGCGGCCTCGGTAGACATGGACGTGAGGCGGCGCGGGTTGGCTGTGGCTCCGGTGGTTGTGTCGAAGTCCGCCACCCAGATCTGCTGCGCGCCTCCGCGGCTGCTGAGGAAGAGGATGCGCTTGCCGTCGGACGCGAACTGCGGGCCTGAGTCGCCGGGTTTGGCCACGGCCAGCGGCTTGGGATCACCACCCGCCATAGCCTGCAACAAAAGCTCCGCCGTTTTGGTGTTCTGGTCCAGATTGACCGTGGTGACGGAGTAGGCCAGCCACTTGCCATCCGGCGACACGGCGGTTTCGCCCAGGCGCTTCATCTGCATCATGTCCTCAAAGGTCATAGGACGTTTGGCCTGAGGGGTTTGGGCGGTTTGGGCGGTCTGGCCAAGGCAGAACGGTGCGGCTATGGAGGCGAAAAGGAGCAAGAGAGCAGAGGCTATTTTGGGCATAAGAATCCAGTCAGCGCGCAGGAAACAAAGGCTTGCGCACGAAGAAAAAGTGTACACCGGAAGGGCAGTTCACAGTTGTCAGTTCAAATTGCTCAGTTGGTTCGAGCCGCATTCAGCAGCTCGCCCTCGAGGCTCACGACTTTGCGGTGATGGCCGGACGTACCTTCCACTTTGTCGAGAGCGCGGCCAGCTTTTCTTCCATGGTGGGCTGCGGCGGTGGAACTGGTTTGGCGGGCTTCGCGGGCTTGCCGCCGAAGCGCGCGGGCGGTTCAGACAACGCCTTGATGGAGAGCGCGATGCGCTTTGCCTTCGCATCGACGCCGAGCACCTTTACCTTGACGATCTGTCCTGCCTTCACGGCTTCCGACGGGTCCTTGATAAAGCGATTCGACAACTCGCTGATGTGCACAAGGCCGTCCTGATGGACACCGATATCGACGAAGGCCCCGAACTTGGTCACGTTGGTGACCACGCCTTCAAGCACCATGCCCACCTGCACGTCAGAGAGTTCGCGCACGCCTTCGTGGAAGACCGGCGCGACAAATTTGTCGCGCGGATCGCGGCCCGGCTTTCGCAGTTCGGCCAGGATATCGTCCAGCGTGTACGCGCCCGCGGACAGTTGCTTGCGATCCACCTGCTCAAGCAGTTGCGGCTTCTGAATAATCTCTTTCACCGAGGTGTGCAGCGAAAGCGCGATCTGCTCCACCACCGGGTAGGATTCGGGATGAACGGCAGTCATATCCAGAGGGTTGTCGCCATCGCGGATGCGCAGAAAGCCCGCCGCCTGCTCGAAGGTCTTGGGCCCGATGCCGGGGACCTCGAGGACTTGCCTGCGCGAGCGAAAACCGCCCTTCTCATTGCGATGGGTGACGATGTTCTGCGCGGTGCGCTCGGTGATTCCGGCGACGAATCGAAGCAGTGTCCACGAGGACGTATTTAGATCGACGCCGACGCGATTCACGCAACTCTCGATTACGTTCTCGAGCGATTCCTGGAGTTGACGTTGATCCACATCGTGCTGGTACTGGCCCACGCCAATCGATTTGGGGTCGACTTTCACCAGTTCAGACAAGGGGTCTTGCAATCGGCGGGCGATGGAGATTGCACCTCGCACCGTCAGGTCGAGATCGGGGAACTCCTGGCGCGCAACGTCGGAGGCCGAGTAGACGCTTGCCCCAGACTCACTCACGGTTACAGAGAAAATTCCGTCGATATTCTTTTCGCGCAAAAAATCGCGGACAAACGCATCTGTCTCGCGGGAGGCGGTTCCGTTGCCAATGGCGATGGCGCGCACGTTGTGTTTGCGCAGCAGCGCCTCAAGCTTGGGAACGGATTCGGCATTGCCGTGCTTTGATGTGTGCAGATAGAGAACATCGTGCGCGAGCATTTTTCCGGTGGCGTCCACAACGGCAACCTTGCAGCCGGTGCGCAGGCCCGGATCGATGCCGAGCACGGAGATTGGGCCGGCCGGTGGCGCCAATAAGAGGTTGTAGAGGTTATCGCGAAAGACTTGAATCGCATCCGTATCGGAACGCCGCTTAAGCTCCAGGCGAATCTCTCCCTGAATGGATGAATTCAACAGGCGCTTCCACGCGTCGTCGATTGCAAGCTCCAACTGGCGCGTCCAATCGCCTTGCTGGCGCAGCACATGGCGCTGAATGAGCGCGACGGGGCGCTCCGGCTCCACTTCGATGAGGAAGTACAGAACGTCCTCACCCTCGCCGCGGCGAATAGCCAGCATGCGATGCGAAGGGATGGTCTTTACCGGTTCGCTGTACTCGTAGTACATCTTGAACTTGTCCTGCTCGTCGACTGCGTCCGTCACCTTGCGGCTCACGATGATGCCTTCGTCAAACAGCAGCTTTCGCAGCGCCTTGCGCAGATCGGCATCTTCGCTGATCCACTCGGCAACAATGTGACGCGCGCCTTCAAGAGCCTCGTCCACCGTGGCCACGCCGAGCTCCGTGTTCACAAAGCCGGCCGCAAAATCCATCAGCGGAGCCGTTGAATTTTGTTGCGCCCAAAGGTACTGCGCCAGCGGCTCCAAACCCTTCTCACGGGCGATGATGGCCTTGGTGCGCCGCTTGGGCCGGTAAGGCAGGTAGAGATCTTCAAGCTCGCTCTTGTCGAAGGTGGCTTCGATGCGCGCCTTCAGTTCGTCGGTCAGCTTTCCCTGTTCCGTGATGGAGGCGAGGATGGTGGCGCGGCGCTCCGTAAGGTCGCGAAAGTAAGAGAGCTTCTCTTCAATGTTGCGGATCTGAACCTCGTCAAGGTTGCCTGTGGCTTCCTTGCGATAGCGCGCAATAAACGGAACGGTTCCGCCATCGTCCAATAACTCAATCACGGCCACCAGGCCATGCATGGGCAGGTTCAGGGTTTGAGCAATGTGGATGAGAAGTTCAGGAGAGAGACTGAGAGTTTCTTTCATAAGGGTCTAGACCTCATCGTACATCGTTGTGCTGTGGAGAACCCGGCTAGGCCTATCCCAAAACCGCGATTGGCGGCTCCGTCCGTTCCTCACGCGGAAGGACTAAAATCAAAGCAAGGATTGAAGTTCCGCGCAAGATTCCCCACTGAAATCACATCTCGTATTTGCATGAGGGAGACAACACAATGGCATTGATGAAGACATCCAATCCGGCGCTGAGTGAAAACACGTTTCGCAATCTTTCCGATGCGCAGTACGGAGCCATGATCGATGCTGCCGACCGGATGACGCTGAACGGAACGGTGAACAAGACCGGCATGCTGCTGGTGTGCGCAATCGCCACAGCCGCGTGGACTTGGCATCTGTTCGTTCAGTCGCGTGACATGGCCGATGTGGCGCCGCTGATGATGGTCGGATTGATCGGTGGATTCATCTGCGCGATGGTCACCATATTCAAGAAGGAGTGGTCGGCGGTGACCGCGCCCATCTACGCGCTGCTGGAAGGGCTTGCACTGGGCGGCTTGTCGGCCGCTCTCGAGTTGCGCTATCCAGGAATTGCCATGCAGGCTGTGGCGCTGACCTTTGGCACGCTGTTCGTGCTCCTGATTGCCTATCGCTCGGGAATGATCAAGGTGACGCAAAAGTTTCGCCTGGGCGTGGTCGCTGCTACCGGCGGCATCATGGTCTTCTACCTGCTTCAGATGGTGCTTGGATTCTTCGGCTTCCACTTCACTTCCATCAACGGCTCCGGCCCCATCGGGATCGGATTCAGCCTGATCGTTGTGGGCATCGCGGCGCTCAACCTGGTGCTGGACTTCGACTTCATCGAGCGGGGCGTGCAGTATGGCGCTCCCAAATACATGGAGTGGTACGGCGCTTTCGGAATTATCGTTACGCTGGTCTGGCTCTATCTTGAAATTCTGCGGCTGCTCTCCAAAATGCGAAGCAGAAACTAAGAGGCAACTGAAAGATCTTGGGCAGGGCGCGATGAAGTCAGGGACAGCGAAGATCGGTCTGGCATTTGTCTTGGGCGCATTCGCGCTTTGCATCACGGCGCAGGCCGCGCAGGTGAAGGTCGTCACAGCGAAAGGCGCAGCAGCGCGCGAGTTGTATGGCGCTGAACGGCTGCGTACCGAGCTTGCGCAACTCAAGGCCGCTCCGGTTGGGGCCAGCGTGATTGCAGGGTTAGGAAGCGCGCCGGAGTTGTCGCGGTTCCATCTGCCCGAACTCCAGGCGAAAGAAGCATTCCTTATCCGGCAGATTGGCAGCACGTGGGTCATTGCGGGAAGCGACCCTTCCGGCGTTCTGTATGGCGAGATGGAGCTTGCATCGCGCATCAAGGCAGGTGGCGCTTTACCGGGCGGCATTGACGACATGGAGCACCCGGCGCTGAAGCTGCGCGGAACCTGCATCGGGATGCAAAAACCGGAGATCATCTACGAAGATGCGGAGTACGACTACCCATATACGCCGAAAAACTTTCCGTTTTTCTATGACAAGGCCGGCTGGACTCAATACCTCGACATGCTTGCCGAAGGGCGCGTGAATACGCTTTATCTATGGAATGGGCATCCATTCAGCAGTCTGCTCAAGTTGCCGAAATACCCTGAAGCGCAGGAACTGCCGACGGACCAGTTGGACCAGAACATAGCCATGTTCAAGTGGTTGACGGCCGAGGCGGACAAGCGCGGCATCTGGGTGCTGCAAGGCTTCTACAATATTCATCTCTCTCATGCATTTGCGCGCGCGCATAATATGCCCTTTCACCTCGCTGCTCCCAATGCGGAGGCCAGCGCCTATACGCGCTATGCAGTTTCGGAGTTTGTGCGGGAGTATCCAAACGCGGGGCTGATGATGACGCTGGGCGAGGCGCTCTCACCACATCATGGCGCGGAGTGGCTGACGGAGACGATCATTCCCGGCGTGAAGGACGGACTTAAGCAACTGGGTTCAACTGTTGAGCCGCCCATTGTGGTCAGGGCTCACGCCACTGACATCGACGCAGTGATGAAAGCCGCCAAGCCTCTCTATTCCAACATCGACACCATGTTCAAGTGGAATGGCGAATCGCTCACGTGGACGGACGTGCGCGGCCCGGTGCTGGACCGCTTCAAGATGCTGGCCGCCAATTCGAATGTGGCGATCGCCAATGTGCATCTGCTCTCGAATTTGGAACCGTTCCGCTGGGGCGATCCCGATTACATAAGGCAAACGCTCACCAGCTTTCAGCGCATCGGTATTGGCGGTCTGCATCTTTATCCGCTGCGGTATTGGGAATGGCCGCTCGCGGGCGATAACACTGAGCCCCTGCTCAAGCAGACAGATCGCGATTGGATATGGTTTGAGGCGTGGTCGCGCTATGCCTGGAATCCCAATCGCGATGCGGTCAAGGAGCACGCATATTGGGTGGCGCGCTTCGCGGATAAGTTCGGCACAAAAGAGGCCGGCGAAAAATTGCTCGAAGCGTATACGCTTGTGGGGCCATGCCAGCCGCGGCTGTTGCCTCGGATCGGCATTACGGAAGGGAACCGTCAGGCATTCACGCTGGGCATGACCATGCCGCAGTTGATTGATGCAGACCGCTTCAATCCGGCTCAGACGCTTTGGACAGGTGACGCGCCGGCGGGCGAACGGCTGAAGGACTACGTTGCGCTCGAGGTGAAGAAGCAACCTCACCGGGGCGAGACGCCCGTCGGCGTTAGCGGCGATGAAGTGGAAGCGGCGCGCCAGGCGCTGCAGGCTGCCGAGGCTGCGCGTCCGTTCGTCACCAGAAACCAGGACGAATATGCAAGGGTGGTTAATGACCTGCGTGCGATTTCGTTGCTGATGCAGTTTTACGACGCGAAGACCAAGGCGGCTGTCGAGACCATGCAGTATGGCTACGATCGCGATGCGGCGCATTTGCAGCGTGCGGAGACTCTGCTGACCGAGAGCGTCGAGCGGTTCCGCGTTCTCACTTCTGTCGCAGGGCCCGCCTACCGCACCGCCACCAGCATGGAGACCATGCAGCGGCAAATTCCGCTTCGCGGCGGAGCGGCGCAGTTTCCAAACTGGCTGCAATGCCTGCCCATGTATGAGAAGGAACTCGCGACCTTCCACCACAGAATCGCCCAGCTGAACTCCGGCGCATCGATCAACGAGACAAAAGCAGTTGGCCCTTTGCCGCAGGTTGCCTTCACGCTGCTGCCCGGCGCGGGCGAGGTGTTTGCAGCGGAGAAGGGCGCGAAGCTCTTCGTGAATGGAACCGCAACCATGTCGGACATGGCGCCGGAACTGGCGGGCATGAAGGGCATCCGCATTTCACCGGAGGCGGGCGGCGTGTTGCACTTTGAACTTTCAAAGCCTGCGCAGATTCTGGTTGGCTTTCAAAAGAATGCATCGAAGAAGAACTCCGTACTCGATCCCGAGACTGAGCAGTGGAACCTGCTGCTGTTGAATGCTGTGAGCGTGGCCAAGTTGCCGGCGCTGGCGGTGTGGGCCAAGCCGCTCCCGGCAGGCGCAAACGATTTGGATTTGGGAACAGGTTCGTACGTGATCCTCGGATTCATTCCGCAAGACCTGCATGTGGCAACGCACATCAACCTCGCGCAGGCAAGGGAGGACAACGGCCCTGCAAATCTGGACTGGCTCTTCGAGTAGAGGTAAAGTACGGGTGAAGAGAGATGGGTCGAGGTTGGTGTCACCTGGTTTTAACTTCACTGCCCGTTAGGATCGCGAAGAAGCGATCTCGAAGACGTTCAATGAGTTTGACCGCTCAATCCATGAATTGAATTCTTGCCTTCAAGCAGGTACGCGTACATGCTTCTATCGTTTCGATATATCCGAAGGAAACAGCTTGCCTCCGCGCTTCTAATCGCCTCTGCGTCTCTCGTTACTTACGCTGGTGCGCAGGATTCCGTGAAGAGCCCCGTCCCTATTGACTTTTCGTATGCTGGTTACGGGACGGGCAACCACGCGCTTCCAGTCGTAAACGCGGTGCTGATGGTCAAGCCGAGCGGCGGGGACGATACCGCGCTGATTCAGGGTGCCCTTGACCGAGTCGCATTACGGCCAATCTCTGCTGAGGGATTTCGCGGTGCAGTACTGCTGGCGCCAGGCCGCTTCCGCGTGAAGGGTCAACTCCATTTGCGCGCCAGCGGTGTTGTTCTGCGAGGCATGGGAGCGGACTCGAGCGGCACTGCGATTGTGGCCGAGGGCATTGGGCGCAGAACGCTGATTGAAATCGGCGCGGAGAAAGATCCAGCGCTCGATGCGGCCATCGCAGTCGAAGGCGATGTACCTGCGGGCGGGCAACTGCTGCACTTGGCTTCAGTGTCCGGCTTGAGTGTCGGCGATCATGTTGTGGTCCGCCGCCCCAGCACCGACGAGTGGATCACCGCGCTCGGGATGTCGGGACTGCCGGGCACGTTTGCAAACCAGCGGCTCGATTGGCGGGCAGGCTCGCATGACCTGGTGTGGGATCGAATTATCACGGCCATTCATCCGCAGAACAATCAGGTCGAGATCGACGCGCCAATCACCACTGCGCTCGAAACGAAATATGGCGGAGGCACGTTGGCTCGCGTCGCGGGCAATGCACCGCTGGCGCATATTGGTATCGAGAATATGGTTCTCGAAAGCAGTTATGACAACACGCGTCCGAAAGATGAAGATCACTCCTGGATCGCCGTTCTTCTGGACCGCGTTGAAGACGCATGGGTGCGCGATGTGACGGCACGGCATTTCGTCAGCTCAGCGGTGAGGGTCAATCTGCGCGGCCGCCGCATCACCGTTGAGAACTGCCGCAGTGAAGCGCCTATTTCTGAAGGGGGCGGCTACCGGCGTCAGTCGTTTCTGCTCTACGGGCAGCAGGTGCTAGTGCATCGCTGCCATAGCGGAGCGGGCATGAACGACTTTGCCAGCGGCATGTTGGCAGGAGGCCCGAATGTTTTTCTCGACTGCGAAGCCTTGGGTTCGCTCGGGGCCAGCGGGTCGTTTGAAGGCTGGTCTTCGGGTGTGCTGTATGAGCAGGTGCATGTTCCCGCCTCGCGGCTGCAACTGATCATGGATTTTTCTCGCGCGCAGGGCGCCGGGTGGACCGCGGCGAATTCGCTCATCTGGAATTCGACTGCTCTCAGTGTTGAGGCCCTCGGTCCGCCGGATGCGCGCAACTTTCAAGTGAACTCGGCCAGCCCGCTGTATGAGGCGCAACTGGCTGCGCGCACCGGTTCACATCTAGCGCAATCGCAACCGTTGCCGGTCGACGCCGCGGAAAGCATCGCAGAGTTTCGTTCGTCCGATGTAAAGACCGTTGCCGAAATTGCGCCTGTCTCTCATCCCGTTCAGATCGTCAACGGGCGCTTCGTACTCGATGGAAAAGTTCTTTGGGGATCGTCGCAGACTGAAGCCTGGTGGAGAGGCGACACGTCTCTCTACACTGCCGCGGAATCGACCGGCTCCAGCGTAACGCGCTTCATGCCCGGCGTTACAGCGCCCGGCGAGACTGAAGATCTGCGTGCGATGGTTGCTCGCCTGAAGAGCCGCAACATCCTGTCCATTCAGGTAAACCCGGGCCTGTGGTATGAGCATCGCCGCGATTCGCACACCGTGGATCGCCGCGCAGACAGCGACGTGTGGGCGCCATTCTATGAAGTTCCCTGGGCGCGGAGCGGCAAGGGCATAGCGTGGGACGGGCTGAGCAAGTTCGATCTGTCGCGCTACAACCCGTGGTATTTCGAGCGCGAACGCGAGTTTGCAAAAGAGGCCAGTGAGGCTGGGCTGATCGTCTTCTACGATCTTTACAATACACACAATGTTCTCGAAATCGGTCCCCACTGGATCGATTACGCATGGCGTCCCGCAAACAACATCAGCGACACGGGATTGCCAGAGCCGCCTCCCTTCAAGCCGTACGGACGCAACGATGTAGCCAACGAGTTTTACAGCACGGACTACGCCCCCCTGCGTGCTTTGCATCGCGCTTACATTTTGCACACGCTGGACGAACTTGGCGATATGCCGAATGTCATCTTCGGTGTTGCGTATCAATATGCGGGGCCGCTGGAATTTGAACAGTTCTTTCAGGACACGGTACGCGATTGGGAGATGCAACACGGAAAGCAGATTCGCATCGCGCTGACCACAAGCAAGCAGACCACTGATGCGATTCTTGCCGATCCGGTTCGCTCAAAGCAGATTGCCGTCGTGGATATGCGTTACTGGGAGTACCTTCCCGACGGTTCGCTTTTCGCGCCCAGGGCAGGCGAAAACCATGCGTTTCGCGAACTCATCTCCAAAGCGTTTCCGGGGTATGGCGACACGCCGCCGCCCACCACGCCGCAGCAGGTCTATCGCGAAGTGCGTGAGTACAGAGACCGCTTTCCTGGCAAGGTGCTGATGCCGATGGAGGGCGGCGTTGGTCCTATTCCAATTCTGATGGGCGGCGCTGCATCGCAATCGGGGTTGCAGGCGCGGCCTCCCACGCGTCCCCCCACGGCTCTTGAAGCCGCAACAGCGATGTATCCCGCTCGGCCGGCCACGACGCAGGTGCCCGCGCCCGTGTCCAGCGAGGACAAGATCGTCAGCCAATTCATTCACACCTACCTCGCCGCCGACTTGATGAACATGTCGCCGAAGGACGGATGGGTGGATGCGCCGGAACGTACCTGGGTTCTCGCGGGAAATCAGCAGAATCCAGTGCTGATCTATTCGCTCTCGGGCAAGGAAATTACGCTTGCCGCATCCCTGCCAGCGAAAACATACAAAGCAATCTGGCTCGATCCCCGCTTAGGAACAGCGCAGGATACGGCCACCGTTGGGGCAGCGGCGCAAACCAGATTCACCAAGCCCGACGAGAAAGAGTGGCTGCTATTGTTGCTGCCTCAGGAATAGTGAGTTTGCACTATGCCGCTGGCGTTGACTTGCTGACCGATCGCAGTGCGATGGTTCCGAGCAATGCGACCACGGCCACAAGTGCTATCCATAGCAATGCGGGGTGCTTTTCAGTAAACGCGCGCTCATCGGGACGGGGCTGGTAAGCGGGATTTGCCTTCTCTGGTCCCACCGCAACTTGAGCCGCATCGGCCTTAGCCGCGAAAAGCGTCGCGTAGTCATAACGCGGAGCTGACAGCGCGGAATCGCCGTAATAGAGCACGCCGCCGCCGCTTGAGGCCGAGTCAAAACAGAGTTGCCGCTCCAGCATTTGCAGGCGAACGGATTCAAGCTTCAACGGCTCGTCGTCGCCGTTGTCGATGGCGATCGTCCACTTCGCCGCCATATCGAAATCCGACGCCGGCGCGTCGATGGAAAGGCGCTCTTCGTCTATCTTGCGCCCGTTCTGCACGCTGTGGATGCGGAGCAGATTTCCATTCGAAAAGACTGCGGGCTGATGATCGCCTGCTTCCGGCGTTGTCGTAACGGCCGTAACGCGGATAGCCACATCGCGGCTGAACATGGCGGGCGTAGCGCCCGGCGCAAAAACTATCCGGTCCACCGGCACGTGAGCGGGGACGGTGAATTCAACAACAGACGAATGGTCCTTCTGCATGATCTGCGAAGACTCCGCAACGGTCACATAGCTTGGCTGGCTTGCCGGCAGCCGCTCCACCGAGAGTCCCGAGATTTCTTGTGGCGACACCGGTCCCACAATTCGGAAATGCAGATATTTGAAATCCGATTCCGGTAGATGAAGAACGGTGCTGCGGCCCAGCTTTTGCTTGGTCAAATCGAAGATGGTGTACGACCCGAGCCTGGTTTCGGCGCTGCCCGCCTGTGCTCGGCTTCCGGTAACATTCACGGTAGCGATGAAGTTCTCTGCTGTTATCGCAAGTTGCAGATCGCTGTAATGCGCTTCGGGCAACTCCGCATCAAAGACGGTCTGTCCGCCGCGTATGCCCAGGTTTAGCGACGCGATGGTCTTTTCCTGGCCCTGCTCGATGGGGGTCGCCAAGTGCGTCGCATAAGGCGCTTCCACGCCGTCGCGATAGAGGCGCAGGTCGGCGAGTTGCGGTGCGGCATGGGCAAAGATTCCCGCATCAAGTGCGAGACACGCCTGCCCCGGCTGCTGCGGAAGATTCTGCACTGTCCGCTGGTAGCGAAAATATCGAATCTCCGGAGACGCCGCAACCAGAAAAAACAGAAGGGCGCCTGAGGCAAGTTTGATCACGATTCCCGCTCCTGCGCTTCGTCACTCTGGCGCTCTTCGTGGCTCCGCAAATTGAGCCAGTCGCGCTGATAAACGAAGCTGACCGTAAGCAGCAGCGCACCCAGACCGAGAAAACTCACGATGCGATAACCCTGGCTTAGTTCGCTCACATCCACAAGAAAGACCTTTCCGATGGACGCCGCCAACAGCACCAGCGCCTGCCAGCGCAGAAACGCCGAGCGCCGACCCACTCCCGCGCCCAGCAAGATCGCTCCGAAAATCATGAACCAAGCCGAGTAAGTGAACTGCGCATACATGCGATAATTGGCCTCCTGCTGCCAGTCGCCGCCCGCCCAGCGCAGAGACCACCAGTAGCCGTGGATCTCAAGGCTGATGGCCAGTAGGATAAGCGCGTTCACCGTCAGCGCCGAAGCAACGGCTAGAGCGGACCAGGGTAGTGAATGGTCCGGATCTGCTTCGCCTTTCGTCTTCCAGGCCACCCAGGCACTGAAGGCAAACACCGCAATGGCCGCGCAGTATGTTCCGAAGCGCTCGTTGAAAACTGGCGTAGTCGCCGCCGCCGGATTGACCACAAGCAATGCGCCGAGTCCGAGCGCCAGGCAAAGCGCCGCCAGCACGCGCAGAAGCAATGAATGCACACGGCTTGCCACCCATAGCAGGGCCGCGCCCTCAACGAGCCAACCGATTGTCAGCCAGCGTCCATGCGCCTTCAGCGGAATTGCGATGGTAAGAAAGACGACCGAGGCAGCCAAATGCAAACCCGAAAGCATAGCGGGGCTTGCATGCAACCGACCCTGTTCCGGCAAGCGAAGCAGCAGGAGATAGAAGCCCGCAAACGCCACCGCTAGCCACGGTTGCGCCCAGTCGATTCCAGGCCGGTCGAGCAACACGTAGAATGCGAGAAATGCCAATGCCGCATTGGCAATGGGCAGCAATACCAGCGCCAGGTTATCCCATCCGGAGAAATGCCCATCGTCATCCGCCTTGGCCTGGAAGAGCCTCGGCGCGAAGGCAAAGATCAGGAAGAAACATGTGATGAAAAAAGCGGTGGGCCAGGCTTGCGCGTCCGTGTAGAACTCAGACCACCAAGCCAAAACAAAGAGCGCCGTACCAATGAAGGCCCCGAACAGCAGCCGCGACCATGGCCGCAGCGCCACCAGCACCAGAACCGCGATATCAAGCAGCAGCAGGTAGCTGAAAAGCGCGACCTCGTGGTTCTCCCCTGTCGAAAGCAGCAGTGGTGTACTCAAGCCGCCGACGATGGCATAGAGAGCCAGCAGCTCCGCATCCTGCACCCAGGCCATGAAGCCGTTGAACGCGGTCACCGCAATCATCGCCGCAAAGGCTGCATTGGCCGGAAGCAGATGGAAGAGTGAGAAAGCCGCCCAAAGCGAGAGGTAAAGCACGCCGCTTCCCACAGCTTTCAGTGAATACGAAAAGGCCGCGTAGCCGTGGCTGCGAAAGCGCTCTGACCACGCGATGAGCGCCGCCCCTGCAAGCAGCCCGATCAGCACTCTGCCCAGCGGTCCGATCCAATGATTGTCGATAGCCAGCTTCAGAAACCAGGCCATGCCGATGAGAACGGCAAGAATGCCTACGCGGTTGAACCACTGCGAGCCGATGCGGCTTTCAAGCGAGCGGCGGTCGCCGGATGCGGAAAATCCAGAAAAACTCAGGGGCGCGGTTGGTGTCGGCACAGATGCCTGCGGCTCTGGAACCGCCCGGTCCATCGTATTCAGGCGAAGCGCGGGCGGCGGCATGGGAGGTGGAGGCGCAGGCATCGCCGGAAGCTCTGTAGCTGGCTCCGGATCCGGACGAGCCGCTGTCGGTTGCAACGCAATGCCCTGACTTTGCAGAGCCTCTTCAAGCCGGCGCACGCGCAAACGCAACTCGCCGACCTGTTCTTCAAGACTGCCAGTGAGATCGGGATTCATTGCCGTCCACTCTACATCAAGGGGGGCGGCATTTCCAGCGCAATCCTCGTTACGTCTTTGGTATGCGCTCGCTCTGAATCAGGGGGAAGCGCATGCGGATGGTTGCGCCGCCGCCCTCCCGGTTCAGCGCGCAAAGTTCGCCGTGGTGCAGCCGCACCGCCCGCTCCGCAATGGCGAGTCCCACGCCGAAACCGCCCGTGTCCGGGCTGCGCGCATAATCTACTCGATAGAATGGCCTGAAGATAGCCGCCAGCTGGTCCTCGGGAATGCCGGGCCCGTGATCGCTCACTTCGATCTCGGCCTGCCGGTCTCCGCGTACCATGGCCGTCCTCAATCTGATCTCCACTTCAGAACCGCTCTCGGTGTAGCGGATTGCGTTGCGCACGATGTTTTCAATGGCCCGGTACAGCAGTTCCTGGTTGCCGTCAATCATGCACTCGTCTTGTGCCTGGAAGTCCAAGGAGCATTGGCGCTGACGGGCTTCGTATTCAGCGTCGGGAATCATGCGCTCGATTACTGCGTTCAAAGAGACAGGCTTGAAATTCTCAACTCTCTCCAGCGCCTCCATTGAAGACAGCGTAAGCAATTGGCCGATCAGCAGGTTCAGCCGCCCTGTCTCCCGCTCAATTCGGTCAAGATGCGCTACGGTTATCGGCTCGGCATCTTCGCGAGCCAGCTCGAGCGCTACGCTGAGCCGCGCCAGGGGCGACCGAAGCTCATGCGAAACGTCGCGCAATAGTAACTTCTGCGCGCCCACCAGCGACTCCAGGCGTTCCGCCATGTGATTGAAGTCGTGAATCAGGGCGGAGATTTCGTCCTTCTCAAACATGCGCGACTTTGAGACCGGCCACACCACTCGAGTACTCAGTTTGCCCATTGCCAGTTCGCGCGCAGCCTTCCTCAGCCGAACGATCGGACGCGTAAACAGCAGCACCAGCACGAACGTTGTGAGGCCGCCGACAACAATCGCCACCGGGAGCTGCGGAAAAGAGAAATGGCGAAGATCGTCGGTCCAGCTTGGATTCATCGGCACATGCGGGCGGATGAGTAGAAACACATAGCGCTTGCCGCTGGCGGATGAAACCGGAACCCTCCAAATGTATTGCTGGCCCACCTGGCTTCCGGTGATGCGGGCAGGAATCTCCGCGTTCGCCTCTGCGCCCACGATGCTGGCGGCCGCGCACAGATCCTGTCCCGAGGCGTTTTTCAGGGCAACGTATTGTTCAAGGCTGTTGCCGAAGGCAAGCAGACCGCCACACCCTGCTGTCTCGTAGGCGCTCACGGCTCGTCTTGCATCGTTTTGCAGGCTGCTGTCGAGCGTATCGAACAACATGCGAGGGCTATCGAAATGGCGCCGCACAATCAACGCCGTCGAGATAACGAAAATGAGGCTCTGCGCAATCCAGAAAATGATGAAAATCTTGAAGAAGAGGCCGCGCATCGTTCAGTCCTTTGCCTGGTCCGTTGCCACCGGGGGATTGGAGTTCACCGCAAGTTGATAGCCGACCCCGCGAATCGTCTTAACCATGTCTTCCGGCGCGCCCTTGATGCTGAGCTTTCGTCGCAAACGGCTCACGTGCATATCCAGGCTGCGGTCGAAGGGATGAAACTTCCGCCCAAGCACGTTTTCTGAAATATCCTCGCGCGAAACCACCTTGCCCGGCGAGCGCATCAGCGCCTCCAGCAGCGCGAACTCAACATCTGTAAGTTCAATCTTTTTTCCGTCTTGCAATACCGAGCGAGCCGCGAGATTCAACTCCAGCCCTTCTGCGCGCAGCAGTGTCGGCTCCTGCTTTACCCCGGCGCCGATGGTTCTGCGAAGAATCGCGCGTACCCTCGCCAGCAACTCCCGCGGATTAAAAGGTTTTGAAAGGTAATCGTCTGCGCCGATCTCCAGGCCTACGATCCGGTCCACGTCTTCGCCGCGCGCCGTCAACAGCAGCACACTGATCGCAGAGGTCGCGCGTATCCGCCGCAGCACCTCAAAACCATCCAGGCCCGGCAGCATCACGTCCAGCAGGACCAGGGCAAACGGCTTTTCAATCGCCGCCTTCAGGCCGGTATCGCCCCGATGTACCGAGCTGACGTGGAATCCATATCGACCCATGTACTCGGTCAGCATCGAACAAAGCTCAACGTCATCGTCAATGAGAAGAATGTCGTCCACGCGCGTCCCTATCAACCCTTGCACTTAGCGTACGCCCTGCGCACTGAAACAAACCGCCGGAAATGTAACAAATGGTAACAACCACGGCGACACTTTGTTACACACCTTTACCCTTTGTGACCGCACCGCCCCCGCCGTGGATGTCTTCTGGATATGTAAGTTCTTGTTCGCGTCGAAAGGATGCATCATGACATACAAGGCCATTCTCAGTTCGATAGGCGCTCTGCTTCTGCTTTGCGGTACTTTTCCAGCGGTGACTCATGCCCAGACCGTTATGCCCGAGGTCCAGAAGCCGGCCGCCCATGTGCAAAAGGGCAGTATTCACGGCACCGTGGTTGACCCCTCAGGCGCGGTGGTTGCGTCGTCCATCATTACGCTTTCAGGTCAGGATGCCTCTTCCCGGTCCGCCACCAGCGGCGCCAACGGCGCATTTTCGATCGACAGTCTCGAGCCTGGCAACTACACCGTCGCGGTCTCCGCCGAGGGATTTGCTCCTTTCAATCCAA